>Ga0075158_10001046_pt1 | contig 21402 bp, 12 predicted proteins | sample JI91814BDNA_FD_70968 | JGI IMG/M metagenome (GOLD analysis project Ga0075158, IMG submission 70968) | Wastewater effluent complex algal communities from Wisconsin, to seasonally profile nutrient transformation and Carbon sequestration -... | ecosystem: Engineered > WWTP > Effluent > Algae... | reverse complement strand
GCATGGATTCCGACGAAGTACTGCGCCGCTTCCGCGTCGAGAAGCAGGCCCTGGCGGCACTGGCGCACCCCAACATCGCGCATCTCGTCGATGGGGGTGTCACGACCGACGGGCGCCCGTACCTCGTGATGGAGTACGTCGATGGCGTGACGCTCGACGACTATTGCGATCAGCGCCACCTGAGCGTGCGTGAGCGAGTGGTCTTGCTGCGGCAGGTTCTTGAGGCCGTGCGATTCGCGCACCAGCGCCTCATTGTTCATCGCGATCTCAAGCCTCGCAACATTCTGGTGAACGCCGAGGGATTGCCCAAACTGCTCGACTTCGGCATCGCGAAGGTCTTGAGCAAGGGCGAGACGGTGCTCTATGGAGCGACGACACGACGCGAGGAGCAGCGGCTCACTCCAGACTACGCCTCGCCCGAGCAACTGCGTGGCGAGCGGGCGGGCACGGCGTCGGACGTGTACTCGCTGGGCGTGATCCTGTACGAGATTCTCAGCGGGCGCAAGCCGTACAGCACGCAGCCCGGCATGAGCGAGGCAATGCTGCTTCTCGTGCGCGAGCAGCCGCCGACGCCGCCAAGCATCGCCGTAACCAAAGCAGTGCAGGAGAGTGGGGGAGACGCGGCTCGCAGTTCCGAGCAAGTCGCGCTCGCCCGCAGCACGACGCCCGACCGCCTCTCGCGCCAACTGCGTGGTGACCTCGACACGATCGTCCTGATGGCGATGCACCCCGACGCGCTGCGGCGGTATCAGAGCGTGGAAGCACTCATCGCGGACGTGGATCGTTTCCTCACGGGCTTGCCCATCGAGGCCCGCAAGGACTCTGCGTGGTATCGCACCCGAAAGTTCGCGAGGAGGCACGCGTTTGGCCTGGCGGTGACGACGCTGATCGCTGCGATGCTGGTGTCGAGCCTTGTGATCGTGGTGCGAGAGAGGAATGAAGCAGTCGAGGCGAGGGACATTGCAGAGGCCGTCTCTGGGTTTCTGAAGCGAACGCTCGAGAGTGCCGACCCTGCCGGTGATTCACGAGGTGATCCGAACGCAAAGATTGCCGACGTCCTTGCCAATGGAGCAGAACGTGCGCGCCGTGAGTTCGAGACGCGACCTCGGGTTCTAGGAGCGGTCCTTGGGTCATTGGGCCGCAGTTTTATGGGCGTGAGCGAGTACGACAAGGCCGAGGTCCTCCTTCGCGAGTCGCTCACGTTGCGCGAGAAACATGGAACAACGATGGATATCGCGGAAGCGAAGTTCAACCTCGCCGAAGTCCTGTCCAACATGGATATGAACGATAAGGCTGCCCAGCTTGCGCTCGAGGCGTGGCGGCTCTATGTTCAGGCCGACGCTCACCCGCGCGAGATCGCAAAGGCCCTGAACAACGTCGCTGGCATTGATCGTCGACTGGAAAAGTACGACGAGGCGGAGCGAGTCCATCGGGAAGCCATCTCGATTCGACGCGAGTTGGTTCGCGCGAATGACAAGGACAAGGGCAGCATCATTGATCTTGCTGATAGCCTCAACAACCTAGCTGGCGTGCTGCGCTACCGAGAGAACAAGGCCCGGGCCGAGCAGGGTGGAGATCAATCGCAATCAGGCAAGGGACCGGTGTGGGACGAGATCGAGTCGCTCATGGTCGAGTCGAGTGGCTTGCGCAAAGCGGCCTTGAAGCCGGATCACCCGCTCGTGCTCCAGTCACAACTCAACGTGGCGAACATCTTGTTCGAGCAAGGCAAGGCTGTTGAAGCGATCGCGATCTACGAGGCGGCCGTCCAAGTGCAGAGGCAGGCGTATCCCGATCATCTCGACACCGTGCGCGCCATCCGAAACTTCGGGCAGATCGTGCAGAAACTCCCGCGCTCCACTGACGCATCCGCCGAGCGGCTTCGATTGGCGAAGAGTGTCTCGCTGCTCCAGGAAGCACGCGATCTGTACCTGAAGAAGGTTCCCCCCGAAGATACTCAACTGATCCAGACCCGTCGCTGGCTCGCCCACGCCCTCAAGAGTCAGGCGGAAACTCAGGGGGACATGTCGGGCACCACAGCATCCGCGGTGCTCGCCGAGTTGAACGAAGTTGTGGCCCACTTGAAGCCCGAGCCTATGCCCAGGACCGACCGCACCACGCTCGTGGAAGACATGGTTTGGGCCTTGCGGATCCTCGGCGAAAACGAGCGCCTCAAGCCGTGGGCTAAGGAACTTGCGGAACTCACCGCTCCCGCCGCTGCAGGTGAAGAACGCAAGTAACCTCGGCGGTGTTCCGCACCCGAACCCTCAGCACCCCGCCTCAAACCTCACAAGGAAGAACAGCAAGTCTTCGATGGTGACTGCCTCGTCGGTCACCGCTCCACCCTCGCCGTTGTCGATGTCCGCGTCTTGGTCGCCCGCTTCCCACATGGAAAGGTAATAGAGCAGGTCATCGACAGTCACCGCGCCGTCGTTGTGTCCCTCGCCCGTGCCATCGTCGCAGTCTGCGGGGCATGGCACCTCGAACTTGAGCGTGTAGTCACGATCGGATCGGCCGTTCGAGGCGACCAGCGTCAGGTCGTACACGTATCTGTAAGTACCAGGCGCAAGCACACCGATCTCGTCGATGCGATCGAGTCCCGTCGTGCCCGTGGCGGTCGCAAACACGACCTCGCCCGTCGGGAACTTCGAGAGGACCACGCTCAAACTGCTCGCGCCGCCAGCGACGAACGTGGACTGGCTGCTGTGGATCTTCCAAGGCTGGGCTGCATCGACCGTCACAAGGAAATCGATCGTCGAAGAGGCTTCAACCGCTGCACCCGCGACGCCCGTGCCCTGCAACCGCGTCCGCCCTCGCACGCCCGTGGGATCGAATGTGCAGGAGATGCCCGACGTCGCATCGGTGACCACCAGTTCCCCGTTCACCAACGCCGACGCTGCCTGGTTCGCGGCGAGGTCGATGGGTTCGAGGGTGTTGGACACCACCAAGTCAGTCGCACCGTTGACAAGGGTTTGGGCCGAAGCCGTGCGCACCGGCTGGTGGAACGTCACCCCGGCAAAGCCGACGGACGCCAACGCACCAACCGTGACGAGCAATGTCGCAACCTTCGCCTTCATAGCCACCTCAGATCATCGGCATTCTACCAGACGCCCCCGCCGCACCACCCCGGGAAGTCCCCTCATTTAAGGGTTTTCGCAGGCTGTACGGAACGTCCACCCAATGCCTCCCGCCAAGGGCATGCGGCATCGAGTCGGTCGCCCTGTCACAAAATCACGAGAACGGGCCAAAGAAACCAAGCAGGGCGACTTCCAGACGTCGCGAAGTGGCGACTGGTTACTGGACCACGACCTGCTCGAACACCATCTTTCCCTCCACGTGCCGAGCGAAGTACGCCTCGATCGAGTTCAGGCCCGTGACCCGGTGCACGAACGCCGCAGAGCGGACCAGATCGGCCTTCTGCACCAGTTCCAACCTCGGCTCCTTCAACTCGAGGCGCGCGGCGTAGAACGCGCACGCCTGATGGGCAATCAGCACGACCTTCTTGATCTTGTGCGCCTCGACCAGGAAGTGCAGTTCATCGACGACGCCCTGCTCCTCGAGGTGCGCCTGCGGGTGCCCGGCGATGCACGCTGGACCGCCCGGCAGGCAGAGTCGGTCGTATCGCGGCAGACCCAGCCCATTCTGCAGAAAGTCATCGAAGTGCTCGCCCATACGTCCGTCGGAGCAGTAAAGCGCCGCCGCGTGGATACGCGATGCCTCGTATGGAATCGTTGATTCATACTTCTTCACGGGCGCCATCCTTCCCAGCCCCATCGGGCGCTTTGACAGAACCAGCCTGCTTCCGCGTCGCGATCAGCGACGCCACCACGCCCGACGCGAGCAATCCGACAATCACGAGCAACGACAACGTCGTGTCAACCTTGTACTGGCTGTGGACCAGGAGCATCTTGGTCCCCACGAAGAGCAGAATCAACACGAGCGCCGGCTTCAGATACTTGAACCGTTTGAGCATGTCCGCGAGCAGGAAGTATAACGAGCGGAGCCCCATGATCGCAAACACGTTGGACGTCAGCACGATGAACGGGTCCCCCGTGATCGAGAAGATCGCGGGCACGGAATCCACCGCAAATACGAGGTCCGTGAACTCCACCACGAGGAGCGCGAGGAACAGGGGCGTCGCCGCACGCGTCATCACGCCGTCGGGACCCGCGACCTTGGTGAAGAACTTTTGCCCGTCGTAGTGGCTGGTAATGGGCAGGAACTTGCGAACCAGACGCACCAGGATGTTCTTGTCGGGGTGCACGCCCTCGCCCCCGGCGAACGCCATCTTGATCGCGGTCAGGATGAGGAACCCACCAAAGATGTACGTGACCCACCCATACTTGGAAATCAGAGTCGAACCCAGCCAGATCATGAGTCCGCGCATCACCAGAGCGCCCAGAATGCCCCAGAAGAGCACGCGGTGCTGGTACTTTCCGGGCACCGCAAAGTACGTGAAGATCACCGCAATCACGAACAGGTTGTCCACCGACAGCGACCACTCGACGATGTACCCCGCAAGGTACTGCTGCGCCGCCGTCACGCCGTCGAGCACCATGAACTCGCCGGGCTTGCCGACCACGGGCACCTTGCTACCGAGCCCAAGCCAGTGCCCCTCGTACGCGAAGTACACGAATGCCGTGAACGCCAGCGCGCACGTCGTCCACACCGCCGACCACGCCGCGGCTTCCTTGAGCGACACCTCATGCGCCTCGCGATGAAAGACTCCAAGGTCCAGCGCCAGGAAAACCAGCACCATCGCGATGAATCCGGCATAAAGCCAGAACTGCCCAAGCCCCGCCGAACTACCACCCGCCGCCTCGGCCAGCGTTAGAACACCCATCATGGAACTCGACAAGCAATCGCTCCTCGCATCGCGACGACAACCAAGCCCCAGCGGCATCGCGAACGCCGCAGGAACTTGTGTTGGTCTCGCGCTTTGCGAATGAACGCAAGGGACGGCCGGGGGATCGAAGAACCGAACCCCGTCTTGACGACTCGTCCCGCCCACACCAATCACCGAACGTTCGGGAAAGGTTGGGAGGCTACTCCCCAGCACGGAAGTGGCGGAGTTTAGCAGGTTGGCGCGTCAGTTCCAGTATCGCGCAAACACCCTCACGGATACCATCCGCCGCAACCAGTCGCCCTCCAGCAAGGCCCAGAATGTCCAACCCATCCGCGTCGCCCCTCTCCCGTTGGGCGGCCACCGGCACGATCCTCCTCACCCTCTTGGGGTGGTCGTCCATTCCCCTCTTTCTCAAGCACTTCAGCAGTGCCATCGACCCATGGACCGCCAATGGCTGGCGTTATCTCTTCTCCGCGCTCCTCTGGCTTCCCGTCCTGCTCGTCGGGCTCAAGCGCGACACCTTGCCACAGAATCTCTGGCGTGCCGCGCTCGTCCCCAGCATCTTCAACGCGCTGGGGCAACTGCTCTTTGGGCTCGCGCCGTATTTCATCGATCCGGGCCTCATGACCTTTGGCCTGCGACTTCAGATCGTTTTCGTGGGCGTCGGTGCCGCGCTCTTCTTTCCTGCCGAGCGTGCGCTTCTCAAGCACCTGCCGTTCCTGCTTGGCCTCGTCGTGGTCTTCTGCGCCACGCTCTTCACTATCGCGTCCAAGAAGGGACCCGATGGCTCCGAGAACGCACTTCTCACCATCGACCTCTCCGACGCAAGCACGCTCAAGGGCGTCCTGTGCGCCATCGGCTCGGGGTTCTTCTATGCGTTGTACGCCCTCAGCGTCCGGCGTTGGATGACGCACATGCCCGCGTTCACCGCGTTCGCGGCGGTCTCGCAGTACACCGCGGTCCTCTTGCTGGTTCCCATGCTCCTGTTCGCAAAGAACAAAGCCGGCGAGCACGACTTCGGCATGCAAGCCCTCGACCTCTCCTTGAGCCAGTTCGGCCTGCTCATCCTCAGTTCCGTCATCGGCATCGGGCTGGGGCACACGATGTACTTCTTCAGCCTCGCACGCCTGGGCCTTGCCGTCTCCTCGGGCGTCGTGCAACTCCAGCCGATCGTCGTCTCGCTCGCCTCGGTCTGGCTCTTCAGCGAAGAACTCACGAAGCGGCAGTGGTGGGGCGGCGGCGTCGCCGTCGCCGGTGCCATTTGGATGCTTGCCGTTCAGCACCAGTTCGCCAGACGGCGCGCAGCGAAACAACCCTCGACCTGAGGCAATCGATCGGGTCACGCAGAATTCCGCCTAGCATGAGCCTTCAGGAGGTGTTCCGTGCACGACATCGCTCGCACGCTCGTCGGTCCCGCGCTTTTCGCCGCACTCGCGTGCGCGTTGCCGGGCTGCCGCTCTGCCACGCCTGCGGCAATCGACCACGCCGGTCCGCTTCCCATCAAGCGCCCGGCTCCGCTCAACAAGCACGAACTCGCTCGCACGGGCGATGAGATCGTCATCGCGGGCCGCTATTTTCACACGGGAGCACCCGTGATTCTCTGGACCGACGCCGGGGGCTACGACGCCTATCGCACCGAGAAGCGCTTCGTCCCGTTCGATCAGGCCGAGTGGAAGGTGGGTCCCGAAGGAAAGCCAGCCAGTCCTGAGTCTCCGAATCGCTACAGCATGCGTTTCCAGCATACCGCCGCGGCGTCGCTGACGCCCGAGCAACTCGAGCAGGTCCGTGGCGGCGGATGGACGCTTGATCTCCTCCAGCAGAAGGTCGATCAGTTCGTCCTGCACTTCGACGTCTGTGGCACCAGCCGCCAGTGCTTCCGCGTCCTCCACGATTTTCGCGGCCTTTCCGTCCACTTCATGCTCGACATCGATGGCACCATCTACCAGACCCTCGACGTCAAGGAACGCGCCTGGCACGCGACCACCAGCAACGACCGCAGCGTGGGCATCGAGATCGCCAACATCGGTGCCTATCCGCCCGAGAAGGCAGCCACCCTCGACAAGTGGTACGAGCGAGAGACCCCTGACGGGCCGACGCTCATCAAACTCCCGGCCAGCATGAACGACGGCGGCGTTCGCACGCCGGGCCGATTCTCTCCCGCGCGCCCCGAACGCGTCATTGGCCAGGTCCAGGGCAAGGACTACGCCATGTACGACCTCACGCCCCAGCAGTACTACTCGCTGGCGCGCCTCACGGCCACGCTCTGCGAGGTCCTGCCCAACATCGCCTGCGACTATCCGCGCGACGCCTCGGGCAGTCTCATCACCACTAAACTCGACGACGATCGCCTCCGCTCATACACCGGCATTCTCGGGCACTATCACATCCAGGACAACAAGATCGACCCGGGTCCCGCGTTCAACTGGGAGGAGTTCATAAGAGACACGCGAGCGGTCATGCGCGAGCGCTCACGCCAGTGATGAATGCGGCGCACGTTGCACAAGGAAAAGCCCGCGGCGCTTTGGGCGTCACGGGCTTGGGTGGCGTTGTCTAGATTCTCATTGCGAGTGTGAGCGCGTCCTTACGCCCACGAAGCGGTCTGCCGAATCGAGGTGCTTCTTCAGCAGCCAGCCTCGAAGTGCGTGAGGAAGAAGAGCAAGTCGCTGATGTCCACGCCCCCGTCCTGCGTGCCGGTCCCTGAGCCGTTGTCGAGATCAACGAGCGGGCTGCCGTTCTCGAAGCCGGCGAGGAAGTAGAGCAGGTCGTTGATATCGACGCCGCCGTCGGGGTTGCCGCCGTCGCTGATGTCGCCGTTGTCATCGAGGTCCGCCGGGCAAAGGACCGCACCGAGAGTCCCGTCGTAGTTAATGTGCGTTGCCATGACGTCATTGACGCTGGGGCCGCCATCGTTCCACCCACAGATCAGGTGATTCCGGCTCAGCACGCCAAAGCCAACCATGCGGCTCTTGTTCGTGCTCGTCGTCGTGACGTTCACGATCGGCGTGCTCCAGGTGGGCGCTCCGGTCGCGTCAAGGCGCGTCGCGAGGATCTCGGTCGGAGCGGGGAATCCGCTGCCCGTGGTCTGCGTCCACACGACGTACGTGCTCCGCTGGGGTCCGGCGATCGCCGTCACCGAACCGCTTTGAAACGTGTTCGTCGTCGGAATCACAGCAGCACCGCCCGCACCAAAGACCTGCGTGCCGTCGGCGGTGATTCGCTGGGCGCGCAACCCGAAAAGGCTCTGGCCCGCGTTGCTCTGCTGATAGGCCATCACATACTCGCCCATCGCCCGGTCATAGTCAACCGTGCCCGCGAGTTGCAGTTCCGGTGCGGTGGTAGCCGCCGCGACGCCACCGGCTGGGAACAGGAAAGTGCCATCGCTCAGGACGTGCTGCACGCGGAACTGCCGATTCGTGCCGGTGTCGTACCAGCCGACCACGGCGCCGCCGTTGCCATCGGGCACGATCGGCGGGAATGTCCCGTTCTGGATGCTGTGCGTCGGAGAGACGGGGGGACGTGCGTACGGAGCGAGGTCGACCGGCAACCCGCCATTCCACATTCCCGTATTCGACGCCCCAAACCTCTGAATCTGCAAACCCTTTGAAGAGTTGGTAGCGTTGTAAATGTGCCCGCGAACCCACATCGCAACGAACTCATTGCCCGTTCCGCCAGTTTGGATATCGCTGAACGCCAGGTAGTGCCCGGTGTCCGACGCATCGTTGTATTGCCACGCGGCTCCGAGCGTGCCGTCGCTGTTGATGCGCTGGAAATACAGCACGGCTGACGAGCCACTCGTGATCTGCCAGCAGCACATATACGATCCATCCGCGCACGCCGCCACGCGAGGACCAACCACATTTGTGCTCAGTGGCATTTGCAGGCCGGTCGCGCCCCACGCGAGGGTCCCGTCGGGAAGCACCTTGTGCACCGTCACGACCTGCGTGCCCGAGCTGTTGTCGTCAAAGGCGACGATCGCATTGCCCGCCGCGTCAACTTTCATGTCGAAGGTGAACGTCGCGGTGTTCGTGCGATTCGCTAACTGGATCGGTGTCCCGAACGCCGCCACGCCCGTTGACTGCAGTCGCTGGATGAACGGCTTGTACCCGCCGCCCGGCCCGTTGTCCATGTAAGCGATCCACGCCCCGCCATCAATTGTGGGCCTGAACACGGGCACGCCCTGATCGCCCGCGCCTCCAGCCACGACCAACGGGCTGCCGGGGTCGCTCGACCACTGGGCAGAAGCCACACCCGCGCCCGCCATGATCACCAACGCCGCAACGCCACAACGCCAATTCGATCCTCGGTTCATACTTCGTCCTTCCCTTGGTGAGCCGCTGGAACCCTATTGGGACCCCGCGCGCCCTTTCCCCCACAAGCCGCTCGCATGTTGCACAACCACCCCGCTGGACCCTCATTGCCATTCGCAACCGACCACCCAAACAGGGAACTGTTCTCATTCTGCTTCGAAAAACGAAATGCTCCGAATCCTCTTGATCGCGTCCTGGCATTCCCAAGATGGCGCGGCGGTCCCTGTTTTCTCGCACTGGACGGGTCAAAGAAAATCGGATACAACGGGACGTCCGATGCGCAACACGCACCTGTTCTGAGAACAATCTACTTGCTCTCAACCCGTTCGTCAAGCATAATGGAGAAGCAATCTTCATTTTCGAGGGGAATCGCATGCTCGAATCAACCATCGCCTCGGCGGACCTCCGAACGTGGGGGGGGATCTCGGACGGACCAACGGCTGCTCCGCCGCTGACCGACGCCGAACGGGCCGAGGCCGAACAGGTCGCACGCCGACTCCACTCTGAACTTCGTGGTGCGATCAACTCTCTTCCCGATGACGATCGCGGCGCCAGCGCCATGGCCCGAGCCCTCCAACTCGATCGAGCTACCTGCCAGCGCATTGTCGGCACCGTGACACGCACCGACGCCGACGCCGCTTCGCTCATCAATCTGCCGGGAGTGCTCGGCCTGCGCCAGTTCGTTGAAGCCGTCGGCAAGCGCAAGAACGCGAACGCCGAGCAACTCTCCGCTTGCTCAGCCGCCGTGGACAAGTTCGAGAGACTCCTCGAAGTTCTCGGCGGCAGCCAGCGCCGCCTCCGCGAACGTGTCCTCGCCACCGATGCCGCCCGCCAGCATGGGCGCGAACAACGGACGTATGTCGGCGCCGACGATCCCAAGGCCCGCGAGACGCTCTTCCGTGCTGCGGCCCTCATCACCGGGCGCTGGTCGCAGACGTCTCTCGCGATGCGCATCATTCGCCCAACGCCCGGCAGCGCCAAACTTACAGAGGAGGTTGTCGTTCGCGGGCTCTTTGGTCACGTCGCCCGCCCAGAAGCCGTGCCCCTTGTTGTTGGCTTCAACAACCAGGTCGAGCCCGACAACTCGCCCGCATTCTCAACGCTTGACAGCAAGCCCGCCTCGGGCAACAACGCGCGCTCACTCCTCGAGTCGTTCTGTTCTTCGCCCCTGCCCAAGGTGACCTCCCGCAACGCAGGCAAGATGATCATGCAGGTCCTGGACCTCGCCGATCGCGAGTCTCCGTCGCCCATCGACATTGTCCTCGCGAATCGCGGCGCCAAACCGGAGGCACACCCCGCGACGCTCCGCCCAGCGATCGGCGAGATCTGGTCCCTCGTCACGTTCCCCGCTCGCCAGATGATCTTCGACGTCTACCTCCATCGCGACATCGCGCGCAAGTGCCTTCCGGCCCTCGAAGTCCACCTTTGGAACCCCGACATCCACCAGCAGGGCTCCAGCCGCTGGTCCACGCGCTTCCCCGGCGGGCCAAAACTCGAACTCCTGGGCCAGGGTCTTTCCAACTGCGCGACCGACGCCTACGCACGCCACAAGGACCTCACAAACCACGTCTTCACCAACGTGGGCTGGGACGCTGCAGAGTTCGTGGGCTACCGCTGCCAGGTCACGTTCCCCATCTGGCGCGCCGGCTACTGCATGGCGTTCGACTTCGCGGGCAATGAGATGTGAGTACGGTCGTGCTCCGAAGGCGGACGATTTCCAGGAGCGGCGACGATGCTCACCACCAGCCGCAATGACCGCCTTCCACTCGTTCTGCTCGCTATCACCCTCGCCCTCCTCATCTGGTCCGGCGTCCATCCATTCGAGTTCAAGACTTGGGCGCTCGAGGTCTTCCCCGCCATCTTCGCGATCGTCATCATCGGCGCGACGCACAAGCGCTTTCCGCTCACGCCGCTCGTCCTCATCCTCATTGCGATCCACTGCGCGATCCTCATCGTCGGCGGGCACTACACCTACGCACGCGTGCCCGTCGGCCTTTGGGCACAGGAAGCCTTCGACCTCTCGCGCAACCACTACGACCGCATGGCCCACTTCGTCCAAGGGTTCGTCCCCGCGATGATCGCACGCGAGATCCTCATCCGCCGCTCGCCGCTGCGCCCCGGAAAGTGGCTCTTCTTCCTCGTCGCGAGCGTGTGCCTCGCGATCAGCGCGGCGTATGAACTGCTCGAGTGGGCCGTCGCGGAGATTGATCACGCGGGGTCCCAGGATTTTCTGGGCACTCAGGGCGACGTTTGGGACACGCAAAAGGACATGGCCCTCTGCGGCGTCGGCGCAGTCGCCGCCCAGTTCGTCCTCAACTCCTTGCACAACAAGCAACTGCGCGCGAGAGGTTGGCTGGCGAACTGAGCACGGCCGATCCGAATTCTCGCCGCAATCTTTGCAGACCGAAAACGAGATCGAATACACCTGCCCCGCCGCAGATTCCGCGCATTGAGACAGGCCCGTCCTGTCCCTTCCGCATGAATCCTCGGCAGACGCCGCGGCGCGGCCGCTGCGCACCCACTCGCCCGCTAGGCGAAACTACCGAAACCCCCGTTCGCCACGCGCGATTCACGCTTCAAACGCCGATAAACGTAGAGGCAACCACACACACGAATGCCCCTCGCCGAAGCCTCGTCCATCTCCGCCCTCCTGATCGCCCTCGCGCCGACGCTCGCGCTCGTGCTCGCGGTCCTGATCCTCGCGCGCCGTCGCCTCGAGATGCAGCGCTTCGAGCAAAGCCACAAGTCGCGCAGCGAGGCCATCGAGTCCGGCAGCCACAAGGCACGCCTCCTCCATCCCGACATCGACCTCGCCAAGTGCATCGGCTGCGGTGCGTGCGTCCGCGCCTGCCCCGAGGAAGGGGTCCTCGACCTGCTCCATGGCCAGGCCGTCGTCGTCCATGGCGCGCGCTGCGTCGGGCACGGGCGCTGCGCCGAGGCCTGCCCCACCGGCGCGATCGCCCTCACCTTTGGCGATCTCAGCGACCGCGACGACCTCCCGGCGATCAACGAGGAGTTCGAGGCCGTCGGCGTGCCCAATCTTTTCATCGCGGGTGAACTCAGCGGGTTCTCCCTCGTGCGGACCGCCGTCTCGCATGGCACCGCCGTCGCAGACATCATTGCACGCCGTGTCGCCGCTGCACCCACTCCGCCCGCGCCGGGCGTCGTTGATCTCCTGATCGTGGGCGTGGGTCCGGCGGGCCTGGCGTGCGCGCTGCGAGCCACGGAAGAGGGCGTCAACTACCACGTCATCGAGCAGGCCGACCGCGTCGGCGGCACCGTCGCCGCCTACCCGCGCCGCAAGATGATCATGACGCAGCCGATCCAACTTCCGCTCCATGGCCGCCTCGCGCGCCTCGAGTATCAGAAGGAAGAACTCGTCGAACTCTGGGATGGACTCGTTGCCAAGAACTCCCTCTCCATCGAGACGGGCGTTCGCCTTATCGACGTCGTCAAGCGTGACGATGGACTCCTGATCGCCAACACCTCCGCCGGCCCGCGCGTCGCACGCCACATCGCCCTCTGCCTGGGCCGTCGTGGTTCACCGCGGAAACTCGGCATCCCGGGCGAGGAACTCACCAAGGTCGCCTTCAGCCTGATCGACGTCGATTCATACAACGGGCGCAACATCCTCGTCGTCGGTGGCGGCGACAGCGCCGCCGAGGCCGCGATCGGCCTCTGCGAGAACAAGAAGAACAACGTCACGCTCTGCTCGCGCGCGAAGGACTGGGTTCGCGTCAAAGCCAAGAACGAGGCCCGCATTCGCAAAGCCGTCGAGGCCGGGCACCTCACGCTCTTGATGGAGAGCAACACCAAGCGCATCACCGAGGACTCGGTAACGGTCCTCCGCGGCTCGGGACCAACCGCCGAAGAAGTCACGATCCCCAACGACGAAGTCTTCATCCTCGTTGGCGGCGATCCACCCTTTGACCTCCTCAAACGCGCGGGCGTCTCATTCGACCCGACCAAGCGTGTCACGCCCAACGTCATCGTCGATTCCACCGGGCCCCTCCTGTGGGCGACGGGCATGCTCCTCGTCGTCGCCGCCGCGATGATCGCCTGGGGCATTCTGCACTTTGGCTACTACGGCTCGTCCCACGCCCAGCGCACGCTTGAGAGCACGCACGTCCTCCTCCGCCCCGCCGGAAAGTTCGGCCTTGCGATGGGCCTGATCGCCGTCGCCCTCTTCTGCTGGAATCTCCTCTACCTCGTCCGCCGCAGTTTGAGATTCGGGCGGTTCTTCCCCGGCTCGCTGCGCTTCTGGATGGGTACGCACGTCTTCACCGGGCTCGCGAGTTTTCTCGCCGTCATCGTGCACGGGGGCTTTTCATACCGCGCGACGGTGGGGGGCTTTGCATTTATCAGCCTCGTGATCGTCCTGCTCGCGGGGCTTGTAGGAAGGTACTTCTACGCCGTCGTCCCCCGCGCCGCCAACGGCCGCGAGATCGACCTCGACGAACTCCGCGCCCGCATGGCGACCCTCGCCGCGACGTGGGACGCTTCTGCACGCGGGCTGGGCAAGGCCGTCCGCGACCGCGTCGAGACCCTCGTCCGTCAGGATCGCTGGCGCTCGCTCCTCGTCGCCCGCATCGTCGAACTCATCGCGGCCCACTTCCGCATCCGCCGTGCGCTCAACGACCTCCGCCACGATCGCGCCTTCGATGAGGTCCCCAAAGAAGAACGCGAGGAACTCCTGCAACTCGCGAAGCGTTCCTATCGCCTCACGCTCCAGATCACCCACTTCGAAGAGATCCGCGCCATCCTCAGCACCTGGCGCTTCATCCACCGCTGGCTCGCGATCCTGATGGTCGCGTTCGTCGTCATCCACATCGTGACTGCGCTGCGATACGCGCGCCTCGATTGGCCCGTGCCGCAGTCGTGGTTGCAAACGGAGGCGACGCCATGACGCGGCGCATCGTCTCCTACAGCATCGGCCTCTTCTGCCTCCTTGGCGTCGTCATCGTCGCATGGTGGGGGTTCAACCAGCGCTCCAGCCCCGGGCCGCTCCATCCATCCCACGCCAACGTCTCTGATCTCCGCGGCAATAACGGCTGCACCGCCTGCCACGGGTCGGGCGCCATCGCCCCCTCCAGCGCTCGGGCCGATTCCCTCGCCAACGCCTGCCTCGCCTGCCACGAACTCATTTCCAATCAAGTCGCCGCGAAACGTGGCATCCATGGAACGCTCGACGCTGCGGCGTTCAACCGCTGCGAAACATGCCACAAAGAGCACCTGGGCGACGCGCTCCCGCTCGTGCCCGAGGCAGCGTTCCGCGCCGTCGGCATCGTCGATCAGGATCTCTACGACCACGCGCACATCAAGACCGCCGACCATCCATGGTCGCTCCACGGCAAGCACGATCAACTGACATGCTCAGAGTGTCACCCCTCCGCCGACGCAACGAGCATCAGCAAGGGCGAACACCGATTCCTCGGCCGGACGCAGGTTTGCACCGAATGCCACGACGACGTCCATAAGGGAGAACTGGGAACGAACTGCGCGGAATGCCACGGCCAGGAGCGTCCGTTCAAAGAATCGCCCCTCTTCAAGCACCCCGACACATTCCCCTTGCGCTTCGGGCACGCGAATCGCGTGTGCAGCGATTGCCACGTGACGCCCAAAGTCTTCACGGGCCTGTCGCTGGAGTGTGCGTCGTGCCACACCGACGACTACGACAAGACCAAGAGCCCGCCACACGCGTCGACCGGCCTGTCAAAGAACTGCACCGAGTGTCACACGTCCACGACATGGCAGGGCACCACGTTCAAGCACCCAAACTCGTTCGCACTCCAAGGCGCACACTCGGCTCTCAAGTGCGCTTCATGCCACGCGCAAGGCGAGAAACAGAACCAGGTTCGTGCCCACGCTAAGAAGGCCTCGTGCACCGCGTGCCACACGTCGCCGCACGAGCCCCGCTTCGTGGACGCGGCGGTCGCCAAACTCCCGCCCGTTGCCGATGCCTGCCTCGCGTGCCACCACGCGACCGACGTGCTCTGGAGCGACGCGATGCCGCGCCTTACGCCTGAACTCCACGCCTCGACAGGCTTCCCGCTCTTGAAGCCGCACGACACGCAGACCTGTGGCCAGTGCCATCCGGGCGTCGAGCCCGGGCACGTCCGGTCCATCGACGCGACGCTGTGGAACGTGCGCTTCCCGGGGCGATCGCAAGAGACCTGCGAGAAGTGCCATCAGGATCCGCACGCGGGCCAGTTCGTGTCCACGGCGTCCAAGGGCGCATGCACCGCGTGCCACGAGACCACACGATTCTTCCCCACAGCCTTTGGTGTCCAAGAGCACGCCGCCTGTGGCTTTGAACTCACGGGCTCGCACAAAGCCGTCGCGTGCGCCCTGTGCCACAAGGAAGAGAATGGCGTCCGCAAGTTCGTGGGCATCAGCCACGCCTGCGCCGACTGCCATGAGGACGTCCACAAGGGCGCGTTCGACAAGGAAGGCCGCCCGACCACGATCAATGGCCTCGCTGGCTGCGCCCGATGCCATTCCACAGAAGCGTTCCAGAAAGTCACGTGGTCTGCCGCCGATCACATGACATGGACCTGCGAGGCGCTCCTCGGTAAGCACGCGCAGGCAACGTGCAACCAGTGCCACCGCCGTGACGCACAGCCTGGCCAGCCGCTCGCGCCCATCGCCGCTGCACCCAAGGCGTGCGCCTCGTGCCACGAGGATCCGCACGCCGGCCAGTTCCGCATCGGAGCCGCCACTGATTGCGCCAAGTGCCACCAGAGCACCGAGCAGTTCAAGACGATTCGCTTCGATCACGACAAGGACTCAAAGTTCCCCCTCGACGCCGACCATCGCACACTCGCGTGCGCCGCGTGCCACAAGCCGCAGAACGTCGGCAATCTCAGCATCGTCCGCTACAAGCCTCTGGGCACGAAGTGTGCCGATTGCCACGATTCGCGAGGAACTCAACCAACTCGTCCCAACGCAGGAGGTGCGTCGCCATGAATCCCTCCGTGAACCTCCGCGTCCGACTCTCACTCTCTGCCGCAGGCATGCTTTGCGTCGCACCGGTTGCGCTCGCACGGACGCCCGACCAGTCATCCGCTCAAGCCACTGCACCAGCCACGGCCGCCAGCCCCGCTCAGGCGCCGTCAACCGTCGCCGCGCAAGTGATCTCAGTCTCGGGGTCCAGCGTCTTCATCAACGTCGGACGCAACGCCGGCATCGCGCCCGGTGCCCGCATCGTCTTCCTCCCGACCGATGGCCGGCGGATTGAGGCCACCATCGCCGACGCCACCGCCAGCAGCGCGCGAGCCGAACTGGCCGACCCCGATAATCTCCCCGCGATCGGCGACAAGGCACAGGTCGAGATCGAGCCCGCCAAGCCTGCGCCGGCCGCTGTCGAGGCATCATCCAAGCCCAAGCCACCTGAGCATCCGCCGTGGACACGCAAGGAAGGCGAGCGTGATCCCGACAAGCCGCTCCTCGCGCCGGCGTTCGGCACCGCGCCCGAGGATCGCCCGACCACTGTTCGAGGCCGCATCTTCTCCCTCTTCCGCACCACGCGCGACCTTGAGAACAGCACGACGTCCACGTACCTCCGCACCGGGACCTGGCTCGAGATCAAGAACCCGTTCAAGGACGGCGGGCGCATCCTCTTCGAGGCCGACGCCGACTATCGCAACTTCGACACGTCCAGTTCCAACGACTCCGAGACCAACGCCCGCATCAAACGATTCAGTTACGCCTGGGGCATCGACCAGCACGCGCCATTTCGGGGCGAGGTCGGCCGCTTCTATTCCTACTACCTCCCCGAGGTCGGCATCGTCGATGGCGGCGAACTCGCTGTGCGCTTCCAGGACGGCTGGAGCGTCGGCGGCGGCGCGGGCCTCTATCCAACCACGACCGACGATCTCATCAAGGGCGACGACTATGGATTCCACGCCTTCGCCGACTATCAGAGCGAAGCGAAGGAATCGTGGTTCCAGAGCACGCTGGGCTTCCAGCAGACCTTCCACGAGGGCGAGACCGATCGCTCGCTCGTGATCGGGCGCGTGAACGCGCGCCCCAACAAAGACCTCTCCGTCTTCGCGCTCGTGTTGCTTGATCTGTACGACTCGAGCGACATCGCGAAGAGTCAGGCCGCGGAGATCACGCAACTCACGCTGAGCACGAGTTATCTGCTCGATGAGAAGACCGGCGTGCAAGGCACCGCAACGCGCACCACCTGGCCCGAACTCAAGCGCGACGAGTTCGCCAACCTCCCGCCAGAACTGCTCAGCGATGGCTACGTCAACCGCGTCTCGGGAACCGTGTGGCGCAAGGTCGGCGATGATGTCCGCCTCTCCGCCCGCGCCCACTACTGGATGGACCAGGACCGCACAGGCATGGGAGGCGAGGCGAGCGCCGACTGGTCACCAAAGGGCGACGAACATCCATCCTACTACGCCTCGCTCTACTACGAAGACTCCTCCTACATCGAAGGCTTCGGCGTGCGACTGCAGGCTCGCCGCGACATGGGCCCCTTCCGAGCGTTCCTCGGCTACGACGCCTTCGCCTACACCACCAGCACGCTCTTCGGGAGTGACGGCGACTTCCTCCGTCACACGATTCGTGGAAGCCTCGGCTGGGGCAAGGGCCCGTGGTCCTGCGATACCGAACTCGGTTACACCTTTGGCGACAGCGAAGAATCCTTGAGCCTCAGCGCGTACGTCCAGTACCGCTTTTAGCACGGGAACACCCATGAGAACCTCTCATCGCACACTCCTGATGCTCCTTGGCGTTGTCCTCCTGGTCGCCTGCGCCAACATCGTGCCGCGCGAGGGATGGAAGAAGTCCTATGGCCCGGTCGTGCCGCATGACACTTTCCCCGCGGACTGTGCCCTCTGCCACGAGGGCGGCTCATGGAGCAAGATCAAGGCGGACTTCAAGTACGATCACCTCAAGGAAACCGGTGTCGCCCTCAACGGTGCGCACGACACCACGCAGTGCCTCCTCTGCCACAACGATCGCGGGCCCGTGAAGCAGTTCGCCGATCGCGGCTGTCGCGGCTGCCATGAAGACGTCCACAAGGGTCGCTTGGGCGTCCAGTGCATCGACTGCCACAGCGAGATCAACTGGAAGCCCGTCGAGCAGATCGCACAGCACATGCGCACACGCTTCCCGCTCGTGGGCGCGCACGCTTCGACGGACTGCACCGCATGCCACGCCCGCGCGAGCGAGGGCGTCTTCGCGGGAGCCGTCAACTCGTGCGAAGGGTGCCACTCGCAGGACTCGGCCCGTTCAACGACGATCAATCATGCCGCCCTGGGCTTGACGGACCGCTGCGACCGCTGCCACAACGCCGTCGCGTGGCTGCCCGCGGGTTTCAGCCACCCCGAAACGTTCCCCTTGTCCGGCGGCCACGCGACACCCTCGTGTACGTCCTGCCACACGACGCCCGGCGTCTTTACGGGGCTGTCCGTTGCCTGCGCCTCGTGCCACCAGACGGACTTCCAGCAGACGGCGGACCCCAACCACACGAACGCGGGATTCTCGACCAACTGCACCCAGTGCCACACGATCAACACCTGGCAGGGCGCGACGTTCCAGCACACGCAGGCATTCCCCCTGACCAACGCGCACGCGGGCCGCGGCTGCGCCGAGTGCCACACCACGCCGGGGGTCTATTCGGGCCAATCCTCGGCATGCTCCGCCTGCCACCTCGATGACTTCCAGCGCACGACCGCCCCCAACCACGTCACGGGCGGGTTCAGCACCAACTGCACCGATTGCCACAACACCGCGCGCTGGTTTGGTGCGACGTTCACGCACCCATCCAGTTTCCCGCTGACCAATGGCCACGCGAACCAGGCGTGCAACGTTTGCCATACGACGCCGGGCGTGTACACGGGCCAATCCACGGCGTGCGCCTCGTGCCACTTGGATGACTTCCAGGCAACGACCGATCCCAACCACGTCGCGGGCGGGTTCTCCACTACGTGCACGCAGTGCCACAACACCGTGCGCTGGCTTGGCGCGACGTTCACGCACACCTCGACGTTCCCCCTCACCAACGGGCACTCGAATCGCGCGTGCAGTGCCTGCCACACCACGCCGGGCGTCTTCACCGGGCAGTCCACCGCGTGCTCCTCGTGCCACCTCGATGACTACCAGAGAACCACGAACCCCAATCACGTCGGCCTTGGTTACAGCACAACGTGCACCGACTGCCACAACACCTCGCAGTGGCAAGGCGCGACGTTCCAGCACACGCAGACCTTCCCGCTGACCAACGGGCACGCGGGTGTCTCGTGCACCAACTGCCACACAACCCCCGGCGTGTACACGGGCCAATCCACAGCCTGCTCCTCGTGCCATCTCGATGACTATCAACAGACCACGAGCCCGGCGCACGTGGGTGCCGGGTTCCCCACCAACTGCACGCAGTGCCACAACACGACGCAGTGGCTGGGCGCGGTCTTCAACCATCCAGCGGCGTTCCCGCTGACGAATGGACATGCAGGCCGAACGTGCAGCGCGTGCCACACCACGCCCGGCGTCTACACGGGTGAATCGACGGCGTGCGCGTCGTGCCACCTCAACCTGTATCAGGCGGCTCCCGAGCCCAACCACACCGCGGCGGGATTCAGCACGACCTGCAATCAGTGCCACAACACAAGCGTCTGGTCGCCCGCGAACTACCAGCACACGACGCGCTTCCCACTGGCCAATGCGCACGGCGGGCACGCGTGCGCCGAGTGCCATACCACGGGCGTGTACATCGGCCAGCCGAGCGCGTGCTCGGCGTGCCACCTTGATGACTACCAAGGCGCGACCAACCCGAACCATGTGCAGTCTGGATATCCGACGACGTGCCAGACGTGCCACACGCCGACGGCGTGGGCGAACGGGACGTTCACGCATCCCCGAATCAACCGTGGCAATCACAGCAACCTGCGATGCGTGGACTGCCACACCGTTCCCGCGGCGACGCCCGCGTTCAGTTGCACGCACTGCCACGAGCACAGCCGTGCGAACACCGACAACGACCACAACGGCGTGAACGGGTACCAGTATCTCAGCAGCGCGTGCTACAACTGCCACGATTGAGCGCGCAAAGCGTGTCGATGTCTGTGGCTGGCATTACGGGCGATCTGGCGCGTCTCGCGACGGGGCATCCTAGAGGTGTGGTGCGCCCGTCCAAGCGCGGCCCGGCCAATCGTGGCGCATGACCGTCTTTGTGCGCGCATCGGTGGTGGTTACACAAGTGCATCAACAGAACCGCGACCGTGAGGGAGCGGTGCCGTCCGGCGCGAGAGAGTGGCGCGGAGTTGCAAGGTCGGTCGAAAAGTCTGCTGCCCCGGGCCGTGGTGCGCGCCGGTCGCTCGTCGTGGTCGAAATGGACCGCTCCCTCACGGTCGCGGTTCTGAAAGAGTCAGGCTCTTCCACTTGTCCGTCGGCACCAGTGCGACGCCCATGACAGCGAGTTGCGACAGCGCGAACGCGACGATCCAGAAGACGGCCGAGTCCATAAAGCCATAGGAGTGCAGGCCCACGCCCAGCATGTTGGTGCCGAACCAGGACCACGCGGTGACGATGTTGCCGACGATCGCGAGTGCGGCGACGCCCCGGTCCTTGATCATGCCGCCCCAGCGGGCGTGGAGGATCAGGAGGTTCCAAACGACGATCATCGCGGCGCCGTTTTCCTTGGGATCCCAGCCCCAGAAGCGCCCCCAGGATTGATCGGCCCAGATGCCGCCGAGGACGGTGCCGACGAAACTCGTGATCGACGCGAAGCAGATGACGCCATAGATCATGCGCGGGAGGGCCTTCATGGGCTCGCCCTTGAGCAGGGGCGTGAGGACGCCACCCAGTGCATAGAGGCACGCGAGGAACCCGGCGAGGAAGGTGGCGGAGTAGCCGATCGTAACTACGACGACGTGCGTCGCGAGCCAGAAGTTGGTGTCGAGGACGGCCTGCATCATCTCCATCGTGTCGCCTGACTGCCCAAGGTTGTGCGCGACGATAAGCGTCGCGAAGCCGATGAGGGAGGCGATGAGTTGCAGGAGGCCCGAGCGTGTCAGCCACTCGCCCAGCAGGGCGATCGGGATGCACGCCCAGCCGATGAAGACGGCGGAACTGTACAGGTTGGTGACGGGCGGACGACCCTGGAGATAGATACGGGCGATGAGGCCGACGGTGTGGATCGCGAACGAGACTATGAGGACCATGCTCGCGGACTTGGTGAAGCCGATGCTCCAGCGATCGGGCGAGAGGGGGCGGATGAGGAGCCCAGCGCAGCCGAGGATG
>Ga0075158_10001044_pt1 | contig 21414 bp, 16 predicted proteins | sample JI91814BDNA_FD_70968 | JGI IMG/M metagenome (GOLD analysis project Ga0075158, IMG submission 70968) | Wastewater effluent complex algal communities from Wisconsin, to seasonally profile nutrient transformation and Carbon sequestration -... | ecosystem: Engineered > WWTP > Effluent > Algae... | reverse complement strand
CCGGCGACGATGAACTCGCCGCTGGCGTCGGCCATGGCGATCGCGCCGCCGGACACGGGACCGGCGTCGAAGGTCGACCACAGGGTCTGGCCGGTCGGGGTGCATTTGGTCAGCCACATGTCGCTCGGCATGCCCTGCTGGGTGGTCAGACGGCCGACGGCGATCATGAAGCCGGCGGCGTCGCCGGTCATCGCCAGGCCGACGTCGGGGCCGTTGACGCCGCCGTCGAACTGCTGCGTCCACTGGCTGACGGCGCCGGGGTCGTAGCGGCGCACGAGGATGTCGCTCTGCGGGATGGAGTCGACGATGGTGGCGAGGATGTAAATGTCGGTGGCCTCGTCGAGCACGACGCCGAGGCCGCGGTCGGCGGCGTTCTTGTCGCCCTCGAAGATGACGGTCCAGCACGCCTGGCCGGGCTCGGCGGGGCCGACGGCGCAGTCGGCGGAGCAGCAGTCGCCGTCCGCGAGGTTGCCGTCGTCGCAGACCTCGTCCTGCTCGAGCACGCCGTTGCCGCAGGTGGGCTCGCCGGTGGTCGTGGTCGGGTCGATGGTGGTGTCGGGGTCGATGGTTGTGTCGGGGTCGATGGTTGTGTCGGGATCGAGGGTCGAGGGATCCACCGTGGAGGTCGTGGGCTGGATGGGGTCGGTCGGACCCGGGTCGGTGGTCGTGGTCGTCGCGGGGTCGCCGGTCTCGGTCGTGACGACGGGGTCGCCCGGGGCGGCCGGGCAGGCGGGCAGGAGGCAGAGCGCGAGCAGCGGGCGGGAGATCCGTGGGCGGGCCATCGCCGCAACGCTAAAGGGGGTGTGCGCGGGCGACAAGCGGCAGGCAGGCCCTGGTTCTGCGAACAGGTCGGGCGGGACGCGCGAGGCGGCCCGGGGCTTGCGCGAGGGCGTGCGGACGGCCTACGGTGCGGGTTGGAGCGCACGATGACGATGCAACGAGCGAGCACGAGGGCTGCGATGTTGGCTGCGGCGGGGCTGTTGGTCGCATGCGGGGACAGCGGGGGCGGCGAGGGGGGCGGCTCGGGCGAGAGCGGTGGCAGCGGCGGCGCGAGCGTCGGTGAGGCGTCGAGCGTCGGTGAGGCGTCGAGCGGCGGCGAGAAGCCGACCGGCGGCGGTGAGGAGGAGAGTGGTAGCGCGAGCGAGACGACCGGGTCCGAGCTGAATCCGGGGCCGTGGGACCAGGGCGTGTACATCCCGGCGGAGCCGCAGACCGACGGCGACGCGGCGCTCGGCTACGAGGCGCTGGTCACGAAGGGGTACATCTCGTGTGGGATCCCGAAGGTGTTCTTCGGGCTGGCGAAGCCGTTCATCAGCCCGTATGCCGACGGTGAGCCGCTGCCGGGGCGACCGGGCGACAACGCCGACGTGCCGTTCAACTGGAACGTGCACGAGGTCGACGGCGCGAAGATCGTGTCGCAGAACTGCCTGCAGTGTCACGCGGGACATTTTAATGGTCAGCTGATCGTCGGGCTGGGCTCGGCGGAGGTCGACTTCACGTCGGACATGGCGGAGAAGATGCAGGGGGTGCCGATCCCGCCGGAGATCGACATCCCGGGCATCGAGCAGATGACGCGGTTCATGAACCGCGTGAAGGTGCTCGGGCCGCAGACGGTGATGCGCACGGTCGGCACGAACCCCGCCGAGATGGTCGCCGTGACGCTGGTGGCCCACCGCGACCGCCATACGCTGGCGTGGAGCGACGAGGAATTGCTGCCGGTGCCGGACATCGTGGTGCCGTCGGACCCGCCGCCGTGGTGGCGCGCGCACAAGAAGAACGCGCTCTTTTACAACGCGATGGCCCGCGGGGACCACCGCGGGACGATGATGCTGGCGACGGCGCTGTGCACCGATACCGTGGAGGAGGCGGCGGAGATCGACTCGTACTTCCACCACATCCAGGCGTTCATCCGGTCGGTGCGGGCGCCGAAGTATCCGTGGGCGATCGACGCGACGCTCGCGGGCGAGGGTGAGGCGGTCTTTATTAAAAACTGCGCGGGGTGCCACGGGACGTACTCGGATGTCGAGGAGGAGGAGACGTACCCGAACCTGCTGTTCCCGCTCGACGTCATCGGCACCGATCCCGCGGTCGCGGAGGGCGGGACGAAGTACGCGCCGTATCTCGTCGACTGGTACAACGAGTCGTTCTACGGGAAGATCACCCGGATGGAGCCGAGTGACCCGTTCCCGGGTTACATGGCCCCGCCGCTCGACGGGGTGTGGGCGACCGGGCCGTTCCTGCACAACGGGTCGGTGCCGACGATCGAGCTGGTGCTCGACAGCTCCAACCGTCCGACCTACTGGAAGCGCGAGGACTTTAATAGTTCGAACTTCGACCAGAGCGAGGTCGGGTGGCCGTACCTGACGCTGACGTACGGGCACGAAGCGGCGCTCGAGGAGGAGCGCAAGTTTATTTATGACACCACGCAGGAGGCACACACGAACGTCGGGCACACGTTCGGCGACCACCTGACGACCGACGAGCGCCGCGCGGTGCTCGAGTACCTCAAGACGCTGTGACCGGCACGGGAACGAAGGAGCAGACGGCATGCGAATGAACGACAAGGTGGCGATCGGAGCCTCGTGTTTGGTGTTGGCGTGCAGCGGCGCGCCGTCGCCGGGCGGCGGTGAGGACGGCAGCAGCAGCGGCGAGGCCAGCTCGGCGGCCCCGGTCACGTCGGGTGAAGCGCCGACCAGCAGCGCGGGTCCGGATGACGAGACCGGCGGCACGGGCTCGGTGGAGGGCGAGTCGAGCGGCGGGCACGAGGTGCCGCCGGGGGTGGTCGCGTGCGGCGACGGGTTCGCCATCTCGGCGTCGCCACAGGTCCCGGGAGACCCCGCGGCCGGGTATCATGCATTATTAAACGAGGGGTACGTGACGTGCGGGATCCCCTACACGCTGTTCCCGCTGGCGGCGCCGCTGCTCGGGTCGTTCGCGGAGGGCGAGCCGCTGCCGGGGCGCACCGGGAAGAACGCGAAGGTGCCCTACAACTGGACGGTGCACACCTCGAAGAGCAGCGGCGCGGAGATCGTTTCGCTCAACTGTCTCGAGTGTCACGCGGGCCACTTTAATGGCGACCTGATCGTCGGGCTCGGCAAGGCCGACGCGGATTACACCGAGTCGATCGGCGGGGCGCTGGCGACGATCCCGATCCCGCCGGTGATGCTGCCGGGGCTCGAGGAGATGACGCGCATGGCGAATCGCTACCAGGTGGTCGGCGATTACGTGAAGATGCTGACGGTCGGCACGAACCCGGCGGACACGCTGGCGGCGGTGCTGTCGACGCACCGCGACGCGAACACGCTCGAGTGGCTCGATGAGCCGCACACGCCGGTGCCGAACCAAATTCTTCCGGTCGACACGCCGCCGTGGTGGCACGCGAAGAAGAAGGGCGGGCTGTTCTGGAACGGGATGGCCCGCGGCGACCACCGCGCGACGATGATCTACGCGACCTCGCTGTGCACCGATTCGGTCGAGGAGGCCGAGGGGATCCTGTCGTACTTTAATAATATCAACGCGTTCATCGGGTCGGTCGAGGCGCCGAAGTACCCGTTCCCGATCGACGAGCAGCGCGCAGCCGCCGGCAAGGCGGTGTTCGAGACCAACTGCGCGTGCTGCCACGGGACGTACGACGTCGACGCGGCCAAGGAGAGCTACCCGAGCCTGCTGCTGCCGCTGGCGACGATCGGGACGGATCCGCTGCTGGCGTTCGAGGCCGACGCGCGGCCGTTCGCCGACTGGTTTAATAAGTCGTGGTACGGGGCGGTGGCGCCGCTGACGACGGGGGACCCGACGCCGGGTTATGTGGCCCCGCCGCTGGACGGGATCTGGGCGAGCGCGCCGTATCTGCACAACGCGTCGGTGCCGACGGTCGCGCTGCTGCTCGACAGCACCAAGCGGCCGCAGTGGTGGCGCCGCGTCGACTACGACAGCACGAACTTCGACGAGACGAACGTCGGCTGGCCGTGGATCGAGCTGCCGTACGGGCAGGACGGCGCGCCGGACGACGAGCGCAAGCACGTCTACGACACGACGATCACCGGGCACTGGAACACCGGGCACACGTTCGGCGACCACCTGACCGACGAGGAGCGGGCGCAGGTGCTCGAGTACCTCAAGACGCTTTAATTGTTGCGGACGGGCGTGACCATGAGGATCCACGCGGCTGTCGCGCGCGCCGGGGCGCCGTTCACGATCGAGGCCTGCGAGCTCGATGGGCCCGGCGCCGACGAGGTGCTGGTCCGCGTCGAGGCGTGCGGGGTGTGCCACACCGACCTCTCGGCGAAGGATCACGGGTACGGGACGCCGCTGCCGGCGGTGCTCGGGCACGAGGGGGTCGGGCGCATCGTTGAATTGGGGCGCGGGGTCGAGGGGTTCGCGGTCGGGGATCGCGTGGTGATGAGCTTCGGGGCGTGCGGGCGGTGCGCGAGCTGCTGCTCGGGGATGCCGCCGTACTGTGATCACGCGGTCCAGTTCAACCTGTTCGGGCGGCGGCTCGTGGGGCCCTCGCCGATCCAGCTGGACGGGCGGGAGATCACCGGGCACTTCTTCGGGCAGTCGTCGTTCGCAACCCACGCGATCGCGGCGGTGGCCAACCTGGTGCGACTCGACGAGGACCTGCCCGTCGCGCTGATGACGACGCTGGCGTGCGGGGTGCAGACGGGGGTCGGGGCAATCATCAATGTGCTGCAGGCGGGGGCCGGGGATTCGCTGGCGATCTTCGGGTGCGGGACGGTCGGGCTGGCGGCGGTGATGGCGGCGAAGATCGCCGGGTGCACGCGCATCGTCGCGGTCGATGTGCGCCCGGAGCGGCTGGCGGTCGCGCGGGAGCTGGGGGCGACCGAGGTCGTCGACAACTCCGACGGTGAGGCGAGGCTCAAAAAATTGGGCGTGGGGCTGGCGTTCGACAACACCGGGAAGCCGGCGGTGATCGAGGCGGCGTTCGCGGGGCTGCGGCCGCGGGGGCGGCTGGTGGTCGCGGGGCTCAGCGCGCGCGGGGCCTCGGTGACGCTGGACGCGAACCGCCTGATGTCGCGGGGCTGCTCGCTGCGCGGGACGATCGAGGGCGACGCGGAGCCGCGGAGCTTCATCCCGCGGCTGATCGACTGGTACCGCCGCGGGCTGCTGCCGCTCGAGCGGCTGGTCACCACGTATCCGTTCGCGGCGATCGACGAGGCCGCGAACGACATGCTGGCGGGGAAAATCATCAAACCGGTACTGTTGATGCCGTCTTGACCGAGGAGTGCAGGCCATGAACGTGAAGGACAAATTCGAGCGACTCGCCGGTTGTGAGACCGACGTGCAGATCGTGTCGCTGCAGCAGCTGTTCGATGAGCTCGAGGTCATCGACACGCAGTTCATGCTCGGCGAGTGGTCGGGCGGCGTGTTCAAAACGGGGCACCCGGGCGAGAAGCAGCTGGTGGGGCTCGGGTGGGTCGGGAAGACGTTTCACGGGTTGAATGATGTCGACCCGATCGTGTCGCTCGACGCGAAGGGTGAGCGGACGGCCAACCCGGTGCTCGGCAAGGCGTCGCTGCGCTTGGTCGTGTACCGCGGGGCGGCGACGGCGACGATGGTCTACGACAAGCACCCGATCTTCGATCACTTCCGCAAGGTCGACGAGGACCTGGTGCTCGGGGTGATGGACCGCAAGGGCGAGGACGTGCCGCTGTATTTTTATCTGCGTCGGCTGCCGGGCGAGCAGGTGGCGACGTGACGGTGACAGTGTCGTCGGTGATACGGACGTACGCGGCGGAGCGGCCGCGGCAGGTCGCGCTGGTGTGCGGGGCGGTGAGCCTCACGTGGGAGGAGCTGCACGCGCGGTCGAACCGGGTCGCGGCGGCGCTGCGCTCGCTCGGGGTCGGCGCGGGCGACCGCGTGGCGCTGCTCGACAAGAACGGGCTCGAGTACTTCGAGTTGTTGTTCGCGACGGCGAAGCTCGGAGCGGTGCTGGTGGCGGTCAACTGGCGGCTGACGGCGGGCGAGGTCGGGTACATCGTCGCGGACGCGCAGGCGAAGGTGCTGGTGTTCGGCAAGGAGTTCGCGGGGCTGGTCGGGGAGCTCGCGGGGACCGAGGTGGGCACGCGGCTCGAGATCGGCGGGCCTTATGAAGGGTGGCGGGACGGCGCGGAGGAGCGGGATCCGGGGGTGGTGCAGGACGGGTCGGACATCGCGTTCCAGGTCTACTCGTCGGGCACGACGGGGCACCCGAAGGGGGTGCTGCTGAGCCACGACAACGTGTTCTCGCTGATGGCGGTGTCGCGGGAGATCTGGGGGCTCGACGCGGGCTCGGTCAACATGGTCGCGCTGCCGCTGTTTCACGTCGGCGGCGGCGGGTGGGCGATGGTCGGGATGGCGCACGGGTGCACGTCGATCGTCGTCCGCGACGTCGACCCGGCGGGGCTGCTGCGGCTGATCGCGCAGCACCGCATCAGCCACGCGTTCCTCGTGCCGGTGCTGCTGCATTTCATGCAGCAGGTGCCGAACGCGTCGGCGGGAGATTTTTCGAGTTTGAAGATGATCGTGTACGGGGCCTCGCCGATCAGCGAGCCGGTGCTCGCGGGGGCGGTGCGGCTGCTCGGCTGTCGGTTCGCGCAGGCGTACGGGTTGACCGAGACGACCGGCGGGATCGTGACGCTGCCGCCGGAGGATCACGCGCTGACCGGCCCGCACCTGCACCGGCTGCGCGCGGCGGGCGTGGCGAATCCGGGGGTCGAGCTCCGTATCGTGTCGACGGAGTCCGGGGCGGACCTGCCGGTCGGTGAGCCCGGGGAGATCTGGACGCGCTCGCGGCAGAACATGGTCGGGTATTGGCGCAACGAGGAGGCGACGCGGGCGACGATCACCGAGGACGGCTGGCTGCGCACCGGTGATGTCGGGTATTTTGATGGGGACGGGTATCTGTACATCCACGATCGCGTGAAGGACATGATCATCTCGGGCGGCGAGAACATCTATCCGGCGGAGATCGAGAACGTGCTGATGAAGCACCCGCAGGTCGCCGATGTCGCGGTGATCGGGATCCCCTCGGAGGTGTGGGGCGAGTCGCCGTTCGCGGTGGTGGTCGCCCGCGGGGCGCTCGACGTGCCGGAGTTGCTGGTGTTCGCACGCCAGCACCTGGCGAAGTTCAAGGTGCCGGTCGGGGTGGAGCTGCGCGCGGTGTTGCCGCGGACGCCGACGGGCAAGCTGCTGAAGCGCGAGCTGCGGGCGCCGCACTGGCAGGGCCGGAGCCGCGAGGTGAGTTGAGGACGAGGCAAAACTCCGCGGCCGGGAATTTTAATTCGTTGTAAGTCGGGCTGGCGGACCTACGATGCCTGCATGACGAACGCGTTCATCTACGACGCGATGCGGACCCCGCGGGGTAAGCTCAAGGGCGGGGCGCTGCACGGGACGAAGCCGGTCGACCTGGTCGCGCAATTATTAAAGGAAGTGCCGGTGCGGAGCCGCGGGCTGAACGTCGAGAGGATCGACGATGTCGTGCTCGGGGTGGTGATGCCGGTGGGCGAGCAGGGCGGGAACATCGCGCGCGTGGCGGCGATGGTCGCGGGGCTGCCGGACACGGTCGCGGGCGTGCAGATGAACCGGTTCTGCGCCTCGGGGCTCGAGGCGGTCAACACGGCGGCGGCGAAGGTGGCGTCGGGGTCGGACGACCTGGTGATCGCGGGCGGGGTCGAGTCGATGTCGCGGGTGGCGATGGGATCCGACGGCGGCCCGTACGCGCAGGACCCGACGACCGTCTACGACGCGTACTTCGTGCCGCAGGGCATCGGCGCCGATCTGATCGCCACGATGGAGGGGTTCTCGCGCGAGGATGTCGACGCGTTCGCGGTGGCGTCGCAGCGCAAGGCGGAGCACGCGTGGCGGAGCGGGTACTTCGCGCGGTCGATCGTGCCGGTGCGCGACATGAACGGGGTCGTGCTGCTGGACAACGACGAGCACCGGCGGCCGGACTCGACGGTGGCGTCGCTCGGCAAGCTGCCGGCGTCGTTCTTGAAGGTCGGGGACCTCGGCGGGTTCGATGCGGTGGCGCTGCAGAAGTACCACCGGGTCGAGCGCATCGAGCACGTGCACACGGCGGCGAACTCGTCGGGGATCGTCGACGGTGCGGCGCTGGTGGTCCTCGGGAGCGAGGCGGCGGGCAAGGCGATGGGGCTGCGGCCGAGGGCCCGGGTCGTGGCGATGGCGGTGACCGGGAGCGAGCCGACGATCATGCTGACCGGGCCGACGCCGGCGACGCGCAAGGTGCTGGCGCGGGCGGGGCTGACGGTCGACGACATCGACCTGTTCGAGCTCAACGAGGCGTTCGCGTCGGTGGTGATGAAGTGGATGCGGGATCTGAAGATCCCCGAGGACAAGGTCAACGTGAACGGCGGGGCGATCGCCATGGGCCACCCGCTCGGCGCGACGGGGGCGATGATCCTCGGGACGCTGCTCGACGAGCTCGAGCGCCGGCAGCTGCGCTACGGGCTGGCGACGCTGTGCGTCGGCGCAGGCATGGGGATCGCCACCATCATCGAGCGCGTGTGAGCGCGGAAGACACGGGAGATCAAGATGACCACCACGAATTTCGAGGAAGTGTCTCCGGCGATCCGCTGGGCGCGTGACGAAAAAGGGATCGTGACCCTCACGATCGACGATCCGGGCGCGCGCGTGAACACGATGAACGACGCGTACACCGGCTCGATGGCGGCCTGCGTCGAGCGGCTCGAGGCGGAGCGAGGGAACATCACCGGGGTGATCCTGGCGAGCGGCAAGAAGACCTTCTTCGCCGGCGGGGACCTGGCGAAGCTGCGTCGGAGCACGCGCGAGGGGGCGGCGGAGCAGACGGCCCACATCGACCGCGTGAAGGACCAGTTTCGTCGGCTCGAGAAGCTCGGGGTGCCGGTGGTCGCGGCGATCAATGGCACGGCGCTCGGCGGGGGGCTCGAGGTGGCTCTGGCTGCGCATCACCGAATCGTCGTGGATGCGCCGGGGTGCCAGCTCGGGCAGCCGGAGGTGACGCTGGGGCTGATCCCGGGGGCCGGCGGGATCACGCGGCTGGTCCGGATGCTGGGGCTGCAGAGCGCGCTGACGAAGGTGATCCTGCCGGGCACGAAGTTCAGCCCGCGCGAGGCGCTGCTGGTCGGGCTCGTCGATGAGGTGGTCGCCAGCGCGGAGGAATTGGTGCCGCGGGCGAAGGAGTGGATCGCGGTGAACCCGGGGGCGACGCAGCCGTGGGACCGCAAGGGGTTCGAGATCCCCGGGGGCAACGCGGCGAGCCCGGCGATCTCGTCGATGGTGGCGGTGATGACGGCGAACCTGCGCAAACAATTGAAGGGGGCGCCGATGCCGGCGCCGCGGGCCGCGCTCGCGGCGGCGGTCGAGGGGTCGCTCCGCGACTTCGAGACGGCGTCGCTGATCGAGACGCGTTACCTGGTGAACCTGGCGATCGGGCAGGTCGCGAAGAACATGATCGGGGCGTTCTTCTTCGACATGCAGAAGATCACCAGCGGGGCGAGTCGTCCGGCCGGGTTCCCGGCGTTTCAGGCGCAGAAGGTCGGCGTGATCGGGGCCGGGATGATGGGCGCGGGGATCGCCTACGTGGCCGCGAAGGCGGGGATCGAGGTCGTGCTGAAGGATGTGACGCTCGAGGCGGCGGCGAAGGGCAAGGCGTACTCGGAGAAGCTCGAGCAGAAGGCGATCGAGCGCGGGAAGTCGACGAGGGCGCGCAGCGACGCGCTGCTGGCCCGCATTCGGCCGACGGCGGACGCGGCGGACTTCGCCGGGGTCGACTTCGTGGTCGAGGCGGTGTTCGAGAGCGTCGAGCTCAAGCAGAAGGTTTTTAAGGAGGTCGAGGCGGTGGTGAACCCGGACGCGGTGCTCGGGTCGAACACGTCGACGCTGCCGATCGCGCGGCTGTCCGAGGGCGTGCAGCGGCCGGCGGACTTCATCGGGATCCACTTCTTCTCGCCGGTCGACAAGATGCAATTGGTGGAGATCGTCCGCGGCAAGAACACGTCGGAGGCGGTGCTGGCCAAGGTGTTCGACTTCGTGCTGCAGATCAAAAAGACGCCGATCGTGGTGAACGACGGGCGCGGGTTCTTCACTTCGCGGGTGATCGGGAAGTTCTTGAATGAGGCGGTGGCGATGGTCGGCGAGGGGATCGAGCCGACGTCCATCGAGCAGGCGGGGCTGCAGGCCGGATATCCGGCGGGGCCGCTGCAGCTGCTCGACGAGTTGACGCTGACGCTCACGCAGAAGATCCGTAACGAGTCGAAGAAGGCGGCGGAGGTCGAGGGTAAGTCGTGGGACGCGCATCCATCGGAGTGGGTGGTCGACAAGATGATCGAGGAGCTCGGGCGCAAGGGGCGGTCGACCGGCGGCGGGTTCTATTCGTATGATGATCAGGGGCGGCGCGTCGGGGTGTGGAGCGGGGTGCGCGAGGCCTTTAAAAGTGGGACGCGCGAGCTGCCGTTCGTGGACCTGCAGGAGCGGATGTTGTTCGCCGAGGCGATCGACACAGTGCGGTGCGTCGATGACGGCGTGCTGACGTCGACGGCGGACGCGAACGTCGGGTCGCTGCTCGGCATCGGGTTCCCCGCGTGGACCGGCGGGGTGCTGCAATACATCAATCAGTACGAGGGCGGGCTGCGGGGGTTCGTGGCCCGGGCCCACGCGCTCGCGGCGGCGTACGGGCCGCGGTTCGCTCCGCCGGCGTCGCTGGTCGCCAAGGCGGAGGCGGGCGAGACGTATACGTGATCATCGGAAGCCGCACGGGTCGCGGCCGTCGAGCAGGCCGTGGCTGGCGATCGCGGAGAAGCGGGCGAACAGGTCCTCCTTGAACCATCCGCGGGTGCGGGCGGTGCGGGCGGCGTCGTCGTGGGTGCTGCCGTGGAACGCGAACTGCTCCATCGAGGTGGTCGCGTCCCACACGCTGAAGGTGACCGGGCGGATCCACGGGAGCTCGCCGACGCCGAGGGCCACGCGCAAACCGGGGGCCGTGAGCACGTGGCGGTTGATCGCGGGGGAGCGCGCCCAGAAGCCCGGGAGGGCGCGCAGACGCAGGTTGGCGCGCGTGAGCACGACGAGCGGGAGGTGATCGGGGAGCTCGGGGGCGGGGCGACCGGCGAGGAAGGGATCACGGCCGAGCCACGCGCCCTTGACCCGCCGCGGGACGAGCTTCACGGTCCACGCCTCGGACGCGCGCGCCTGACAGGCGGTGGCGATCGGGTGGGTCGCGAAGAACTCGTCGGCGGCCTGCTCCGAGGACCAGGTGGCGAGCAGAGCGTAGCGCGAGAAGTCGGGGCGGACCGAGAAGCCGCTGCCGCTGCCGAGCAGGCGGAAGAATTCCAGGCCTGGTGTGACGGAGAGGGGGCGACGCGCGAGGCCCTGATTTTTGAAGGCCCACCAGCGCTGGCCGCGGGGGTATCGAAACACGCTGAAGGTGGTCAGCGGGACGCCGGCCGGGGCGGGCAGGGGGCGTGGCGGCGAGTCGAACAAGCGGCGCGGTGGTACCACGCCGGCGCGGGTCAGCAGCGGTCGATATGCTCGTCGTCGCCGTCGTCGCCCGCGTCGCTGGCGAGGGCGTAGACCGGCGCGTCGCGGTCGAAGTCGGCGGTGTCGCTGGTGGTGCCGGGTGCACCGCCCCACACGAGGAGCGAGGTCGTCATGGTGTGCGTGTGCATGTCCGTAGCCTGCGCTGCGGGCGGGCCTCACGGGCGCACAAGGTTTGCGCTCGCGGGCCGCAGGATCCGCAGGGGGCTGCAGGGGGCCGCGCAAACGGGGTTTTTGCGGCGGACGGAGCGCGGGGTCAGGAGCCCGGGAGGAAGTGGACGTCGTGGGCCGAGACGGCGGTCGCGGCGCCCATGAGCACCTGGTCGCCCCAGCGCTCGAGCCACAGCGCGTGGTCGACGGCGCGGTAGAGATAGGTGGCGACGCGCGGGAGCGCGGGCCGGCCGTGCATGCCGACTCCGGCGGCGGAGGACTGGCCGCGGCGCTCGAGCGCGTAGTCCTGGTCGTCGTGGAGGATGTGGCGCGGGGGCTCGCCGGACAGGCCGTGGCCGCGGACGGGCTCGGCGATGAGCCAGCGGTCCTGGTCGGGCTGGGCGATGAGCCAGCGGGTGCGGTCGGAGTCGGTCATGACGACGACGACGGTGATGGTGGCGCCCTCGCGGAGGTTGACGACTCCGTCGACGAGGTAGTCGCCGTCGATGCGGGGATCCGAGGCCTCGACGGCGACGACATCGCCCTGACGCAGGCTGGTGATGCCGAGGTCGGGCGCGTCCGGGTCGGTCTCGACGGGGCGAGGGATTGTGACGGTGCCGACGCGGCCCTGCAGTCGCTGGGCGACGCGGTCGCGGATCTTGCGAGAGACAGGGTCGTGCAGGGTGCCGGCGCTGGTCGAGGCGCTGGCGGCCGCGAGCGCGAGCGGGGGGCCGTGGCCGTCACCACCCTCGGACAGCTGGCGGCGACCGTCGCCCCAGTCGCGCAGCCTGCGGGCGGCCAGAATGCCGACCCAAAAGGCACCGGCGATGGTCATGGCAGCCAGCAGCGAGGCGAGGGTCAGCATGGGAGGCAGGAGGTTCTAGCACGCGGTGCAGGGCCGCGGGAGGGCCCGCGGACGATGCGTGTGAGGGGCAGCCTACGCACGAGCGGCGGGTTGGTGTTCCACGGGGGCGGCTCGGGGAAGGAGGGATCTCGGCGGACGGTGCGCTCGGTTTCAGCGGGGCGATCTGCGGGCAGCACCCGCGGGTCGAGGGACGCGGCGTGTTGGTACCCAGACCGGGATGGCGTTCGCTGTCCGACAGGATGGAGGCGACGAGATATGTCGCACGATCGTCGCGCGACATGACAACAGCGAACAGCGTGGGATGCGCCTCGTCATCGATCGACGGTCGGCTATCGCTGTCAGCCTCGATCGGATACCGTGCGGAATGAAGTTGGGCTGTGAGTCACGCTGATGAACCGACGACCATCGGCCCCTTCGCGGTGTTGAGAAAACTCGGCGAAGGTGGGATGGGTGTCGTTTACGCGGGGATGGATGTCGCGCTCGCGCGTCAAGTCGCGCTCAAGCTGATTCGCAGGCAGTTCATCGACAATGCCGAGGTACGTGCGCGCCTGATCCGCGAGGCGCAGGCGATGGCGCGCCTGTCTCATCCGAATGTCGTGCAGGTCTATCAGGTGGGCGAGCACAGGGATGAGATCTATCTGGCGCTCGAATATGTAGAGGGTCGAACGCTGACCGGTTGGTTGCGCGCCGAGCCGCGACCGTGGCGGCAGGTGTTACGCGCCGTGTTGGCGGCGGGGCGAGGACTCGCTGCGGCGCATGAAGCCGGCATGGTCCATCGCGACTTCAAGCCCGACAATGTGCTCGTTGGAACGGATGGACGGGTGTGCGTCGCCGATTTTGGGCTCGTTCACTCAGAAGGGGCGGCGGCGTTGCGGAGTGTCGTCAAATGGCCGGATCCCGCGGCGGAAGTCGGGACGTTCTCTCGGGTCCCGACGCTCGCCAGCGTCGAGCAGATGAACAGCGACTCAAACGCAATACGCTTGACGCAAGAGGGGACGGTCCTCGGCACGCCGATGTATATGTCGCCGGAACAGCACCACGGAAATTCCGTGGGTCCGGCCTCAGATCAATTCAGCTTCGGTGTGACTCTCTATGAGGCGCTGTACGGGGTCCGGCCGTTCGCGGGGCTGACGTGGGGCGAGCTCAGGCGGCAGGTCCAGAGCGGTGAGGTACCGCCGCCGCCGAAGGACTCGAAGGTGCCGCGGCGGATCTTCCGCATCGTCGTGCGGAGTCTGGCGCCGCGCCCCGAGCTGCGCTGGCCGATGCTGACGGATATGCTCGATGCGCTCGAGCGTGATCCGCGACGGACGACGCTACGTGCCGTGGGTGTGATGGTCGTCGCCGGTGTGGCGGCTGCTGGTAGTTACGCCGCGGCAGTCGCCAGTCACAGGGAGGCAGAGCGTTGCATCGGTGCATCGCAGGAATTGGCCGGGGTGTGGGACGAAGAGCGTGCGGCGGCCGGAGCGCGGGCGTTTGCGGCGTCTGGAGCGGTCTACGCGGCGGACACGTGGCAGCGGGTCCGCGGGCGGCTCGACGAGTATGCGAAGGGGTGGACGGCGGAGCACACCAGAGCGTGCGAGGCGCACGTGAGCGGGGCCGAATCGACGAGGCTGTTCGACCTGCGCACGCGCTGCCTGGCCCGTCGGCGGGCGCATCTGGCGGCGCTGGTCGAGGTGTTGGTGGCGGCGGATCGGTCGGTGCTCGAGCACGCGGTGCAGGCGACGGCGGCGCTGCCGAGCGTGGACTCGTGCAGCGACGCGGAGGCGCTGCTGGCCGCGGCGGCGCCGCCCGACGACGCGGTGACGGCGGCGCAGGTCGAGTCGTGGCGCGGGCGGCTGGCGCGGGTGACCGCGCTCGAGGGCACGGGGCAGTACGCGCGGGGGCTCGAGCTGGTCGCGGAGGTGCGGGCGGCGGCGGAGGGGCTGCGCTACGCGCCGCTGGTCGCCGAGGTGGCGCTGGTCGACGGCAGCCTGCTGATGGCGGTGGCGCAGGTCGACGAGGCCGAGGTGGCGCTGACCCAGGCGCTGCGCTCGGGGCTGGTGCTCGGGCTCGACGCGGTGGCGGCGGAGGCGGCGGCGAAGCGGATCTTCGTGATCGGCGAGCAGGGGCGGCGCGAGGCGGCGCTCGAGGGCGAGGCGGTGGCGGAGGCGCTGGCCGAGCGAGCGCACGACGACCGCACGGCGGCGCTGCTGCACAACAACCTCGGGGCGGTGCTTGCGTCGGCGGGGCAGCCCGAGCGGGCGCGCGTTCATTATCTGCGGACGATCGATCTGCTGCGCCGGCAGACGGTCGCGACGGACCCGCTGATCGGGGTGGTTCACCACAACCTCGGCGGGCTGATGCGCGACCTGCAGCGGCCCGACGAGGCGCGCGACCACTACGCGCAGGCGGTGAGGCTGTTCGCGGAGCTGCTCGGCGAGAGCCACCCGCTCGGGGCCCACCCGCTCGGCGGGATGGCCGACATCGACGGGCTCGCCGGGCGCGACGAGGCGGCGGCCGAGGGCTACACGCGGGCGCTGGGGCTGATGGAGGCGGCGTACGGGACGGAGCATCTGTATTTGCTGCACCCGCTGGTCGGGCTCGGGCAGGTCGCGTCGCGTCGCGGGGACGTCGCGGCGGCGACCCGGCTGTTTCGCCGGGCGGTCGCGATCGGTGAGCAGCTGAAGACGACGCACGCGATGTACGCGGAGGCGCTGGCGGAGCTGGCGGGGCAGCTGGCGGGCAGAGACCCGGAGGAGGCGCGGAGGTTGATCGCGCGGGCGGTCGAGGTCGGCGAGGCGGATGGCGGCGGGTCGGCGCTGGCGGGGCTGCTGGTCCGCGCGGGACAGCTGGCGGCGCGGACCGGCGACGACGCGGGGGCGCGCGGGTGGTTCGAGCGGGCCCTGTCCGTGACGACAGGTCGCAAAGGACAGGTGCGAGAGCACGGGGCGGCGGCGCTGGGGCTGGCGCGGCTGGTGGCGGCGACGGAGCCGGACCGGGCGTGTGCGCTGCTGACGGAGGCGCAGGCGGAGCTGGCGGACGACCGCAAGGGCGAGGCGGCGGGGCTGTCCGCTACGGTGTGCGGCGCGCGGTAGGTGGTCGGCACCGCGGTGTTCTCGCGGCTGCATGCCGGAGATGCGGCGGAGTTTTCGGCGCGGCGGGTCGAGGCCGAGGGAGGCTGCTGTTGCCGGGGCGGGACTTCGCGGCGGGTCGAGGCCGGGGCGTGCTTCGATGTGAATCCGGCGCTTCCTTTCGAATGGGAAGTGTGCGATGGCGAGCGGCATGACCGCGAAGCCCCGCAAGTCCTCGACCGCGAAGCTCGACACCCGCGCCCTCATTCGTCCGGGCGCGCAGATCGTGTGCGCGATGGCCGACTTCGACGCCGCCGACGGTTACCAGATCCTCCTCGACGAGGTCGGCGACGTCATCCGCTTCTCGTACGCGTTCTGCGACGAGGAGGCGGAGGAGCTCGAGGAGGTCGAGGACTTCGAGGGCACGGTCGCGGTCACGGCGTCGACGCTCGCGGGCGCGGCGGAGGTGATGTTCCTGTCGCAGGGCAGCTACACGCCGGGCGAGAGCGACGACTCCGAGGAGCCCTACAAGCACTGCACGCCGCCGTTCCTGGTCAGCCGCAAGACGCTCGCGGCGCTCAAGGCCGGGGAGACCGCGCGCCTGACGATCTACGGGGAGACCGGTTCGCTGGTCCAGGACGGCAAGGAGACGGCCGTGCTGAAGATCGACGGCGTGGACCGCCAGGTGTCGGTGGTGTGCGCCAAGGACGACGACGGCGGCATGTCAATCAAGGTGCTCGACGACGAGACCTGGCCGCTGCTGCTGTCCGCGGAGTTCCAGGGCGACAACTATATTAAGTTGATGGCGATCCACTCGCCGACGGACCAGGACGATTAATCCTGCGCTACGAGCTCGCTCGCGGTGATGGGCTTATCAGCTCCACTCGAGGCCCGTGGTGTTAAACTCGAAAGCGTGGGTGCCCTGGTTGAAGAAAGTCAATTCGATCACCATCCGGCTCGAATTCTTGATCTCTTTCAGGAACTTCTTCTCTGGGTCGAGGAAGAATGCCTTTGAGCTGTGATCTGCCGGCTTGGTCGCGCCGAACTTGATCGGAGGACGATCATCGAAGCGTACCATCACCCTGCAGTTCATAAATGAACAGGTGAGTTGCCCGTTTTCGATGCTCACGATGACACTGAGCCCCTCGCGTGGGTGTTGTCGGAGATGCAGTACGCCGGGAGTTCCACCCCGATGGGGAAAATCGAGTTGATGGATCGTTTCGCTGATCAGAAACGCCGTGCGGGTGTCCTTTCCCGTCATCGGGTCCTCGTGTGTAACGTATTTCCATGCGGTCGGCGGAGGGGCCGGTGGACTGGCTTGGGTAGGCGGGGCCAATGTGCTGACCGATACCGGTGCCGGTGCCGGCATGGTAATTGGCGCAGCAGGAACGGGTTGCACAGTCGTGGCGACGGGCGCAGCGAGAATCGGCTGCACGGTCGTTGCGACGGTCGACCGGGCTCGCTCCGAGCGGACCAAATAGTAGATAGCGAACAAGCAGCCGCCGAACACCCCAATCGATAGACCGATGATCACATCTCGCTTCCACGCGGCTATCTGCTTCGCTCTGGCACGGGTCGATGATCGAACAGGTCGGACCGCTTGCGGACGGATCGGTTGAGTCGGAGAGGGCACGATTCTGCTTATACATCGCCGATCCGAGCTACACAGAGTCCGTCGCCATGAGGAATTGAGGAGTACTCCGAAAAGGTGTGACTGAGCTCACTCCAGGTTCGCGCGGGGGTGCTGCACGGGCCCGGGGATCTGGGAGAGTCTGGGGCCCATGGTGAGGGATCCCATCACCGCGCCTCCGTGGCGCAGGGCCGGGGCTGCTGGCGGGCTTATCGCTGTTTTGGCGGGGGGTTGCTACGACGGCGCCCCCGCGAACGACAGCGTGCAGGACGCCGGGACGACCGCGGGGAGCGAGGCTGGCGAGGGCGGTTCGGGGGGTCCGGACGGGACCGCGGGGGAGGGGTCCGGCGATGACGGCGGGCTGCCGCCGCCGCCGCCGTTCGAGCCGGGCAAGCCGGTGCTGCCGCGGCTGACGACCAAGCAGTATCACAACACGATCCTCGAGCTGTTCGGGCCGGGGATGCCGGTGCCGGGGCTCGAGGCGGACACGAACCCCTATTTGTTCTTTGCGATCGGCGCGGCGACGACGACGGTGTCGGAGGCGGGGACGGAGCAGTACGAGCAGGCGGCGGACGCGATCTCGCGCGCGGTGTTCGACGACCCGGCGCGGCGTGTGGCGCTGACCGGGTGCGAGCCGACGGCGCCGGGCGACGGGTGCGTGGCGGGGTTCCTGGCGACGTTCGGGCGCCGGGTGTACCGCCGGCCGCTGACGCCGGAGGAGCAGGGGCGCTGGCTGGCGGTCGCCACCGATCTGGCGGAGGGCGACGCGTGGCGCGGGGTCCAGCTGATGATCGCGGGGATGATGCAGTCGCCGCACTTTTTGTACCGCGTCGAGCTCGGCGTGATCGACCCGCTGGACCCGACGAGGCGGCGGTACACGGGCTGGGAGATGGCGAGCCGGATGTCGTTCCTGCTGTGGGACCGCGCGCCGGACGACGCGCTGCTGCTGGCGGCCGAGCAGGGGCTGCTCGACGAGGAGGACGGGCTGGCGAGCGAGGCGGAGCGGCTGCTGGCGGACCCGCGGGCGAACGAGGCGATGGCGGACTTCTTCACGCAGTTCCTCGACCTCGGGCGGCTCGACGGAGTGACGCGCGACCCGACGAGGTACCCGCTGTTCACGCCGACGATGATCTCGTCGATGCGCACGGAGATCCAGCTGCGCGTCGAGGACCTGATCAACCGGCGCGACACGGACGTGCGGCGGCTGTTCAGCTCGCGCGAGACGTTCGTGAACACCGACCTGGCGGCGCTCTACGGGATCGTCGCGGAGGGCGCGACGCCGGTGACGTTCGTGCCGGCGACGCTGCCGGAGGACGGGCCGCGGGCTGGCATTCTCACGTCGGGGGCGTTCCTGACGATGAACGCGCACGAGACGGCGACGTCGCCGACGGCCCGCGGCAAGTACGTGCGCGAGCGAGTGCTGTGTCAGCCGGTGCCGCCGCCGCCCGACAACATCGACACGAACCTCGACGACGAGATGGGCGAGGCGAACACGATCCGCGAGAAGATGGAGCAGCACCGCAAGGACCCGGCGTGCGCGGGTTGCCACATGTTCACCGACCCGCCGGGGTTCCTGTTCGAGAACTTCGACCCGATCGGGGCGTACCGCACGCTCGACAACGGGTACCCGGTCGACGCGTCGGGCGACCTCGACGGCAAGCCGCTGGCCAACGCGCGCGACCTGGCCGACCTGCTGCCGGACGACGCGCGGGTCGGCGAGTGCATTGTGACGCAGCTGTACCGCCACGGGAGCAGCCGGCTCGACCTGCCGCTCGAGCGCACGGGGCTGCGGGAGATCGCCGCGGACTTCGCGGCGGGCGGCTACAAGTTCCGCGATCTGATGGTCTTGATGGTCACGAGCGAGGCGTTCCGCACGGTGGCCGACGAGGAGGTGGCGCCGTGACTGGGACACGCAAGATTCTGTCGCGGCGGATGATGCTGCGCGGCTCGGTGGGCGGGGCATCGGTGGCGCTGGCGCTGCCGCTGCTCGACGCGATGCTGACGTCGCGCGGGGCGCTGGCCGAGGGCGCGGCGAGCGAGCCGATCTTCGGGCTGTTCTACTGGGCCAACGGGACGCCGTGGCACGCGGGTCACGGGGCGGTCCAGGCGGAGGGCGGTTACCCGGATCTGTGGACGCCGGCGACGCAGGGGGCCGACTTCGCGGCGAGCCCGCTGCTCACGCCGATCGCGGCGCACCGCCCGAGCGTGGCGACGGGGCTCGAGCCGAAGACGATGACCCCGCCGGACCCGCCCGGTCAGGAGGACGGGCACATGCGCGGCTTCATGAACGCGCTGACGGCGGACCGCATCCGGCCGGAGGGGTTCGACCACCCGTCGCACACGCTGACGGTGCTGCGGCCGACGATCGACCAGGTGATCGCGACGCACGAGCAGTTCTATGGGGCGACGCCGTCGCGGTTCAGGTCGCTGGAGATCGGGATCAGCGACGCCCGCTTCCACGACTACGGGCACTGGAACCGGATCACGTTCACGGGTCCGGACATGCCGATGCCGCAGATCTCGAACCCGAGCGAGCTGTACGCCAAGCTGTTCGACGTGCCCGCGGACCTCGCGGCGGTCGGGCGGCGGGCCCGGCTGATCGACGCGGTCCTGGCCGACGCCCAGAGCCTGCGCGTGCGGCTCGGCGTCAACGACCGCGTGCGGCTCGACGCACACCTGGCGAACCTCGACGAGGTCCAGCGGCGGCTCGAGCTGACCTCGGGGACATGCGACCTGGCCCCCGCGCCGCCGGCCGACGGCGACCTGATCGGGCGCACCGAGCAGATGGCGATGCTGCTGGCGGTCGCGCTGCAGTGCGGCCTGACGCGGGTGTTCTCGTTCATGCTGACGGCGCCGGCGACGACGCATGTCTTCAGTAATCTCGGGTCGCCGAACGACATGCACGCGACGTGTCACAACGGCGAGTGGGAGAACGTCCGCAAGATCACCGAGTACCAGATGCAGGCGTTCGCGCGGCTGCTCGACATCCTGCAGGCGGCGCCGGACCCGATGGGCACGACGATCCTCGACCGCGCGCTGATCTACGGGTGCTCGGAGTACGGCGAGGGCTGGCAGCACAGCACCAAGGAGATGCCGGTCGTGCTGGTCGGCGGGTGCAACGGGAAGATCGTCCGCGGGTTCCACTACCGCGAGCAGGACGGCAACATCTGCAAGACGCACGTGACGATCCTGCGGGCGCTGGGCATCGATACACCGAGCTACGGGTTCAATGGCGCGGAGACCACCGAACACCTCACGGGGATCCTGGCGTAGCGCGGCGGTCCTGTGCGGCGCTCTGGGCTGCCAGAGCGCCGGCGAGGCCGAGGACTCCGGCGAGTCCGGCTCCGGTGGGGCCGCGGCGACGCAGGTGACCGACGTGGTCGCGACCGGCGTGGCGAGCGAGGGCGGCGACGAGACGATCAGCGGCGGAGAGGGGTCGAGCAGCACCGGGTTCCCCGAGCCGCCGCCGCCCGAGTGCGGGCCGCTGACGGCGTGCGGGGTGCACTGCACCGACGTGATGTCGGACCCGAACAACTGCGGCCAGTGCGGGGTGTCGTGCGTGATCCCCTCGTCGGAGCCGGCGTGCAGCGCGGGGCTGTGCGCGGTCGGGACGTGCGCGCCGGGCCTCGCCGACTGCGACCACGACGTGAACAACGGCTGCGAGCTGCCGCTGCCGCAAGGCCAGGCGTGCCCGTTCATGTGCACGATGGGCGCGGCGGAGCAGTGCAACCTGCAGGACGACAACTGCGACGGGCTGTGCGACGACGGAGCATTGCCCGGGTGCCGTCAGGGGGTCCACCGCGCGGTGAGCCCGACGATCGGGCACTTTTATACGCTCGACGCGAACGAGGCGATGTCGGGGGACATCACGCCCGAGAACCTGAATTATTTTTATACGTACGCGGTCGCGGTCCCGGGGCTGGCGCCGCTGTACCGCTGCCTCAAGGGCAACGGGAAGCGGCTGTACACGCTGAGCGACGCGTGCGAGGGGGCGGGCACGCAGGAGGGCATCCTCGGGTACGTGGCCGGCGACGGCGCGTGCGGGGCGGTGCCGCTGTTCCGCCTGTACAAGGACGCGACGCAGGAGCACTTCTACACGACCAGCGAGGCCGAGCGCGACAACGCGGTGGCGATGTACGGGTACGCGTACGAGTCGGTCGCCGCGAACGTGTGGGCCGGGCCGTAGC
>Ga0075158_10001041_pt1 | contig 21474 bp, 19 predicted proteins | sample JI91814BDNA_FD_70968 | JGI IMG/M metagenome (GOLD analysis project Ga0075158, IMG submission 70968) | Wastewater effluent complex algal communities from Wisconsin, to seasonally profile nutrient transformation and Carbon sequestration -... | ecosystem: Engineered > WWTP > Effluent > Algae... | reverse complement strand
AGTTTGTGCTTGCCGATTGCCCTGCCCGTGAAATACGCGCCCGTGTCGCACGCTTTCACGACGAGCAGGATCCACAGAAGTATCCAAACGGAGTGCTCGCGGCGTATCGCAAGCACAAAGCCAAGCATGATGCCGAGATACACAAAGGCCAATAGCGACGCTCCCGCCGCGAGAACCACGCCCTTGGTGTTCTGCCCTTTCGAGTACACCAGCAACGACGCGAACAGCACCAGGACGGCCGCAGAACCCACGATCGCCACAGCATCGATCGCGTGACGTGCGTCGGGAACCAGAAACGACACACAGAGGCCGGCCCAGGACGCAAACGTCAAGAGCACGGTTGAGGCCTTGGCACCCTTGGCGACAATCACCGCAGCGAGTTCCTTGGCACCAAGTGGACCCAGAGCGAGGCAAATGAGGAACACCATCGACCCGGGAGGCACGTTGCCCATCCCAAGCACGGGTGTCGGGAGCGCCTTGCCTGCGAGGTATGAATCGAGCCACACCAGCCCGATGAGGGCGGCGATCATGAGCGGGCCGAAGGTCAGGCGTTTCCACATAAAGGGCTCAGGCCTCCGTGCTCGTGGCGAGTGCTTCGCGGCGGACCCCGCCGAAACGCCGATCGCGCGACGCGAAGTCTCGCACCGCGTCGTGCAGGTCCTTGGCCCCGAAATCGGGCCACAGCGCATCGGTCACGTGAATCTCAGCGTAACTGATCTGCCACAACAAGTAGTTGCTCACGCGCCGTTCGCCCGCGGTGCGGATGAGCAGGTCGGGATCGGGTAATCCCCTGGTGTACAGGTGCTGCTCGAACATGTCTTCATCGATCTCATCAGGAGAGAGTTCGCCCCGCTTGACCTTTTCCGCGATCGCTCGAGTCGCGTCGGTGATTTCGGCGCGGGAGCCATAGTTGAATGCGAGGCACAGGGTGCATCCGGTGCAGTCCTTGGTTGTTTCTTCGATCTTGTCCATCGCATCGACAACATGCGAGGGCAGACCCGCGCGGCGGCCGACGATCTTGAATCGAACTTGCTCACGCTTCAGATGCTCTCGCTCCCCCTCGAGGTACATCGCGCACAAGTCCATCAGCGCGTCAACTTCGTCCTTGGGGCGTTTCCAGTTCTCGAGCGAGAACGAATAGAGCGTGAGGCACTCGATGCCGAGATTTCCCGCCTGGACGACAACCTCGCGGGCGGCCATCGCGCCGTTGCGATGCCCGAACACGCGAGGAAAACCCCGTTGCTGCGCCCATCGCCCGTTTCCATCCATGATGACCGCGACGTGTCGCGGGATGCGCTCCGGGTGCACGTCGGGGATCAGTTCGAGCGGGCGAGCAGTGGCGATTCGTTGGCGCAACTTCGCTTCGGCGGCGATCGCCGACGGGTCACTCCTGAAGTCGCGCACTGTCTCGCTCATTTGTCCAGATCTCCCACGAGGCACGCAGATCGCGGCGGGGTGCTTACGCACCAACCCGGATGGTTTGTTCGCGGTCCGGACCCACACTCACGATTCCGACCGGCACGCCGATGCGCTCCTGCACGAAATCCACGTACTTGCGTGCGTTCGCGGGCAGGTCCGAAAGGCGCTTGGCCTTCGAGATGTCTTCCGCAAAGCCGGGCAGCGCGGTCCAGACCGGCTCGACCTTCGACAGGTCGTCAGCATCTGGAGTAAACACGTCGCTGGTCCCGCTCTTCGTCCGATACGCGGTGCACACCTTGACCTCATCGAACCCCGACAGCACATCGAAGAGGGTCATCGCAACCGTCGTCAACCCGTTGATCCGCACGGCGTAGCGCACTGCCACCAGGTCCAGCCACCCGACCCGGCGCGGGCGGCCCGTGGTCGTGCCAAACTCGCGCCCGCGCGTCCGGATGCGGTCCGCCGTCGCATCGTGCAGTTCGGTAGGCATCGGCCCAGAGCCGACGCGGGTCGAATACGCCTTCATGACGCCGATGATGGTCGACACCTTCGTCAGCGGCACGCCTGCCCCAACGCCAATGCCCGCGGTGCCCGTGCTGGAACTGGTGACGAATGGATATGTCCCATGATCGACATCGAGGAGCGTGCCGTTGGCGCCTTCGAACAGGATCTTCTTGCCGCTCTCCAACAGTTCGTGGAGCAGGTGTGTCGTGTCGCGGATCATCGGGCGCAGACGCTCGCCGACCCGAGTGGCGTGCTCGAACAGTGCTTTGGCATCGAGCGTGTGCGGCTGCCCAGTCATCGCGCCGAGCATGGGTCCCTTGGCCACGCAGGCGAGGTTCAGCCGCTCCCGCAGCAGTTCGGGCTTCAGCAAGTCACCGACTCGAATCGCATTAGAACGCTGGATCTTGTCGGCGTACGCCGGTCCGATGCCGCGCCGGGTTGTGCCGATCGCCTCGATCGAACCACCCGTGCTCGACGCCTTGAGCATGTCCTCGCGAGCGCCGTCCTCGGTCTTGTGATAAGGCATGACGACATGGGCGCGATTCGACAGGACCAGCGCCGATACATCGACGCCCTTCTTTGCGAGGCCGTCCATCTCCTCGATGAGTTTGTCCGGGTCCACGACCACGCCGTTGCCGATGATCGCCCGCTTGCCCGGATACAGGATTCCGGAGGGAATCAAGTGCAGCGCCGTGCGTTCGCCCTTGACGACGACGGAGTGACCGGCGTTCGCACCGCCGTTGAATCGGGCGACGGCATCATGCTCCGCCGCAAGGAGGTCCACGATCTTGCCCTTGCCCTCGTCGCCCCACTGCACGCCAATGACGGCGGAGGCGTTTCCTGAATGTGCTGCGTTCGTCGCGGGCATTGGACCTTGGTCCTCCTGAGGCTGGTTTCTCGGACGGTGACGATAGTCCGCGAACCAGAGCAGCCGACGTGCACAGACGACAGACTCCCATAACAGATGTAGAAACGAAGGGTGTCCCGACGAGTGTCAAGTAGGCATCGTCGTGGGTCGATGCTGTTGCGGCCTTGGAGATTACCCGCGATGTCGATGGAAAAGCCAGTACGGATCCTGTGCCCCAACCTGGCGTGCCGCAAGGTGCTGGCTGTCCCTCAAAGTGCGCGGGGCAAGACGGTTCGCTGCCGCAGTTGCTCGACCGCTATTCGAGTGCCAATGCCCACCGCCATCGCGCCCACGCCCGCGCCGACACCCGAGCCCGCGGAGGAAGCGCCCGCGCCCGAAGCCAAAAAGTCGGCCTGAAGAAACTCGCCCAACTCAGAGTTTCGGAGCGTCTTTCTCGTCGAGGAAATCAAAGTCCACGACGCTGCTGTCGCTATTGGCGTCAACAAGCGATCCCTTGCCCAACCCGGCACTCGCTGGCTTGGAAGCAGGCCTCGCCTGGGGCTTGGGCGGAACAACCACGGGCTGGGGCGCCGTGACGGTGGCCGCCACCTGCGTCGCCATCCCGTCCTCGAGGGCGTCGTCAGAATCGATCGCTTCCGGCTTGCCATCGAGGCGCACGACAAAGATGAACTTGCCAACGTTGATCAAATCCGCGGGCGCGAGTTCCGTGCTGCTGATGCGACGACGGTTCACATACGTGCCATTGCTGGATCCAAGATCGCGCACGACCACCCGACCATCCGCGACCGCAATCTCACAATGCTGACGCGAGACGCTGACGTCCGGGATGCGAATCTGGCAATCCGTGTGGCGACCGATGATCGTCTTCGCGTGCTTGAGGGGCACTTCGATCTGCTCACCACTGTGCTTTACGAGGACGAGGGCTGCTGTCATCGCACCTATCCTTTCGTCGGTCGGCCCGCGTACGCGAGTCTTCCGTTTTGGAGCGTCTCTAAGACGCCCTGCCTAGCCCAGAGCGCCCCGGGGACCCGCCCACACCGTGCAAAAGAGTACCGCAATCCAGCCATCCGATCAACGGACCCCGAACACGATCTCGCTCGGGCAGGCACCCCACCCACCCCGAACAACGCCCAGGGGCATCATCGAGAGGTTGGCCCAGTCATCGAACCCAGACCAACCCCGCCCTCGCAGCCTGTACATCCACATCCCCTTCTGTGTTCACAAATGCCACTATTGCGATTTCTATTCAATCGTGGACCAGCAGGACCGACAAGCCGCCTTTGCAGCCCGGCTTGAACGAGAACTCATTGCCCTGGCGCCCGTCGCCGGTCCTTTGGACACCATCTTTGTTGGCGGAGGGACCCCCAGTCTGCTCCGGGTCGACCTCTGGCGGGACCTGCTCAGGACACTCTCCGAACACTACGACCTCTCCGCCATGCCGACCGGCAACGGCGAGTTCACCGTCGAGTGCAACCCCGAATCTGTGACACGCGAGTTACTCGACACGCTGGTCGCCGGAGGCGTGACGCGTGTCAGCGTCGGTGCCCAGTCCTTCCACGCGACCCACCTCAAGACCCTTGAACGCCGCCATGATCCGGCCGGTGTGTCGCGTGCGATCGAGACCGCGCGGGCGGCTGGGATCCGGCGACAGAACGTCGACCTCATCTTCGGCGTGCCCGGACAGACGCTCGAAGAGTGGCGGGCAGACCTTGATCGGGCAATAGCGATGGGGACCGAGCATGTCTCCTGCTACAACCTCACGTACGAACCAAACACCGCGATGACCGCTCGCCTCGCGCGGGGCGAGTTTGAGAAGGCCGACGAGGACGTGGAGGTGGAGATGTACCACGCCACGCTCTCCACGCTGCGGGCGGCTGGACTTGATCGATACGAGGTCAGCAACTACGCCAAGCCCAAAGCCGAATGTCGGCACAACCTCGCTTACTGGAGGCAGGAACCGTGGCTCGCGGCCGGTCCGAGCGCATCGGCACACGTCGCGGGACACCGCTGGAAAAACGTCCCTCGCCTCGATGACTATCTTTCGATCGACGACGCCGGGTTCGCGCCGATGACGGACCACGAAGCGCCCGATGGGTTGCGTGCGCTGCGCGAGCACCTCATGACCGGCGTGAGATTGAGTGAGGGCGTCAGCGGCACGGATATGCTCCATCGCGCTCAGACGTTGTGCGGTAACAGCCCGGCAAAACGCCTGAACAACGTCGCGTCGGCGTTTATCGCGAAGGGCTGGATGCACCGAGACCAGCAGCGTTGGATGTTGACAGACGCCGGTTTCTTGTTCGCGGATTCGGTCGCCTCGGACCTGATGGACTGCATCGAGACCGTGTGACATCGCGAGCCGCGAGTCGCGCTCATCATCGCCCGGGCGTCGGAAGATTGAACACTCGCAGCGGCAGTTCTCGTTCGGATCCGTCGGTCATCCGCACGAGAGCGTTCACGCGTTTTCCTTGCGAGAGGCCGCTCTGCCACACCGCACGGGCGAGATCCTGCACGCTCGCGACTTCTGTCGGGCCGATTCTGACGATGAGCATGCCGGGCTCGAAACCCGCGTCGGCTGCGGGGGAATCGGGAACAACTCCAGCAATCATCACCCCGCCGTTTGCTCCAAAGGGCCTAAGCCCGATACGTTCAGTCAGAAGCCGGAGGTGAAGTCTCACTTGAACGTCTTCCGAAGCCTCTGACACTCGCACGGTGAGGTCCATCAACGCGTTGCCACGCCAGACACGGACAGGAATATCCGATCCGGGGCGTGCCGTTGAGATCATCGCACGCATCGTGTCAACGCTTTGAATCGACTGGCCATTGATCTCGACGATCTGGTCCCCGCCGAGCATCCCTGCGGCCTCAGCCGCCCCGCCCGGAATGACGCTGTCGACACGGACCCCCGTGCCACGAAAACCGATTGCATCGACAAACTTCGCGTCATCGTCGGTGAATGAAATGCCCATGATTGCCGGCATTGGCGATCCACCCGTGATGATCTGTTCAACCCTCGCCTCGATCGTCGCGAGCGGGATCGCGAAACTGATCCCCGCACTCTGTCCTTCACTGAGCGACCCTTGCTGATTCAGCGCATTCGCGATCGCGACGTTCATCCCGATCAGTTCTCCCGCGCTGTTCACGAGCGGGCCACCCGAGTTCCCGGGGTTCACGGCGGCGTCGGTCTGGATGTAGTTGGTGATCCCACTAAACCCCAAGGCCGCCCGCGCGGAGCGACCCAGCCCCGAGACAATTCCCTCCGAGATCGAGAACTTCAAGCCAAAGGGTGAACCCACGGCGAAGATCCGATCGCCGATCTCGACGCGATGCTGCGTTGCTCGCGCAAGCGGGAAGAGCGACGGTCCGGGCTCGACCTTCAGCACCGCAATATCCGTGAACACGTCCATCCCGACGATCTCGGCTGGTTGCGAGAAGCCGTCCTCATACTGCACTCGCACGAACCGCGCGTTGGAAACCACGTGTGCGTTGGTCACGATGTGCCCGTCGTCGTCAAAGACCCAGCCCGCGCCCGACGACCCGCCACGCCTCCCTTCCAGCGTCACTTCCACGTGCACGACGGAGGGGGTGACGCTCTGCGCAACAAGACGATTGGCCTGATCGAGCCTCGACAGGAAATCATCTGCGGCGAGGACTCGACGCGATTCCTCGATCGTCGCCGCCGTCTTCGCGGCCCACAAACGCCGCACAATCCCCGGACCCGCCACAAGCAGCAACGCGCCCGAAAAGAGCACCACCAGTGCGGGCCCGACACTCACGAATCGACGCATCGCCATGCTGTGCTCTCACTCTGACCGGATCTTGCTCCCGGGCTACTTGGACCGCCTCTTAGACTTGCGGGCTGGGGTCACGGTTTCGACGCGAGGAGATTCCGATTGACTCGTGTTCTCGTCGCGTTTGAGGTGATACAACGCGCCGCCGATTTCTCTCGCACGCACACGCCGCACCCACTCGCGTCCCGCCGCCTCGATCGCGGGGCCAATGCGTGCGACAGGCTCCGCAAACCTCGGCACATGATCGTTCATGCCCAACAAATCCTGCACCACGAGCACCTGTCCATGGCACGCCGTGCCAGCACCAATGCCGATGACCGGCACAGTCGTCGCTTCGAGAATCCGCTGCGTCACTTCTGCGGGCACGGCCTCCACCAGGAGCAAAACGGCGCCGGCCTTCTCGAGTTCGATCGCGTCCTTGAGAATCGACGCCGCCTCGCGATCGGTCTTCCCAGCCGAGCCGTACCCGCCGTTCAGCCCTGCGAGTTGAGGACGACTGCCGACGTGCGCGCAAACCGGAACTCCCGCTCGCGTCATCTTCCGCACCAGTGGGGCAAACGACGCATCAACTTCCATCTTCACAACATCGGCGCGTCCCTCGGTCATGAACCGACCGGCGTTGCGGAGCGCTTCCGCGTCGTCGGCCTGATACGAAAGGAAAGGCATGTCCGCCATGATGAGCGTGTTAGGCGCGCCACGCTTTACGCCAGCCGTAAGCGCGATGAGAACGTCCAGCGGCATGTCGATCGTGCGTTCAAAGCCCAGCACCATCTCGGCAGCCGTATCGCCCACCAGGAGGACATGAACGCCCGCTCGCTCCAACCAGCGTGCCATGACGGCGTCATAACTCGTAAGACACGCAAACGGCTCCCCCACCCTCGCCATGCGGCGGATCGTGCGGAGGGTCACCGGCTCCCGGACGCTGCTTTCGCTGTGTGCCACGAATGAACAGTAGCGGGCCAGCCGGTACCGCGACCGCCCTACTCGTCGGCACTGCCAGCCTTGGTCTCCGCCTTCGGCTTCGTCAAACCGAGGCGTCTGAGCACGCTCTTGATGTCTCCCGGCCAGTCGGAAGTGACATCAATCGCAGCCTTGGTGATCGGGTGCGTGAAGGACAACCGGTGGGCGTGCAGCGCAAGACGCGAGGAAAGTGCCGCGACCTCCGACGGTGCATACAGCCCGTCACCGGCGATCGGCGAACCGATCGACGCAAGGTGCACGCGGACCTGATGCAGGCGTCCGGTCACTGGGCGGCACTCCAGGATCGCGCCGTGAGCGGATGACGAAATGACGCGATACGCCGTGACTGCTTCCTTGCCAGCGCTCGAGATCTTCGCGAGTTTGCGAGCGGGTGCTCCAACGCGAGCCCGAGGGCCGGGCCCTTCATACTCCGCGATCGGTCGCCGGATCACGCCCTTCTCCGTCTTGGGAGGATTCGCGACAACAGCCCAGTAGAACTTGCGAACTTCCCGCGTCTCGAACGACTTTCGGAGCAGGTCATACGCCGACGCCCGAAGGGCAAGCACCAAGAGGCCGCTGGTTTCACGGTCGAGGCGATGGAGCAAGCCAAAGTCTCGCTCCGCCCCCAGATTCTGGAGTTTCTTGCCATACTTGGCGAAGAGCCCATTGAGAAGCGTGTCGTCCTCGTGCCCCTTGCCGGGCTGCGTTACCAGACGTGCGGGCTTTTCCACAACAACAACATCGTCGTCCTCGTAGGGGACGACAAAGGAAACGCCTTCGTTTGGGGTGACGCTGAAGTTCGCCATGAGGTGGACTCTACGGCGTGCGAAACTTCGACGCTACCACGATTCCGCGTCGAGATACCAGCGCAGTTCGCCCCCCTTGGGGGAGAGTTTTCCCGCAGGGACTTTACATCCTGCCGCCGCGCCCGCACGATGGGCCGACTCGATCTCGAGCAACGCGGGTTTCACGGGTCGCCCCGTCGCAAGGACTGCGACCATGCGTGACGCATTCAGGAACTCGAGAGACATCTTGACCTCGTCCACGCCGCCTGCGGAGCGATCGCGCACGACGAGAGTGTCTTTCGCCGCGAGGGAGGCCGAACCCGTCCATCCGCTCGCGACGGCTCCCGCGTCATCGATCGAACACAGGACAGCGTCAAGCCGATCGTGCCCCTTCTCGCGCCAGCCAAGCACCTCACGCAATGTGCGTTCGTACGCCTCAGCCGCGTCGGGCTTCCATGCTTCGATCAAGTGAACTTGTTCTTCGGGAATGCCTGACTGATCAACCATGTACTCTCGAAGAGAAACTCCTCGCCTGGCAGGATCAGCCTCGGGCAACGCGACTTCGTCCGTCAGCCACAGACGCGTCTTGTGCCACGGAAACGTCCGGAGCGAGAGGTCAAAGAGCATCCGCCGCAGCACCGGTTCGACGGCTGGCGTCACCGACACCGCAAACTGGAAGTCCCCGAACGCCCCGACGCAACTCATCGCCTGCATGAAGATGTCGGCCAGGACCGCATCGATCGCGTCATCCGCCGTGTCGCGCAGAATCACGCGCCCGGGCAGCCTCGGGGGCCGCACGGCTGGTGTCTCGTCCGAGGCAAACGGCAGGGGCGGGTGCATCCCTCCATTGTGCGCCAACAGACGCGTAATTGCCACTCCCTCTCGAGTGGCTCCTAATCTCCACCTGTGAATGCCGCCCTCCGCATGATTGACGCCAACGCGAACCGAGCCCGGGAAGGGCTGCGGGTGATGGAAGACATCGCGCGCTTCGTCCTGGACCGGGGCGACCTCTCTTCTACCGCGAAGCACATTCGACACGACCTCGCTGACGCCGTGGCACAGGCCACAGGTAACCCGCTTGGTCGCCTTGCCTCGCGCGACGTCGAAGGAGATGTCGGCACCAGCATTTCCACCCCAAGCGAATCACGCCGAGACGGCTGGCGCGACCTCGCCCTCGCCGCCGCCGGACGAACGACCGAAGCCCTTCGGGTCCTCGAAGAATCGGCGAAGATGCTGGGCCAGCCAGACGCCGCCACTCGAATCGAACAATGTCGCTATCGCACGTACACCTTGGAGCGGGACTTGGTCCTGTCACTCCCAAGCGACCACGCAAAGCAATGGCGCTTGTGCGTCCTGCTCACCGAATCTCTCTGCACCCACCACGATTGGAAGTCGGTTGCGTCCATGGCAATCGCTGGCGGGGCAGACTGCATCCAACTGCGCGAAAAGACACTCCCCGACGCCGAGTTACTCAGCCGAGCGAGAGCCTTGGTGGACATGTGCCGGAGCGCATCGCCTCGCGTGTCTGTGATCGTGAACGACCGTCCGGACATCGCGATGGTCGCGCACGCCGACGGCGTGCACCTGGGCCAGGGTGACCTGCCAATACAAGCCGCTCGCAAAGTGCTCGGCACTGACGCGATCATCGGCGTCTCAACCTCGAATCTCGAAGAGGCGAGAGCCGCCCTCGGCCACGGCGCGGACTACCTTGGCGTTGGGCCCATGTTTTCAACCACGACCAAGAACAAAGAGCAGATCGTGGGACCGGCGTACCTCTCGGCCTTGCTCGCCGATCCCACGCTTGCTCAGACACGTCATCTCGCGATCGGGGGCATTACGCCCGAACGCATTGCCTTACTTCACGGCGTCCGCGGCGTGGCTGTGTCGAGTGCCGTCTGCTCGACCAGCGACCCGAAGCACGCTTGCCAGCAGTTCATCCGCGCCCTCGACGCCAAGCCTTGACCCGCGTGCGATATCAGTTGTCGCCCGAGCCCTGGTCCGGCGTGCCGTCGTCGTCGGTGGAGCCTCCACCGCCTCCACCGCCGCCACCACCACCAGATGGGATGAGCCCGAGAGCATCGGCGAACGACACCACCGTGCCAGATGGCTTGCCCAGGATCGAGAAATCCACGCCTTGGAACGGATCGCGCCGTTCGTACGACGCGACAATCGGGACGCTGCTCCGCACCTGGATCGAGAATGGCCGCTGATCCTGACGCGTGGCAAGAGTCGTGACATCGCGGAAGTCGATATCTTCGAGTTCGCCCGAACTGACGCGCTTGGTCAGCGTGATGATCGAGCCATCGGGGTGGATCAGGTCCACCGAGACGTTCACTTCCACGCCGGTCGGGTTGAACAGGTACACGTCCTCACGAAGCCCGCGACCAAATGCGCGGATGTCCATCGAACCCTGCCCAAACGTCCACGTCGTCGCGGCCTGCGTCGCCGCCTCCACGCCCACGAGGCTCTGTCCCTGGAAGACCGACGCCGCCACCGTCACGGGCACATCCGAGCGATACAACACGCCAAACTCCGAATCCACGGGCAAGTTCAAGTCGGCCATCGAGAACTGCGTGCGCTTCGCGGCACCAACGCTCACGGTGCGCGACACGGGTGCCATGTCACTGTCATCAAACACAAATGTCAGTTGCACGCTCGCGTCCTGCGTCTCGCTCCCGTTGTAGATGCTCACCGCAACGTCCGCACGCACGACCGAGGGAATGTCCGTGCCCCGACGTGAACCGCGGCGAGAATAGAAATCGTCTTCCAGTTCCAACGCCGGCACAAAACCAGCCGTCGCGCCCGCACCCGGCGTGCCCAACTGGCTGAACCCATGCGGCCGCGGCGAGTTGAGGCGATACTGCGATTGGGCGGCAACAATCGGTCCCGTCGCGGAGACCTCGGCACCGTACACCCCATCCGCGACGCCAACAAGGTCACGAATCGCCCAGCCACCACGACGCTGCGCGCCCAAGGAAACCGTCGTGGTGAACACCTTGCCCGCGTCATTGTGCAGCGAAAGCGTGACCTCGACCGCCGTCGTGCCGGGGTTGTAGATCAGAATAAAGTCAAGCGAGTCGCTGGCGCGGCGTACGTCCGTGAACGACCACTGCGTCGCCGTCTGCGTCGTGAAGTGCTCGATCAGGTCATTGCCATGGTCATCGTGGCGCAGCATCGCTGTGAGAGGCGACGAGGACTTCAAGACGTACGCGAAAGGCTCATTCTTCCGCACGTTGTTGGATCCGGGTCCGCCCGACTCGCTGATCAGTGCCTCGATCTGCCCTCGGCCCGGCACGATGCCGCTGGCGACCATCGTCTCCGCCCCGCCCCGCTCGTACTTCGCCCACAACTCAAACTCCGCCGAAGCATCCCCGTTGTTCTGGATCGGCACCGCAGCGTCGATGACCGCGCTCGCATACCCCTCTGGGAAATACGCCTCAAACGCCAGGGCCGCGTCAAACAGCCGACGACCTTCCAAAGACTCAAGCAAAGCGACCCGAGACGACGCACGAGGGGTACCGAAACGCATGGAAACGCCTCCTGAAAAAGGGCCTGGAACGCGGCCGCGCTCGGCCACACTCCTGACCATGCGCAAATCGTACCGAAGCCCTGTCAGAATCCCGCACCCATTTGCTGGGGACATACACTCGCGAATGCCCATTTCTTTTCGCCACCATCGCCTCGCCAACGGCCTCACCCTCGTCGGTGAGATCGACCCCCAGGCCCACTCCGCCGCCCTTGGCTTCTACGTCAAGACCGGCGCCCGCGACGAGGAAACGCCCCTGATGGGCGTCTCACACTTCCTCGAGCACATGATGTTCAAGGGAACCCACGACCTCTCCGCCGAGGACCTCAACCAGGCCTTTGACCGCATCGGGGCCCGCAACAACGCGTTCACCAGCAACGAAGTCACTTGCTTCTACGCCCATGTGTTACCGGAACATGCGCCCACCGGTCTCGACCTCCTCGCCCGCATGATGCGCCCCGCCCTTCGACAGGCAGACTTCGACACAGAAAAGGGCGTCATCCTCGAAGAGATCGCGATGTACAAGGACCAGCCCTTCTGGGTCCTGTACGAGAACTGCGTCGAAAAACACTTCGGCGCCCACCCGCTCAGCCATCGCGTGCTGGGGACCACCGAGTCCATCACCGCCCTGCAACGCGACCAGATGCAGCGGTACTTCGATGCTCGCTACTCGGCCGACAACACGGTGGTGTCCTTCGCCGGCAAGATCGACTTCGATCGCGCGATCGAACAGGTCGAGACGCTGTGCGCGAGTTGGCAATCAACAAAGCCCCGCAGAAACAGTGCCCCGCCACCCATCGCCGGCGGCACGCTCGACCTCCACGACGAGAAGGTCAATCGCGCGTACATCCTCGCGCTCTGCGAAGCACCCGCGCAAAACGACGACCGACGCTACGCCGCGGGGCTCCTCGCGCAACTGCTCGGATCGGCCGACAACAGCCTCCTCCACTGGTCCTTGATCGAGACCGGTATCGCCGAGGAAGCGCAGTCGAGTTACTCAGGGCACGATGGCTTTGGCGAGTACTTCGTCTTCGCGTCTGGAGACCCGGCCCGAGCCGACGAGATCTGGGACATCACCAAGGCACAGATGGCGAGCGTGCGTGACAAGGTCCAGGAAAAGGACCTGATCCTCCTGCGCAACAAACTCGCGACCGCCGTCACGCTCGGTGCCGAACGCCCCCTTGATCGCATGCACAGGCTTGGTCAGATGTGGACCGCACGGGCAGAGTATCGCCCGCTCGAGGAAGACCTCGCCCGGATCAACAGCGTCACCATGGACGACATTCGCGACCTGAGCGATACGTTCCCGCTCGTGCCAAAGACGTTGGGCAGGCTCACTCCGCCAGCGAATGGCTGAGGCTCGGCGTCAGGCCGCCTTGGACGCCTGCACGCTGTTCTTCCCTCGCTGCCGGTTGACCTGCAGCGACTTGGTTGCCGCGACGACCAGATCATGCCCGGACTTGATCGCGCCACCAAACCGCGCCGTTCCGAAACTGATCGACATGATCGGCTGGATCGTGCCCAGTTCCTTCTGCACCGACTCGATCGTCGACTGCGCGAGCCGATCGTCACTGCTCGAGAGGACCACCGCAAACAGTTCATGGGACAATCGGCACACCGCAACACCTTGCGGCCCGAACTGGCGCGAAAGCACATTCGCCAGGCGCACGATCCTCTCGTCCGCATCCTCATCGCTCGGCGCCTCTTCGAGCGTCGAAGCGTCCAGGCTCACCTGCAGAAGCATCGCCGATTTGCCCTCGCCCGGCTTGCCCTCGAGCGCCGTGCGGATCAGGCTGTTGAACATGCCGCGGGCGTACACGCCCGTCAGCGGGTCAAACTCCGACGAGTCCTTGAGCAGCGACGCCAGCGATCCAGCCTCTCCCGACTCGATCGCTTCCGCACCTTCGCTCGGATCGATCTGCGCCTGGCGATCGGCGGCCTGCTGCATGATCTCGTCCACATTCCGATAGGTGCCGGTGTCGAGATTGAACAAGCGAGACAGTTCACGGGTCGCGTCGCCGCAGCGCCGAATGAGCGCATCGACCGTGGCGGCGTCGAGCCCGAACCACTTGTCGGCCTTGTCATACAGCGACGCAAACGCCTCCCGCGGGTCCTCGTCGCTGAGCACATCGTGCACGACGTTCGCAAGCCCCACGCAGCGGCATCGATCCGCGTAGTCCTGCGGGGCCGCCGTCGGACGCTCGTGGTAACGCACGGGCATTACCAGATCCTTGGGGAGTTTCCATCGCTCGGCGAGCATCGCGCCCACCTCGGTGTGCGTCACCTCAAGAACTTCCGCCTCTGTGCGTGACAGATCCTGGTGCCGCCCCGCCTTCGCGAGCACGGCGCCGTACTCGTCGCCCAAGGCATTCACCATCGCCACCACGCCAATGTCCTGCAACAGACCGGCGAGGAAAGCCTCGTCGCCCCACTTGCGGCCCGCCGCTTCCGCGATCGCCTTGGAGGCAACTGCGGTGTATAGCCCGCGCCGCCAGTACGAGACATAGTCAAACTGAACCGCGTTCTTGCGATCGTTCACCGCATTGACGAGCGAGAACCCAAGCACAAGCGTCTTGACCGGCGCCAATCCCATGAGCACGAGCGCGCGATTGATCGTGGAGCAAGGCGAGCGAAGCCCGTAGAAACTCGAGTTGACCGTCTTGAGGACCTTCGCCGTCAGACCCTGGTCATTCTGGATCGTGTTCGCGAGTTCCGCGAGTTTGATGTTCGGATCGGAGGTCTGCTCGATGACTCGCAACGCCACCGCGGGCAATGACGGCAGCGCCTTGCATGACAGAACTTTGTTCAGCGTTTCGTGTTTCATGACGCTCCGTCCGGCCCCCGAACTCACGCCCCTTTGGCGCCCATTCGGTCCGTCTGGAACATCGGCCCCCCTTCACAGGGACTTCATACCCACACCTGTTCACGGTCCGTTTGTAACGCTTTCAAGCATTGCCCGGAGGGCAGGAGGCTGTTTTCCGGCCAGTTCTCGGAAGTAGTAGCACAGCAGTTTCAACGCTCGCCCGCACGCTTCTTTGGAGAACGCCCCAACCTGAATCGTCGCGCCGGTGGACAAAGCACGAAGCACCTCGATCGTCTCGCCACGCACGCGCCACACCTGCGTCGCCTGCTCACCAGGATCCGCAAGCACGACGCCTCGCTTGGGATCAAACCCATACAGCCCCGCCGAAGGCAACGCCGCTCCATCCAACGAATCGACAAATAACTCGGGCCGATGCCCCGTGTTATCAACCGTGGACCACGCCACTCCCAATGCCGCAAGCACGGCTTCGCCTTCGATCTCAAGCCGGCGCAGCCCAGACACAAGCGCGTCGTACAGCCCCGGATGCGGGTCTCGCTCGATCATCGCGTGCTGCACAATGTCCAGCATGCCCATCGCGACCGTAAATCCCGTGAGCGATTGCCTCACACCACCAAAGACCTCCAAGAGGTCCCACGCCGTCAGGTTGGCAAGGGAGTGATCAGATTCCTGTGCCTTGACGATCGCCACGATCTCGCCTCGGGTCGCCAGTTCCAACCCTCCGCTGAACTTCGCACCTTCGCGGCGGGCCCCCTTCGCCAGACCCCGGATGATCCCATGCTCGCGCGTGAAGACCGACACCGTCTGGCTCGTCTCCGACCAGTCCCAGTGCCGAATGCAGATCCCGTCATCCTTCAGCGTCGGCACGTTGTCCCCGCGTTCGAGCCGTTCCTACTCGTGGTGCGTCCACGCCCATGCCTGCAGCAGCCCAAGCCCCACCGGCAACGCCGAGAGTATCACCGCCGTCACCGCCAGCCGACGCCCGACCTTGGCATGTCGCCTGCCCACAAACTCGCACACCACCAAGACCACGACCACAGTCGCATACTTGAGCGCAACCATCCCAGGCCAGCCATGCCGCTCCAAGATGCGCCGCGCCAGCGCGTTCGCCTCGCCGCCCCCCAGGTACGTCACGATGATGAACGTCACGAGAATATCAAGCGTGCCCGCGAGGACGTACCACGCGTAGTGATTCGGGTACAGAGCCCACGGCATCGCCCTCGCGACGCGAGTGTCACCGCTCGTCATGGTGCCCCACCTTCAGATGCGGCCTCGCGTTGTAAAAGTTCCCGCCGCACGATCCCCTCGAACAAACCTGCTTCTACCCCTCTCCCAGTCCACGCCTCACTCTGCCGCTTCGCCTGACGCACGAACAGACCCGTCCCGTCGATCGTGCGAAGCCCAAGACTCTTCGCACGCGTCAGCAACGGGGTTTCACGAGGCTTGTACACCGAATCAAGCACGATCACCCGTGGCGACTCTTTGGCCAACGCACCGACATCGAGCGGCACCTGGTCCTCGGCACCACCGCCAACCATGCCGACCGACGTGCAGTTGATCACCGCATCCAACCCATTGAGGGGCATACTGGCAGACGCCGTGACACTCCCGCGGAAGGACGCGTCAAAAGACTCTGCCAGCGCCTGCGCCTTCGCGTGCGTCCGATTGTGCAAGGTGACACGCGCGCCCGCATCCGCAAGGGCATACGCCGCCGCCCGAGCCATGCCACCCGCCCCGAGCACCAGAATCTGTTTGCCAGACAGACCGCCCAACGCCTCTCGCAACTCCTCCGCGACGGCGGGCGCGTCGGTGTTCATCACCTCAACCGTCCCCTCACGCACCACAAGCGTGTTCGCCGCGCCCAGGCGATCCGCCGTCGGCTCCAGGCGCCAGCGTTCTTCTCTCGCCAACCGTACCAGATGCTCCTTGTGAGGCAGCGTCACACTACATCCGCGGAAGTCCAACCTCGCATGTTCCAGCATCTCAAGCATCGTCGCCTTGAAACTCGCGTAGGACCCTTCGGGATCCGCCGAGTCCGCGGCTATCGGCATCGGCACGTACACGCCATCGAACCCGATCGCCCCAAAACCTGCATTATGTACAAGCGGCGAAAGTGACTGCTCCAAAGGCCAACCCACGACGCCATACACACCCGTCGTCGCCCTGATCGAACGAACTCGATACACGTCGAGCAACTCGCGGATCGTCGGCTGCCCCGGAGCCGTCACTTCCGTCGGCCTGATGCTTGCAAACGTCAGAAATCCGCCGAACTTCGGCGCGAGCACCCGCGACATCAACCCGAACTTCCCAATCCCCAGCGCAATCGTCGGCCTGCCCATCGCCCCCGGCAGGTCGAGCAACTCAAGGTTGTCCCGGATCGACCGCGCCCGATACGCGACCTTCACCACCGCAGCCGCCGGTTCCTCGGCCATCTTCATCAATCGCCGATGCAGATTCGCAGGCCGTCCTTCAAAATCATGCATCGAGAGAATCAGCCCGGTCGAGAGATCACGCAACTGTTCGGGATGATCCACCGCGAGTTTGACCTTCTGCCGAATGTTGGCCGACTTCGCAAATGCCGCCGCCTCGACATCGATGTACCTCGGCGGGTGCTCTGGAATCTTGCCGCCACTTCCGTCGGCCACGCGCTCCGCGGTGGGGTTGCAGATCCGTTCCAGCATCGCGATGCGATCGGCCTCATCGCCAGAAAATCCGCCACCCTCCGATGACAATCGGCACGTCACGATGCACGGCAAGGGCGATATCGCGAGCACCCGCACGATCGCATTCGTTTCCCGCTCCGGCTCGTCGCCGGTAAAAAACTCGTCGATCCGAAACTCCACCATGTCCGCGCCAGCATCACGCGCGGCCATCGCATCGGCCAACGCCGCCGCCTCGTCATGGACCAGAATCGATGCACAGATCAGCGTCATCGGGATGAGCGTAAGCACGCGATTTAGAACACGCCCGCGTCCCGCAAGCAATCGACCAACTCACGACCATCCACGCCCACGATGAGTCCTCGAATCGTGGCGCTCGCGAACTCACACCCCCGCCGCCGCCCGCCCCGCAAGATACCCACTCGCCCACGCCCATTGAAAGTTGTACCCGCCCACGCGCCCGTCCACGTCGCAGATCTCGCCGCACAAGTGCAATCCGGGACACACGCGAGACTCCATAGTCGCCAAGTGCAGTTCGGACAACGGCACGCCACCCGCCGTCACCTCGGCAAAGTTGTAGCCGCGATCGCCCGAGATCGGCACCTCCATCGCCGCCACCAACGTCGCCAGCGCCCGCCGCTGCTCCCGCGTGAGACTCGCCCCCGTCGCTCCCTGAGGCACGTTCGCACGCGCAACCAAGGCCGACGCCAGTCTCTCCGGAATGCTCCCTTTGCTGCGTGATTGAATCCACGACACGGGAGACTGCCTCCCCATACCCACCATCGCCTCGTCGAGTCCTTGCACAGTCTCGCCGGGGATCCAGTTGATGCGAAGCGACGGCGTGCCTCGCCCCTCTCGCGCCGCGGTCAGCACTTCGTACGTCCAATATCGACTCACATCCAGCACGCTCGGCCCAGACAATCCAAAGTGCGTGATCAGCGTGGAGTTTGCGAACGAGGAGAGTTTCTGCCCCTTCGCCGAGTGCACCGACAACTCCGCGTCGATCGTCACGCCCGACAACTCCGTCAGCCAGTGCCCCTTGCGAATCACCAGCGGCACCAACCCCGGAAACACATCCCGCGTGATCGTGTGCCCGAGGGACTTTGCAATCGTGAATCCAAAGCCATCCGATCCGGACTTGGGCAGACTCATGCCTCCCGTCGCGAGGATCACGCGCTGCGCCACGATCTCGTTCGCCGCGTCCCCCACGCGCACCACAAACCCGCCCGATTCGCGCCGTCGAACATCCGTCACACGCGCAGGATGGCGAATCTCGGCCCCGTGCCCATCGATGCCTCGTCGCACCGTATCCAGCAGCGCCCGCAACACCGTGTGCGCATCATCCGTCACAGGAAACAACTTCCCCGTCTCTTCTCGCTTCAGTTCCACGCCCAACTCGCGGAAGAACTGGACCGTCTTCTCCACACCAAACTGCAGAAGCACCTTGCGAATCGCGTTCCGCGAGGATCCCGCGTACGCCGTCTCATCCACAACATCGTGCGTGACGTTGCAGCGTCCGCCCCCCGCGACCAGGATCTTCGCCCCGATCTTTGATGCCCCATCGAGCAGCAGGACCCTCGCACCCGGGCGTGTGCGCACCGCCCACGCCCCCGCCATCAGCCCGGCGGCCCCCGCCCCCACGATCACCGCTTCAAACGCCTCGCTCACAGTTCCGCCAGCCGCTTTCGCGTCTCTTGCTCAACCAGGTCCTTGAACAACTCCGAGAAATCACCCGCGAGCAAGTCGCGCAACTGATACTCGCCGGGCAACCGCTCGTCCGCAGCGATTCCTTCCTTCCAGCGATACGTCCGGATCTTCTCGCTGCGATCTCCGCCGCCAATCTGAGCGGTGCGTGCCGCAGACCGTGCCTCATGCTGCTTGCGACGCTCGGCCTCGTACAACCTCGCAAGCAGCAGCCGCCGCGCCTTGTCGCGATTCTGCTGCTGGCTCTTGCTCTCCATCATCTTGATGATGATGCCGCTGGGCTTGTGGTGAAGTTGCCACGCCGTCTCGACCTTGTTCACGTTCTGCCCGCCCGGCCCCTGCGCCCGCGTCGCGCCTTCTTCAACATCGTTCGCCCAGTCAATCTTCACATCGACTTCTTCAGGCTCGGGAAGCACCGCCACCGTCGCCGTGCTCGTATGAATCCGCCCCTGCGCCTCGGTCGCGGGCACACGCTTCACGCTGTGCACGCCCGCCTCGAAGTTCATCTCGCTCCACACGCCCTCGCCACGCACGTTGATCGTCACGCTGCGAATACCACCCACACTCGCCTCGCTCGACAACTCCATGACCTCGAACGACCAGCCACGCTTGGATGCGTACTTCTGGTACATCTCCATGATGTCACGCGCCCAGATGCACGCCTCATCTCCACCCGTGCCCGCGCGGATCTCGAGAATCACCGACCCGACCTTGCGATCATCGCTCGTGACCAAACTCGACAGCACCGATTCCGCCGCCGCCGCGCCATCCTTGCGAAGCGTTGGCAGTTCCTCTCGCGCCATCGCCGCCAGTTCCGCGTCGCTCCCCTTCGCCGCCTGCTCCAACTCCTTCACATCCCGCTCGAGGCGCATGATCCGCCGATACCCCTCCACCACCGGCGCGATCGCACGCTTCTTGATCGACAGTTCCCGCACCTTCTTGTGATCCGTCACCACGGACGGGTCGGCCAGCATCTCCTCGATCTGCTGGTCCTCAACATCCAAAGTGCGCAACTTCTCCCACACGCGCCGCGGCACGTGCGGGGCAAAGGACACGACACCCTGCTCCTCAACACTCGACATGCCCCGAGGATAGGAACCTTGCCAACCATCCAAGGCGATTTCGCGAAAGCCGGACCCTCGCCCCGCCAATAATCACCGTCTCACCCACCCCATCCGGAGAGTGCCTTGACCAATGCGATAGAAATCAAAGGCGTCACCAAGACCTTCGGCTCCAAACTCGCCGTCAACAACCTCGACCTCATCATCCCCCAAGGCTCCCTCTACGGCTTCATCGGGCCCAACGGCGCGGGCAAGACCACCACCATCCGCATGATCATGTCGATCATCTTCCCCGACTCGGGAAACCTCTCCGTCCTCGGCAAGGCCTCCGCCATCGAAAGCAAAGACCGCATCGGCTACCTCCCCGAAGAGCGTGGCCTCTACCGCAAAATGAAAGTCGGTCCCTTCCTCGAATACATCGCCAAACTCAAGGGCCAGGACTCCGCAGGCCTCCAGCAGAAGGTCAAGTTCTGGCTCGACAAGGTCGGCCTCGCCGACGTCTACCGCAAGAAGTGCGAGGAACTCTCCAAAGGCATGCAGCAAAAGGTCCAGTTCATCTCCGCCGTCATCCACGAGCCGGACCTCATCATCCTCGACGAACCTTTCAGCGGCCTCGACCCTATCAACCGCCGCCTCCTCCGCTCCCTCATCGACGAGCAGCACAAACTGGGCCGCACCCTCATCTTCTCGACCCACGCGATGTTCGAGGCCGAGCAACTCTGCACGCACCTCTTCATGATCCACCAGGGCAACAAGGTCCTCGACCTCCCCCTCGCCGACGTGTGGAAGAAGTACGACCCCAAAATCCTGCACGTCGAACCGCTCGGCTCTGTGGACGAAGCCGCCGCAAAACTCGCGGGGATCGAGGGCGTGGTCAACGTCGTCACCACCACCACCGGCATCGACCTTCGCCTGCATCCGCACGCCAATGCCGCCGCCGCAGTCTCCGCCGTCGCCGCCCGCATCCCGGCACGCATGATCGAGATCCGACGCCCCAGCGTAGAAGACATCTTCGTCGAACTCGTCGGTGGCGACGCCGCCGCCCTAAAGGCCGAACTCGATGGCCTTTCCTCTGAAGAATCAACCGATTCTCTTCCCCGCCGATCACCCGCAGGAGTCGAGTCATGAACAAGATCTTCTCGATCGCCTGGCGCGAGTTCGCCGCCACCGTCTTCACCAAGGGCTTCATCATGGGCATCGTCATGACGCCCGTCATGCTCGCCATCGTCGCCGGCGCGATCACGCTCATGAAGAAACAGAAAGGCCCGCAGATCGTGGGCTCCGTCGCGATCATCGACCGCTCCAACCTCCTTGAAAGCCGCATCATCTCCAACTTCTCCGACGACGCCGTCAAGAAGGAGTTGGACGCGGACAGCGA
>Ga0075158_10001040_pt1 | contig 21474 bp, 19 predicted proteins | sample JI91814BDNA_FD_70968 | JGI IMG/M metagenome (GOLD analysis project Ga0075158, IMG submission 70968) | Wastewater effluent complex algal communities from Wisconsin, to seasonally profile nutrient transformation and Carbon sequestration -... | ecosystem: Engineered > WWTP > Effluent > Algae... | reverse complement strand
GATGACGATCTATCTATTCGTGTTTGTATGTCGGGCGAGCTCTTGATTTCATGCGAAGAACATCCGGCCGCGGTTGAGCGCGGATAGCTGGATAGATCCATTTGATCTTTGTAGATCCGAGCTTGCTCGGATGCTCTTGGTCGCCCGCTGAAAGCATCCGGGAAAGCTCGAATCTACAAAAAAAAAGAACGTCATCCCGGCTTTCGCCGCGATGACGATCTATCTATTCGTGTTTGTATGTCGGGCGAGCTCTTGATTTCATGCGAAGAACATCCGAGCAAGCTCGGATCTACAAAGAAGTGGCGATGTGAACCGTCGCCACTTCCATCAATCACGTCGCGCGCAGCGCTGCCGTCACCGGCAGGCGTGCCGCACGCAGTGCCGGGAACAGGCCGCCGACCAGGCCGATGCCCAGTGCCCACTTCAGGCCGGTCCACAACAGTTCCGGCGAGACCTTGAACTGGAACACGACCTGGCTGAAGTTCGCGCCCAGCGTCGCCACGCTGTAGCCGTTGAAGATCACCCAGGCCAGGAAACCGCCCAGCAATCCACCCAGCAGCGCGAGCAGCATGGTTTCCAGCATCACCGCCATCACCACCGGCGTGCCGCGGAAACCGATCGCACGCATGGTCGCGATTTCGCGCGCGCGTCCTGCGACGGCGGCGTACATGGTGTTCAACGCGCCGAACACCGCGCCGATCGCCATGATGGTGCCGATCACCGTGCCCAGGATCTTGATCAGCTTGGCCAGGCCGGCCGACTGCTTGCTGTAGTAGTCGCGCGTGGTCGCGGCATCCAGCTTCAGGCGCGGATCGTTGGCCAGTGCGTCGGTCAACTGCTTGAAGCCGGTCTTGCCTTCCACGCCGACGGTGACCGACTGGTACGCACGGCGATCGTAGGCGGACGACAGCGTTTCGATGTCCGTCCACAACTCCGAGTCGTGTGCGTCACCGGAGGCGAACACACCGACCACCGTCCATTCCTGGTTGCCCAGCTTGACGGTCTTGCCCACGTCCATGCCGCGGTACTGGTTCTTCGCGCCCTGGCCGACGATCAGTTCGCGCAGGCCCACATTGAACTTGCGTCCTTCGATGATCTTCACCTGTGGACGGATCGCCCATGCGGCATCGCTGACGCCACGGAACTGCGCGTTGGCATCTTCGCCGCTGCTCGCCGTGGGCAGGTTGACCACCTGCGACAGTTCGGGCGAAAGGATCGGCTTGCCACTCGCGTCCTTGCGGATGCCGGCCAGCGTGCCCAGCAAAGGCACCTGGTCGCGCGTGATCACCGAATTGGTTTCCGCCTGCGAACCACCGCGCAGGATGATCGCAGTGTTGTCGCTACCGGTCTGTTTCAGCGTGGCGGAAAAACCTTCGCCCATCGCCAGCATCGCCACCAGCACGCCGACCACGCCGGCGATGCCGACGATGATCACGCTGGACGCACCCCAGCGCTGCGGCAGGCTGGCGATGCCGATGCGGGCAGCGGCCAGCGCCAGGCGTCCGGTGCGCGTGAAGGCCAGCCACAGGCCCAGCAGCACGGCGACCGCAAGGACGCCTTGCCACGGCAGCATGATCCAGACCACCAGGCCCACCACCAGCAGCACGATGGACAGCAGGTTCCACAACCATTGTTTGTTCTTCATGGGATTCTCCTTAGCGTCCGGCCAGCGCATCGACGATCTTCAAGCGCATCGCGCGCATCGCCGGCAACGCGCCGACCACGATGCCGATGCCTACCATCAGGGCCAGCCCGACGAACCAGGTTTCCTTGGGGATGCCGCCCAGCGCGATCATGCCGCCACTCATCGCACTTACCGCTGGAATGATGATCGCCGCCAGGCCCATGCCGATCACGCCGCCGAGCACGATCAACAGCACCGATTCCACCAACACCAAGGTCAGCACCGTGCCGTTGGTGAAGCCCAGCGTCTTCAACACCGCCAACTCCGGGATGCGGTCACGCACTGCCTGCGCCATGGTGTTGCCGGTCAGCAGCACCAGGGTGAAGAACACCGCCGCCATGATCGCGGTCACGATCAGGCCGATGTCCGCGAACTGCTTGGCGAAGGACTGGTTGAACGCCTGTTCGGTCTGGGTCTTGGTTTCGTGGTCGGAGTTCAGCGAGATGGCGTCGATGGCCTTGGCCACGCGCGAGGCATGGTCCATGTTGTCCAGCTTCACCATGTACCAGCCGACGTTGCCATTGACGTACTGGTTGGCTTCATCGAAGTATTTCCAGTGGAACACCAGCGTGTTCTCTTCGCCCTTGCGCTTGTCATCCGCCACTTCGAAGATGCCGCTGAGCTTGAGCGGCCAGGCGTTGCTGCCGTCCTTCTGCGGAAAGATGGTCGCCTGCAGGGGAATGGTGTCGCCGACTTTCCAGCCATGGCGCTTGGCCAGGTTCGCGCCGACGATGGCGCCGGTACGCTCGTTTTGCCAGGCCTTCAGCTGTTCCGGCTTGACCACGTACTCCGGGTACATCTCGAAGTAATCCGGGCTGACGGAAAAGTTCGGGAAGAAGTTCTTCGGATCCTGGTAGATGCCGCCGAACCAGGCCGCATACGCAGTCTTCTTCACGCCGGGCGTCGATTGGATCTGCGGCAGCAGGCTGTAGGGCAGCATCTGCGTGATCGACAGCCGCGAGGCCACGACCAGGCGATCCGCACCGGCTACGCTGCCGCCGCTGTTGAAGGCCACGCGCACCGAATCCAGCAGTCCGAACAGCAGGAACGCGGCGATCACTGACAACAAAGTCAGGAACGTGCGCGTCTTGCTGCGGAACAGGGCGGACCAGATGAGGGAGAAATATTTCATGTGTGTCTCCAGTAGGGAGCTTGAAGCCAAGAAGTGAGTGGAGAGGAGTGAGGAGTGAGTAGGGGAAGAAGCGTGCTTTTACTCACTTCTCACTCCTCTCCACTCACTCCTGCCCTTCGCCATTTGCTCCTCGCTCAGTGCGCCGGCGTGTCCGCCAGTTCGCCCTTGTCCAGGTGGATGGTGTGGGTCGCGTACTCGGCGGCCTTCGGGTCGTGGGTGACCATGATGATGGTCTTGCCGTGTTCCTTGTTAAGCAGCTGCAGCAGGCCCAGCACTTCTTCGGCGGACTGGCGGTCGAGGTCGCCGGTAGGTTCGTCGCAGATCAGGAAGGTCGGGTCGGACACGATCGCGCGTGCAATCGCGACGCGCTGTTGCTGGCCGCCGGAGAGTTCGTTGGGGCGGTGCGATCCGCGATCCGCCAGGCCGACCAGGCTGAGTGCGATTTCGGCGCGACGCTTGCGGTCGGCGGCGCCCAGCTTGGTCAGCAGCAGCGGCAGTTCGACGTTCTTCTGCGCGGTCAGGGTAGGCATGAGGTTGTAGAACTGGAACACGAAGCCGACGTGCTGGCTGCGCCAGTGGGCGAGCTGGCCGTCGCTGAACTGGTCGATGCGCTGGCCTTCGATCTCGATCTCGCCGCTGGTGGGCGTATCCAGTCCGCCAATGAGGTTGAGCAGGGTGGTCTTGCCGGAGCCGGAGGGTCCCATCAGGGCAACGAAGTCGCCGTGCGGGATTTCTAGGTCCAGGCCGTGCAGGACGTGGACTTTTTCGGGGCCACGCTGGTAGGTCATGACCAGGTTGCGGATGGAGACGAGTGAGGACATGTGTGTTTTCCTTTGAACCAGTCGGATTTTTTTCTAGCCGTCATCCCAGCGCAAGCTGGGATCCATCTTGATCTTGCTTCTGCTCTTGCTTCTGCTCTCGCTTTTGCTCTTGCCTTGCTGCTGCCTTGCCGTTGCCTTGCTCCAGCTTTGCTTCTGCTCCAGCGTTGCTCTTGCTTTGGCCTCCTCCCTTGCGAAGCAGGGGAGGATTGAGGAGGGGTGCTTTTGATCTTGCTTTGTTCTTTGTTCTGCTCTTGCTTACGCAAAAAGCGTTTACCAGCTTCGCTGTTGAAAAGCACTTCGCGCTTTGCGCGAGTCACCCTTCGACAAGCTCAGGGCATGCTTTTCTTTGAACGGTAAAGAAAAGTAACCAAAAGAAAGCCACCCTGCGTCGCGCCCAACGATGGAGCCGTTGGGTTCGCAAGTGGGCCGGGAATTTCCGTAAGACACATCCCCGTATCAAGTACGGGGCAGGCTCTGTGTCTACGGAAACGACGCACATCCATGTGCGCCGCCCCTGCGGGGTTTGTCCCGACCCACTTGCCGCGTCTCACGGGGAATGGGGCAATGGAGAAGCAGCAAGATCAAGATCAAGAGCAAGAGCAAGAGCAAGAGCAAGAGCAAGAGCACCCCTCCTCAGTCCTCCCCTGCTTCGCAAGGGAGGAGGCCAAACCAAGAACCAAGAACCAAGAACCAAGAACCAAGAACCAAGAACCAAGAGCCCTCTTCCGTTGTTCGCGTCACAGTGAAAGAAATCACGCCGCGATCCATCTACTCCTGAAGCTAACTCGCCTGCTGACTCGCCTCCGACTCCCGGTACCCCTCAAGGAACCCACCCACCAGGCTGTCCACGGCTGCCGACATGAACAGGATGATGGCGGCGCTCAGCATCACGTTGCGGTTGCGGCTGCGGTAGCCCACTACCAGCAGCACCAGGCCGATCAGGAACAGGGTGATTTCAATGTAGTACATGGGCTCTCCTTGCTCGGAGCGTCATTCGGCGGCGTCCTCCGCCATCTTCACTTTCATGCCGTCCTTCAGCGCCTCCGTTGGATTGAGCACCACCGATTCGCCTGCGGACAGGCCTTGCAGTACCTGGCGGTCTTCGCCCATCTCGCGACCCAGCTTGACGCTGCGCTGCTCGACGGTGTCGTCATCACCCACTACGAACACGACATCGGCCTCGCCGCGCGACACGATGGCCATCGCGGGGGCGCGCACGCCTTCGTTCTTCTTTTCCGCGCCGGCGGGCTTGGCGGCTTCCAGGAAGCTGACCTTCACGCCCATGTCCGGCACGATGCGCGGGTCCTTCACGTCCAGCGCCACGCGTACCTTCACCGTGGCCTTGCTGCGGTCAGCGGTGGGGATGATGGCGATGACTTCGCCGGGGATCTTCCAGTCCTGGTACGCATTCAAGGTGGCCTCGATGGGCATCTTCGGCTGCACGCGGCCGATGAACTGTTCGCCCACTTCCACTTCCACTTCCAGCGAATCCATGTCGACGATGGTGCCGATGCCGGTGCGGGTGAAGCCACCGCCCGCGGAGAGCGGCGACACGATTTCGCCGGGCTGCGCGGCCTTGGCGATGACCACGCCGGCGAACGGCGCACGCACGATGGTGTTGTCGACCTGGTCGCCGGCGATGCTGAGCTGGTCCTGCGCGACCTGCACGTTGCGCTGGCTGCTGACCAGTTGCGCGCGCAGGGAATCGCGCTGGGCGATGGCCTGGTCGTACTGCGACTTCGACACCAGCTGTTGCTTGACCAGCGAGCCGAGGCGGGTGGCGTTGGCTTCGGCTTCGCGCAACTGCGCCTGCACGCCGTTCACCTGGCTGCGGCTGGCATACAACTGCGAGGTGTACAGGCGGCGCTGTGCATCGGCGTCGACGGGATCCAGGCGGGCCATGACCTGGCCGGACTCGACGCGCTGGCCTTCCTCGATCAGCACTTCCTTGACCCGGCCGGTGATCTTGGACGACACCGTGGCCATGCGCCGCGCGACCACGTAACCGCTGGCATCCAGCACCGAGGCCGAGGTGGTGCCCGCGTTGATGGCCGCGGTGGGCGCGGTGCTGACTTCGATGGCCTTGTCACGACCAAACAGGAACCAGCCCGCGGCCAGCAGCAGCGCCACCACCACGGCAATCGCCAGGCCGGTCCACAGCCCGCGACGCGACGGTGGCGGTGCAGGCGGTGCCTTGCGGTCGATGCGGAGTTCTTTGAGCAGTTCGGCGGACGTATTCATCAGGTAACCAGACGGGGCAGGGCGGAGAGTGTGACCGGCAAGGGTAACCGAGCCCAGTTGCCGGAAGTCACTTTCTGCGGTTCCCGTCGCAAGGAAAGGGTTGGAGCGGAATGCGACGGTGGCCAGCTTGCCTTCCGCCGCCGCCACGGGCCAGTGACAGCTGTCACCTGCTTCGACTGATGGCTGGCACTGCCATGCATGGGCCACGACGCCCAGCATGGCCGCACTTCCCACAGAGCGCCCGCCATGTCCGATCCTTCCCCCGTCCTTGCCCGCCTGCGCAGTGCGCGCAAGTCGTATGGAACACTGCTCGCCCTCGACGACATGGACCTGCAGTTGCGCAGCGGCCAGGTACTGGCCCTGCTCGGCGCGAATGGCGCAGGCAAGAGCACCGCGGTCTCGGTGATGCTGGGCCTGGTCGAAGCGGACCAGGGCGAGGCCACCCTGCTGGGCCAGCATCCACACGCCATGGACGCGCGTCGCCGCACCGGCGTGATGCTGCAGTCCACCACCCTACCGGACACGCTGCAGGTCGGCGAGTTGCTGGCGATGACGCGCGGCTATTACACGCAGCCCTTGAGCGTGGCCGATTGCGTGGCGATGGCCGGGCTCGACGGCCTGCTCGATCGCCGCTACGGGAAACTCTCCGGCGGGCAGCAGCGGCGCGTGCAGTTCGCGCTGGCCATCTGCGGGCGGCCGCAGGTGTTGTTCCTGGATGAACCCACCACCGGCCTCGACATCGAAGCACGCCAGCAGATGTGGTCCGCGATACGCGAACGCGCGGCCGCCGGTTGCGCGGTGCTGCTGACCACGCACTACCTGGAAGAAGCCGAAGCGCTGGCCGACCATGTGGTGGTCATGCAGGCCGGTCGCACGCTGGCCGAAGGCAGCGTCGAGCAGATCCGCGAACGCGTGCTGCAGCGGCGCATCCGCTGCCATACGCGCGCGGACGCAGGCGCCATCGCGGCATGGCCGGGCGTGCGCCGCGTGCAGCGCGACGGCAACGTGGTGGAAATACAGGCCGAACCGGTGGAGCCGGTGGTCGCGCGCCTGCTGGCCGAAGATCCCCACTTGTCCGCACTCGAAGTCCACCGCGCCGGCCTGGCCGACGCCTTCCTTGAAATCACCCGCAACGCGGAGGCCGCATGAACGCACTCGTCCCCACTGGATTCTCCACGCGCGCCATGCTGGCCTTGTACCTGCGCGAAGCGAAGTACGAATTCCTGCGCGTGCTGCGCACGCCGGCCTTCAGCGTGCCCACGCTGGTGTTCGCGCCGATGTTCTACGTGCTGTTCGGCGTGCTGCTCAACCACGGCAACGCGCAGGCCGCCAGCTACCTGATGGTGACCTACACCGTGTTCGGGGTGATGGGGCCGGGCCTGTTCGGCTTCGGCGTGGGCCTGGCCATGGATCGCGAGCGCGGCCTGCTGACGCTCAAGCGCGTGCAGCCGGTGCCGCCGCTGGCGCCCTTGCTGGCCAAGGTGGGCATGGCGATGGTGTTCGCCGCGATCATCGGCGTGCTGCTGCTGGTGCTGGGCATGACCCTGGGCGGCGTGGCCATGACGGCGTCGCAGGTGGCGCTGCTGCTGTGCGTCGCGGTGCTGGGCGTGGTGCCGTTCTGCGCGCTGGGCCTGCTCATCGGCACCCTGGTCAGCGGCAATGCCGCGCCGGCCGTGGTCAACCTGGTGTACATGCCGATGGCCTTGCTGTCGGGGCTGTGGCTGCCGCTGCGCATGTTGCCGGAGGTGGTGCAGCAGGTGGCACCGCTGTGGCCGGCCTGGCACCTCGGGCAGTTGGGACTGAAGATCGTCGACCAGGATTCAGGCACGCCCATCTGGATGCACGTGGCGGTACTGCTGGGCTTCTCGGCGATATGCTTGTTCCTGGCGCAACGTCGCCTGCAACGCGCCTGAGGAAGTCGTGACCATCGCCCCGTTCCGCCAATCGCTACGGCACCTGTTCCGCACCACGCCGGATTCGCTGGTGTGCAAGCAGCGCGAAAACCCCGACCCCAGCCTGGGCTGGTTCCCGTGGATCAACCTGGTCTGGTCGGTGTGGCTGTTCGTGACCCCGTTCTACGCCACCGATTTCTACGACCAGTGGCTGTGGCCCACGCTGGCCAGCTACGCGGTGTTCCTGGTGCTGTTCCAGCGCTTCCATTACGGAAGCCAGCGCTTGCCCATCGTGTTGGCCATCGCCGCGCTGGGTTTCATCCTGCTGCCGTGGAACCCGGGCTCGCAGAGTTACATCATCTATGCGTGCGCGTTCTTCCCGTTCTGCATGCGCCCGCGCGCGATGATGCTGTCGATCCTGGCCTTGCTGGCGCTGTTTGCGGTCGCCTGGCATGCGATGGGCATCCCCATGATCTACATGATCAGCGCGGCGATCGCGGGTCCGGTGGTGGGCCTGTTCAACATCGGCATGCGCCAGAAGATGCGCGCCGACGCGCAGTTGCGTTTGAGCCACGACGAAGTGCGGCGCCTGGCCGCGCTGGCCGAACGCGAACGCATCGGCCGCGACCTGCACGACCTGCTGGGCCACACGCTGTCATTGGTGGCATTGAAGTCGGATCTCGCGGGTCGTTTGCTCGAACGCGACCCGGCCGCGGCACGCCGCGAGATCGACGATGTCAGCCGCGTCTCGCGCGATGCGCTGGCGCAGGTGCGGCGCGCGGTCAGCGGCATCCGCGCGGCCGGCATCGCGGCGGAACTGGCATCGGCCAAACTCCTGCTGGAAACCGATGGCGTGGCCTTCGACTACCGTTTCGACGAATCTTTCGGCAGCAGCGCCTTGCCGCCTGGCGTGGAGAGCGCCTTGGCGTTGACGGTGCGCGAAGCCGCGACCAACATCCAGCGCCACGCGCGTGCGCAACATGCGCAGGCGAGTTTCGGCATGGAAGGTGGCGACGCGGTGCTGCGCATCGACGACGACGGTCGTGGTGGCGCGCTCGTCCCGGGCAACGGTCTGTGCGGCATGCGCGAACGTATCGAAGGCGTGCACGGAAGCCTGCGCATCGATGCCGGTGCCGGCCGTGGCACGCGGGTCGAAGTGCGGGTGCCGCTGGCGGCGAACGACGACGTGCCCCTGTAGGAGCGGGCCTTGCCCGCGATGCTTTTTCTGTCAACTCAATTGCCACGCCCGGCAGGTCGATCAAGCGCATCGCGGGCAGGGCCCGCTCCTACGCAGGCATGGCGGTTTGCTAAGGTGCCGGCCATGACGACGACGCTGGCCTGCCGATGATCCGCATCCTGATTGCCGAGGACCAGGCGATGCTGCGTGGCGCATTGACCGCGCTGCTTGGCATGGAGAGTGACATCGAAGTGCTTGGCGCGGCACCTGACGGCGAAACCGCGTGGCGCGAATTGCAGAAGCTCAAGCCGGATTTGCTGGTCACGGACATCGAGATGCCAGGCCTGACCGGACTGGAACTCGCGCAGCGCATCCAGCGCCAGGCCTTGCCGATCAAGGTGGTGATCGTCACCACCTTCGCGCGCGCCGGCTTCCTGCGTCGCGCGCTGGAAGCGGGCGTGTCCGGCTACCTGTTGAAAGATGCACCGGCCGAACAATTGGCGGATGCCTTGCGGCAGGTGCATCGCGGTGGCCGCGCCATCGATCCGCAGCTTGCACTGGATGCCTGGAGCGAGGCCGACCCGCTCAACGAGCGCGAACGCAAAGTGCTGCGGATGGCGGGCGAGGGCATGTCCGCCGGCGACATCGCCACGCAACTCAACCTCTCGCACGGCACGGTGCGCAACTACCTGTCGGAAGCCATCGGCAAACTCGGCGTCGCCAACCGCATCGAGGCCTATCGGCTCGCACGGCAGAAGGGCTGGTTGTAACGTAGGGTGGGCCTAGGCCCACCACCACCATCCCCACGCTTGCGATGGCAATGAGACGGAGCGGCATGGGCATTGGCAATCCTTTCTCCCAAAGCCGAGGCGAGGTTTTGGATGGCAATGGTGGGCCAAGGCCCACCCTACGCCTCGGTCCGGGATGGAATAATTTCCAGCAACAATGCAACTGCGTTCCAGCGTCATCGCAGCGTGCAGATGGCAATGGTGGGCCAAGGCCCACCCTAGGCGCTTGATCTTGTGGGAGGGGCTTCAGCCCCGACGCTCTTGCTCCCAGAAATGAGCGTCGGGGCTGAAGCCCCTCCCACAGGGGCGAGCGGGTTTTTCGCTAGGGCTTCATCGCGACTTACGTCGCTCCCACAGGAATGTGGTCAGGCGCGGTAACGCGCCTTCAACATCTCGAACGCGGCACGCAGGGCCATGGCTTCGCCGCCGGGTGGGCGGCCGGGGCGGTCGCTGTCGTTCCAGGAATACACGTCCAGGTGCGCCCACTTCTGCGATGCGGGCACGAAGCGTTCCAGGTACAGCGCCGCGGTGACCGCGCCGGCCATGCGCGAGCCGGCATTGGCCATGTCGGCGATGTGGCTGTTGAGGAAGCGCAGGTACGGGCGCCACAGCGGCATGCGCCATAGCGGATCGCGCATGCGTTCGCCGGCGCTGATCCAGTCGTTGGCCAGCACGTCGTCGTTGGAGAACAGCGCCGGCAGGTCCGGTCCCAGCGCGATGCGCGCTGCACCGGTGAGCGTGGCGAAATCCAGCACGATGTCCGGCTGCTGTTCACCGGCGTAGGTCAGCGCATCGCACAGGACCACGCGGCCTTCCGCATCGGTGTTGTCGATCTCGATGCTCAGTCCCTGGCGCGTGGCGATGATTTCGCCCGGGCGGAATGCATCCGGGCCGATCGCGTTCTCCACCGCCGGCACCAGCACGGTGAGGCGCAGCGGAAGCTTGCGCGCCATGACCAGTTCGGCCAGCGCCAGCGCATGCGCCGCGCCGCCCATGTCCTTCTTCATGTTGCGCATGCCATCGGCGGGTTTGATGTCCAGGCCGCCGGTGTCGAAACACACGCCCTTGCCGACCAGCGCCACGTGCGGCAGTCCGCTTGCGCCCCAGCGCAGCGCGATCAGCCGCGGCGCACGGTGCGAGGCGCGGCCGACGGCATGGATGGCCGGGAAATTCTGCTTCAGCAAATCATCGCCCGCGATGACTTCGATCTGCGCGCCATGCTGCTCCGCCATCTGGCGCGCCACTTTCTCGAGATCACCGGGGCCCATGTGTTCGGTCGGCGTGTTGACCAGGTCGCGCACGCGCACGCAGGCGGCGAGCACGTCGAGGGCTTCGGCGTCGGCACTGATGGCGTCCAGCAGCAGGCGTGCCGGCGTACGCATCAGCTTGCGGTAGCGGTCGAAGCGGTAGCTGCCCAGGCCCCAGCCGAGCTGCAGCGCGATGCGCGCGTCATCGTCCAGCGCCGATGCCAAGGTCCAGTCACCCGGCGGCAAACCGTGTGGCGCATGTGCATACGAATACGGATCCAGCGCGTCGCCCACGCCGAGCACCGCGCCGGCGATGCCGTGTTCGCCCGGCAGCAGGATCACCGAGCCGGGCGCGGCGCTGAAGCCTTGCGCGTCCAGCCACGCCTGCACGGCGATGGGCTGTGCCGCGCGCCATTCGCCGAATTGGGTGCGTTCCAGCACGTGCAGTGGCCGTGCGGAGCTGGCGTCGTCGGTGAATCCGTGTGGCAGCTTCATGCAGCGACGTGCTCCGTGGTGGCGGGTTGGGTGGCATCAAGCCAGTCGGCGAGTGCGGTGAGGGTGGTGAATTCCAGGTCCGGGCGCAGCGTGGCGTGGGTCCAGGATTGTGCTTCGCGGTTGATCCAGCAACTGCGCAGGCCTGCACGCGTGGCGCCGATCACGTCCATCTCGATGTGGTCGCCGACGTGCAGCACTTCCGCATGCGCCACGCCCAGTTGTGCGCAGGCGGCGTGGAAGATGCTGGCTTCCGGCTTGGCCGCGCCGTGTTCGCGCGAGTGCACCTGGTGCTTGAACAGATGGCCCAGGCCGATGCGCTGCAGGTCGGCGTTGCCGTTGGTCACCGCGGCCACGGGCAGGCGCGCGGCGATGCGCTCCAGCGCGGCCAGTGTATCGGGGTAGTACTGCACCTGGTTACGCGCGGCGTAGAAGATTTCATACGCCGGTTCCAGCAGCGCCATGTCCGCGCCACTTTCGCGCAGGGCATGCTCCAGGGTCATCCGGCGCAGCTGCGACATGTCGTGGTGCAGCTGCGGGTTCTCGCGGAATACCTGCTCGCGCACCGCGCGCATGGTTTCGACGGGGAAGCGTTCGGCCGTGGCCGGGCTGTGTTCGCGCAACCACGCGTCCAGCACCACTTCGATGCGCGCACCAATCGGCGCGAACGGCCACAAGGTGTCGTCGAGGTCCAGGGTGATGGCGCGGATGGGGAAGCTCACGCCTGCATTCTAGCGGGGCCACGGGTGGGTGGCACGAAGGAGGGCGTTCCCGAGCCCCCTGCTTTTAGCCTCCCCCTTTGCAAAAGGGGGACTGAGGGGGATTTGCTCTTGCTCCTGCTTTTAAGGCTTTGCAAGCCAAAGCAACAGCAAGAGCAAATCCCCCGTAGCCCCCTTTGTCAAAGGGGGCGAAGCAAGGGCAAGAGCGAAAACCCACAACCAACAACCAAGAATCAACAACCAAGAATCAACAACCAAGAATCAACAACCAAGAACCAAGAACCAAGAACCAGGAACCAAGAACCAAGAACCAAGAACCAAGAACCAAGAACCAAAGCCCCTCACTCCAACAGCCGCGCCCACCCTTCCAAACCTTCCACCCTTGCCAGCACCAGCTTCACGCAGACCAGTAGCGGCACGGCCAGCAGCAGGCCGGCGATGCCCCATAGCCAGCCGAATACCATCAGGGCCAGGATCAGGATCAAGGGCGACAGCGCCATGCGCCGGCCCAGCACGATGGGGGTGATGAACTGGCCTTCCAGCGTGTGCAGCACCAGGTAGATCAATGCCGGCAGCACCGACATCCACGGGTCTTTGAAGGTCACGAAGCCCATCAGCAGCATCAGGCCCATGCCGATCAGCGGGCCCACGTACGGCGCGAAGTTGAGCACCGCCACCACCGTGCCCCACATCAGGGCCTCGGGCAGGGGCATCTCCAGCGCGAACAGGATGCCGGCGAACAACAGGCCCATCAGCACGTTGATGATGCTGATGGTCAACACGTAGCGCGAGATCTCATGCTCGATCGACTGCATCAGCTCCACGGTGAATTTCTTCTGCTGCCGCCCGGGCAACAGGGCAATCGCATTGCGCTGCAGGTTCTCGCCGTAGACCATGAAGAACAGGGTCAGCAGCACCACCGCCAGCACCGAGGCCAGCATGCGCGGCGTGGTGGTCAAGGCCTTGTACGGATCGTCCACCTGGGTGCGCACCACTTCCACCCGCTTGGCGGTTTCACCGCCGGCGGCGCGCGCGATGTTCTGCGCGGCGAGGTTCGCGTCCTGCATCGGCTTGGCCATCTGCCGCAGCTTGGGGGTGAGCTGGCGCAGTTCCTTGGGCACTTCGCGGATCCAGTCGCTGGCCGGTTCCACCAGTTGGGTGCCCAACGCGATCGCAGCCGACAGGCCGCCCGCCACCACCAGCAAGGCGGCGAGGAAGCGCGGTACGTGCACGCGCCGCAACATGCGGATGATGGGGTTGCCCACCAGCGCGAAGAACATGCCCAGCAGGATCGGCAGTAGCAGGCCCTGCGCGGCCCACAGCGTGTAGCCGACGGCCAGCGAGGCCAGCACGAGCAATGCGGTGGAGGCGCGCGGGCGGCGTGGGCCAGGGGCGGGCTCGGCGCTGGCGTCGGGGGCTACGGGATCGCTGGAGGGAATGCTCAAAGGCTGGGCTCGTGCAAGAAAGGGATTACGGAGACAAACAGGAAACCACGACAGCCAGCAAACCTGTGGGAGCGTCGTCCCGGCGCGAGCTCCTCACTCGGGCCACTGCATGAAGGCATGGTTGGAACAGAAGCAAGCGCTCGCGGCGGGACGCCGCTCCCACGTGTGTGGGAAGTTCAGTGTTCCGACATCTCGGTCGCGGCCTCGGCAGGGCGCGGCGCGATGGGGTCGGGTTGCGTATGGGGTGCGGTGGCCACGCCTGCGTTTTCAGCGACCTGCTCCGCGCTGTCCGCGGCGTCCCCGGCCTGCTGCGCGGCGACCGTCGCCTGCGCCGTCGCGAACAAGCCCGACACCGCGCTGACCATCTGCAGCATGCGTGCGCCACTCAGCGCGCGCAGCGGTTCGGCGCGACCGGACACGAAGCCGGCCACCAGGCCCGCGCTGATGATGCGCAGCGGCGTCCAGCCTTGGCGCCAGACCTGCCTGAGGTGCTGGTAGCTGGTGGCCACGCCGCGCTCGCGCGCTTCCAACACGTCCTCGGCGCGCTTCACCTTGGCGATCAATTGTTCGAAGGTGACGTTCTGGTTCGGCTCTTTCATGGCGGCGTCACCCGCACGCCCACGTCGCCGTGTGGTGGCTTGCCGTCGGAATCGCTGGGCGGCGCGTTCTCGGTGCGTTCGCGGGTGGACTCCGGCGAACCGGGATCCGGGGTGAAGTCCGCCAGTTCGCCGATGCCCAGGCGCGCCAGCTGGCGGCGCGTGGCCTGCATGCGGGTGTGGTCGAAGTAACGGTCCGCTTGCCACGCCGCCCACACCGTCACGGCGCCGCTCAGCAGTGCGCCGATCAGCAGCGCAGCACCCAGCGGCAAACCCAGCTGGCGACTCAGGAACACGATCAGCGCAGCCATCAACAACAACCAGCACGAGGCGCCGAACACGATCGCCACCCCGGTCAGCGCCATCGCCCGGCCGAACGCGCTACGCGCCAGCGACACATCGGCCGCCACCAGCGTGCGGAAGGCTTTCGCCGCGTTGCCGGCTTCGCTCAGCCCGGCGCGCGCGGCGGCACCGACCTCGCGGATCGCTTCGCCCAGGTCGGGCGCTGCACTGCCGTCGCCAGCGCTGCCGTCGCCAGCATGCTCGCCGCGGTCGCGGGGTTCACTCACGCGGGCGGCTTACTTGTCGCCGCCGCCACTGCGCGCCAGCTTGGCGATGATCCAGCCCGCGGCGAAGGCCACGCCGAACGACGCCAGCGGACGTTCGCGGATCAGGTCGGCGGCGCTGTCGATCAGGTCGCGGCCCTTGTCCATCAGCGCATCCACCTGTTCCTTGGCGGCGGCACCGCCGTGTTCGGCCGCGGCCAGCCCAGACAGCGCGCTGTCGGCCAGCTCGGCGGTGACGTTGGCCTTGCCCAGTTTCAATTCGTCGCCGGCGGAACCGGCAGCGCCCTTGAGTGCTTCGCCGGCCGCGCTGGCGGCGGACTTCAGGTGCGAACCGGCTTCGCTCAAATTGCTCTTCACGGCATCGGTAGCAGTCGGGGTGTTCATCGTCATCTCCTTCGTGGGAAAGGCAGGACGCGCCTTTTCAGAGCGCTATCTATAACAGGTCGTCATTAAGAGCCCGTCAGTGTGCGAACGACGCTGCACGATTGCCCGCGCCGCTCACTGCACCTGCAGGTTGCCGCGCGCGTTGCCGCGCATGACCTGCAGCACCAGCACCTCGGGCTTGCTGGCGAAGCTGGCCTGGAAACCGGCCAGGTCGTCGAACTTGCCGGTGGTCGCTTCCAGCACCACGTCGCCGGGTTGCAACCGATTCTGCGCCGCACGGCTGCCGCGCGCCACGTCCTTCACCAGCACGCCGTCCAGGCCCGAACTGCGCAGTGCCTCCGGCAATTCGGCGAAGGTGGCGCCGGCCAGGCGCGCATCCAGCGCCGCGCCGGCCACCGACCTGGCCTGTTCCTTCAACGCCGCGCGCACGGTCATGGCCTTGCCGTCGCGGCGCACGTCCAGCGCCAGCGTGCTGCCGACCGGCTGCAGGCCTTCGTAGTTGTGCAGGGCGTCGGCGCTGTCGATGCGCTGGCCGTTGGCGGCCACGATCACGTCGCCCGTTTTCAGCCCGGCCGCGGCCGCGCCGGAACCCGCATAGATCCGCGTCACCACGGCGCCGCGCATGTCGGGCAGGCCCAGGCCGCTGGCCAGTTCCGGGGTCAGGGTCTGCGATTCCAGGCCCAGGGTGCCGCGGATCACCACGCCGTCGTTCTTCAGCAACTGGTCCACCACGTCGCGCGCCAGGTTCGAAGGAATGGCCAGGCCCAGGCCGATGTTGCCGGCCATGCTGCCCTGCGGGTTGAGGCTGGCGGTGTTGATGCCGACCAGCTGGCCCTGCAGGTTGACCAGCGCGCCGCCGGAATTGCCGGGGTTGATCGAGGCGTCGGTCTGGATGAAGTTCTGCAGGCCCAGCCCGCGGATGCCGCTGCGGCCCACCGCCGAGACGATGCCCGAAGTCACCGTCTGGCTCAGGCCGAACGGGTTGCCGATGGCCACCACGAAATCACCCACGTTCAAGGCGCCGCTGTCGGCCAGCGGGATCGCCGACAACTTGTCGGCGGGAATACGGATCAGGGCCACATCGGTGTCTGCGTCCGAGCCCAGGAACTCGGCCTTCAGCGTGCGCCCGTCGGCCAGGGTCACCGACACGTCGTCGGCGTTCTCGATCACGTGGTGGTTGGTCAGCACGTAGCCCTTGGCGGCGTCGATGATCACCCCCGAGCCCAGCGACTGGTTGATCTTTTCCTTGGGGATCTGCGGGAACATGCGGCGGAAGAACGGGTCGTCCGCGAACGGGCTGCGCACGCGCACCACCTGCTTGGTGTTGACGCTCACCACGGCCGGCATGACTTTCTGCAGCATCGGCGCCAGCGAGGGCAGCGTCTGGCCGTCCACGGCCACCGGCAGCGCCCCCAGCGCCGGCACCAGGGTCGGGGCAGCGGCACCGGCGGGTGCCGCTTCGGCGGGCGTATCGAACACGGCCCGCAGGCCGGTGGCGGCAAAGCCACCGAAGGCGGCGGCAACGGTCAGGGCAAGCAGGGTCGGGAGCGGGCGCATGGGTGGCTCTGGGGCGAGTACGGGGGGAAGGTCCGGGGGCAAGCGATGGAAGGCCGGCGTGGCCTACTGCCCACCCGCCGCACCCATCACTTATATGAACAGGACCAGTGTGCTTGGCATCGCTTAAACCGCCAATGAAGTCGTCCCGGCCTCCCCGCGAAAGATGAACAGGGCGAGTCAGCCGATTGTTGGCGATTGGACCTTTTTTCCGTTGACAGCCCGGTTCGGCCGGCGTAGTTTGCAGCCTTCGCACCAGCCACTAGATATAGCGGTCTTGTGCGAAACAGGCCCAAGCAGTAGGGTTTTTCTTGGGAATCCGGCGTTTTGGGGAAAGCGCATGAAAACAAGGATGACAGTGGGTTTACAGGCCCTGGATCACACTTCCGGACCGGTCACGTGGCGTGTTTTTTGCCGGCGTGCGTCCCGTCGTCGTCCAGCGCCTGCCCATCGGGCTGCACACGCACCAGGCGGCATGACCGTCCGGGCACATAACAACCACTGACAAGCAACAAACCGGGAGAGCAACACACAATGAGCACGGTGCGCCTCGAGGCGATCAAACAAGACGAAGCTGCAGGATCCCTGGTTCCCATGCAGCCGGCCTCGCAAGACATCTGGGACAAGAAGTACCGCCTGAAGACCAAGCAGGGCGAGGCGATCGACGAAGACATCGACGCCACCTACCAGCGCGTCGCGCGCGCGCTGGCCGATGCCGAACCCACCGCCGAGAAGCGCGCCTACTGGGGCGAACGCTTCGCCTGGGCGCTGCGCCGCGGGGCCATTCCCGCCGGCCGCATCACCAGCAACGCCGGCGCGCTGCAGCACAAGCCTGCCACCAGCACCATCAACTGCACCGTGTCCGGCACCATCGAAGACTCGATGGACGGCATCCTGGACAAGGTCCACGAAGCCGGCCTGACCCTCAAGGCCGGCTGCGGCATCGGCTATGAATTCAGCACCCTGCGTCCGCGCGGCGCGTTCGTCGCCGGCGCCGGCGCGTACACCTCCGGCCCCATGTCGTTCATGGATATCTACGACAAGATGTGCTTCACCGTGTCCTCGGCCGGTGGCCGCCGCGGCGCGCAGATGGGCACCTTCGACGTCTCGCATCCCGATGTGAAGGACTTCATCCGCGCCAAGCGCGAAGACGGCCGCCTGCGCCAGTTCAACCTGTCGCTGTTGATCACCGACGGCTTCATGGACGCCGTGGCCAAGGACGCCGACTGGCCGATGGTGTTCCCGGTCAACGCCAAGGAACAGGGCGAAATCAACCTGGACGACGAATCCGAAGTCATCTGGCGCGACTGGCCCACGCACAAGAACTACGTCAGCCGCGACGACGGCCTGGTGGCCTGCAAGATCTACGGCCACATCCGCGCGCGCCACCTGTGGGACATGATCATGGTGTCCACGTATGACTACGCCGAGCCGGGTTTCATCCTGATCGACCGCGTCAACGAGATGAACAACAACTGGTGGTGCGAAAACATCCGCGCCACCAACCCCTGCGGCGAGCAGCCGCTGCCGCCGTACGGCGCCTGCCTGCTGGGCTCGGTCAACCTGACCACCTTCGTGCGCAACCCCTTCACCGACCAGGCCGAATTCGACTGGGAGGAATACAAGGAAGTCGTGCGCGTGTTCACCCGCATGCTCGACAACGTGGTGGAAGTGAACGGCCTGCCCCTGCAGCAGCAGCGTGACGAGATCATGCGCAAGCGCCGCCACGGCATGGGCTTCCTGGGCCTGGGTTCCACCCTGACCATGTTGAAGATGAAGTACGGCAGCCCCGAATCCTGCGCCTTCACCGAGTCCATCGCCCGCGACATGGCCGTGGCCGGCTGGGAAATGGGTCTGGCGCTGGCGAAAGAGAAAGGCGCCGCGCCGATCATGGAAGAGCGCTTCGAAGTGACCGCCGCCATGCTGCGCCAGCGCCCGGAAATGGCGAAGGACGGCTGGCGCATCGGCCAGGAAATCGAAGGCAAGGTGCTGCACGCCAAGTACAGCCGCTACATGCAGCGCATCGCCAGCGTGGCCCCGGACCTCGTCGATGAACTGGCCGAAGTAGGCAGCCGCTTCACCCACCACAGCTCCATCGCGCCCACCGGCACCATCAGCCTGTCCCTGGCCAACAACGCCAGCAACGGCATCGAGCCCTCGTTCGCGCACCATTACAGCCGCAACATCATCCGCGAAGGCAAGAAGTCGAAGGAAAAGGTCGACGTGTTTTCCTACGAGCTGCTGGCCTACCGCCACCTGGTCAACCAGGCCGCGATGCCGTTCTCGGAAGACGCCTCCGCCAAGCTGCCGGACTATTTCATCAGCGCCGACGACATCAACCCCAAGGAACACGTGGACGTGCAGGCCGCGGCGCAGAAGTGGGTGGACAGCTCCATCTCCAAGACCGCCAACGTGCCCACCGACTACCCGTACGAGCAGTTCAAGGACATCTACCGCTACGCGCACGAGCAGGGCCTGAAGGGCTGCACCACGTTCCGCTTCAACCCCGCCGCCTTCCAGGGCGTGCTGGTGAAGGAAGCGGATCTTGAGAACACCACCTACCGCTTCGAGCTGGAAGACGGCAGCACGGTCGAGGTCAAGGGCAACGAGCAGATTGAATACGACGGCGAAATGCACACCGCCGCCAACCTGTTCGATGCCCTGAAAGAAGGGTATTACGGCAAGTTCTAAGCTTTGGAAAACAAGCCCTTCCCCCGCTCGCGGGGGAAGATGCCCAAAGGGCAGATGGGGGCAGACGCTCGCGCAAATCTAATCGCAAGTCACTGCATCGCGCGATCCGTACCCCCATCCCAACCTTCCCCCGCAAGCGGGGGAAGGGGCAGAAGCACCGCACACCATTCACGCATTCACTCCACACACCCCAGCAACCGGTATAGCATCGCCCTCGTACCTAACCCACGGCCCCAGGAGGGCATCTACATGAGCAATGGAAACGGAGTGACGGCGACGATTGCAGGTGCCGCCGAAAGCGTGAAAGACAAAGCCGTCGAACTCGGCGAGGCCGTCGCCAGCACCGCCAGCAGCACGGTGGCCAAGGCGAAGAAAGCCGCCAAGAAAGCGCAGAAGACGGTGAAAGCCGACTACGCCAAGGTCAAGAAGGCCGTGGCCAAGCGCACCAAGAAGGCGACCACCGCGGTGAAGAAGACCACCGACAAGGCCAAGAAGTCGTTGAGCGCCGTCAGTGCCAACGCCAAGGCCGAAGCCGCCGCGTTGACCAGCAAGATCACCGGCAAGAAGCCCGCCAAGAAGAAGCCGGCGAAGAAGGCCGCGGCCAAGAAGGCCGTCGCCAAGAAGCCAGCAGCAAAGAAGACCGCAAAGAAAGCCGCCAAGAAGGCCGCGCCGAAGAAAGCCGTGAAGAAGACGGTGAAGAAGGCCGCGCCCAAGAAGGCCGCGAAGAAAGTAGCCAAGAAGGCAGCCCCCAAGAAGGCCGCCAAGAAAGTAGCGAAGAAGGCTCCGGCCAAGAAAGTCGCTAAGAAAGCACCTGCGAAGAAAGCCGCAAAGAAAGCCAAGAAAAAGTAAGCCGCTCTATAGCCCCTCTCCCACCGGGAGAGGGGTTGGGGTGAGGGCCGCCACTTCAGCGCCCTGCCGAACCACCGACCAAGCCTCCACCACACACCAGAACACTCAGGAACCCGCTCCATGTCCGTCAAGATCGACAAGAAAATCAAGGGCTACACCGTCCTCACGCCGGAAGACAAGGCACGCGAAGCCGCGGTGGTCCAGGGTGAATCGATCAGCCGGGCCAAGGCCGAGGCGGAATTGCCGGTGGCCGACATCATCCACATGCACGAGCGCATCGAGCGCCCGGAAGTGCTGATCGGCAGCACCTACAAGATCAAGTCGCCGTTGGTGGAGCACGCGATGTACGTGACCATCAACGACATCGTGTTGAACGCGGGCACGGAGCACGAGCTGCGCCGTCCGTTCGAGATTTTCGTGAATTCCAAGTCCATGGAGCATTTCCAGTGGATCGTGGCGTTGACGCGCATCATGTCCGCCGTGTTCCGCAAGGGCGGCGACGTGACCTTCCTGGTGGACGAGATGAAGGCGGTGTTCGATCCGCGCGGTGGTTACTTCAAGGCCGGTGGCGTGTACATGCCGTCGCTGGTGGCGGAGCTGGGCGCGATCGTGGAAGAGCACATGAAGTCGATCGGCCTGATCCACGACCCGGAAATGAGCGCGCACCAGCGCGCGATCTTGGCCGAGAAGCGTGCGGCCTACGAGACCCGCGCAAAAAAAAACTCTGAAATAGGCACTTCCCCCTCCCTTGCGCCAGCAGGGGAGGGCCGGGGAGGGGTCGAGGCTCTACACGTATCCTCCGTCGAACCCGCCTCCCACGAAGACATCGCCGTCACCGGCGACGGCACCAGCTTCCCGCCCAGCGCCACCCTCTGCCACAAGTGCAACACGAAGGCCCTCGTCATCATGGACGGCTGCGCTACGTGCTTGAACTGTGGGTATTCGAAGTGTGGAGGCTAGTACGAACTGGATACTTTCCTCAAATACTGTCCGATCACGTAAAAGCTTGGATTCCTAGCCAATAAGTTTGGAACTTTGGCTTAAAACCTTAGAAAGGCCCTTCGGGGCCTTTTTTTTGCGAACGCGGTCGAGAGAGTGTTGATTTCCACCCAGAACTGAGCCATTAAGGCCCGGCATTTCCGTCCAAATTTGAGCCACCTCCTAACCTTTCCGGTCTGTCCTTGGACCGGAGTCAC
>Ga0075158_10001039_pt1 | contig 21475 bp, 16 predicted proteins | sample JI91814BDNA_FD_70968 | JGI IMG/M metagenome (GOLD analysis project Ga0075158, IMG submission 70968) | Wastewater effluent complex algal communities from Wisconsin, to seasonally profile nutrient transformation and Carbon sequestration -... | ecosystem: Engineered > WWTP > Effluent > Algae... | reverse complement strand
ATTCGGGAAGATCACGCTGTTTTGCATGGCTAAAATTGAAAATACAGCTTCAATTCCTGCTGCAGCGGCCAAAGTGTGCCCTGTAAAAGCTTTTGTAGAGCTGAATTCAGGAACCTGGTTTTCTCCGAATATTCTGGTCATGGCAATTCCCTCAGATAAATCATTGTTGGGAGTAGCCGTTCCGTGAACGTTGATATAATCTATATTTTCTTTTTCCAATCCGGAAATTTTCAAGGCCTGCTGCATCGCTAAAAATGCACCCTGTCCGTTTTCTGAAGAAGCGGTCTGATGGTGTGCATCATTGGCATTTCCATAGCCTGAAAGATATGCGAGAACTTGTTTATTTTCTTTTTTGACTATTTCTTCAGATTCAAGGACTAAGAAAGCTGCTGCTTCCCCAAGATTCAGTCCTTTTCTGTTGTTGTCAAAAGGAGTGTTGTAAGAATCTGTAAGAATCATCAGGGTATTGAATCCGTTCAAAGTAAATTTTGAAAGAGAATCTGTTCCCCCGACAATCACACGATCCAAAACTCCGTTTTTAATCAGCTTAGCACCCATCATAATCGCATTAGCTGCTGATGAACAGGCTGTACTGATGGTGGAAACCATGCCTTTTAACCCCAGATAACCGGCAATAGCCAATGAGGAATTTCCGGCATCATGTGCGTCAATATATTTTTGCTTTTCAGGGAAGTCTTCGTAAGAGTAGAAATATTTTTCCGTAATATCCATTCCTCCTACACTGGTAGAAGAGATCAGTCCGGTTCTGTAACCATTGATATCTGAAATTCCTGCATTTTCTACAGCTTCTCTGGCAGCCATCATTCCCAATAAAGAGGTTCTTGTGATATTATTGTCTTCATCAAGCTGAAGTTTCTCTGCAAGTGCTTCGTTGGATAATTTTATTTCACCCGTTTTAATGATTCCGGCGTGACGGGTTTCAAACATTTCGATATCTGAAATTCCATGTTTTCCGGATTGCAATGAAATAAAATTTTCCTCCACATTGTTTCCGATGGAGGAAATGATGCCCATTCCCGTTATGGCAATTTTTTGACTCATGGTATTAAATCATGTAACAATATAACAATCTGATAATTACTTATCAATTGCCAGATTGTTCCACTGTTAGATTGTTGTATTTATTTTGTTCTGTTGTCCTCGATGAATTTCGCCATCGTATCGATAGATTGGAAAATCTCTTTTCCTTTTTTAGGATCGGCTAATTTTATTCCGTAGTCTTTATCAAGAAGAACAATCAATTCCAAAGCGTCGATAGAATCTAATCCTAATCCTCCTCCAAATAATGGATCAGTATCTTTGATTTCTTCTACAGAAACATCTTCAAGATTAAGAACTTCGATAATTTTGTGTTTCAATTCTGTTTTTAAGTTTTCCATAAATAGTATTTTAATGTAACAATATATCAATGTACCAGTTTACCAATGGTTGTTACTGCCTTTAGCATTGGTACTTGATCAGATTGGTACATTGTTAAATTATAATGTGAGCAAATATACAAAAGCTTTATAATTTTCCTGATACAATTCTACCCAGCCACACAATACTTTGTCGGCTTTTCCGGATAGAAGAATCTGCTCAGAATAGTCATTTAAAAATTTTTCATCAAAATCATCCAGCACAAAAAAAGCATTTTCTGTCTGCATTTTGTGTTTAATACTGATTTCTCCTACACAGATGTTGGGTAAAGTATACACAAAAACGGCAGGACTCGGATAGAAATTATCCTGATTGTTGATGCTTTCCTGATATTTGAAATCCGTATCCAGACTGGATGATCTGTTGGCAAAAACAATAGCGGTTCTGCTGTGATCTTCATCTTTCAACATGGTTTCGGCGGAAAGAAATGCCAGTTTGCTCAGGTTATCCATTTTATGAAATTTTGGATAGCTGAGATCTAAACTTTTATAAGCTTCTTTGGCAAATTCCTGAAAGGTTTCGCTTTGATTTTCAAAAATTATATTCCCATCAACGGTTATTTTTGAATGTTCTATGGTACAGCTGTTGAGTTTCTTCATCACTTTCAGTTTAACGTTTTTCCATCACGACAGCTGCATTACATCCACCAAAACCAGAAGCGGTCTTTAGAATATATTTAATGTCTGCAGTTTTGTTTTCTCTGATGATATTCAAAGATTGTGTTACTCCCATTTCTTCAAAATTCTTTGAGGGAATCAAAGTGCTGTGAAGAGCGCTTTCCATAGAAATAATACTTTCAAGAAGCCCGGATGCTCCCAAACAATGTCCGTAATATCCTTTCATACTGTTGAGAGGAATGTTCTGGAGATCCATTCTGTTGAAGGCAATGGCTTCCATTTCGTCGTTATATAAAGTAGCCGTGCCGTGGGCAGAAATAAAATCGATTTGTTCCTGAGAAACATTTGCTTCAGTCATTGCATTTCTGATACTTGCATATAAACCGTCTCCTGTTCTTGAAGGTCCGGAAATATGATTGGCATCATTGACAGCAGAGTCTCCCAGTACTTTAAACCTGAATTTTTCGTTTTCGGAGATTCTTCCTTTGTCAGAATGACAGCTGGTTATATAGACAGCAGCAGCGGCCTCACCGATATTGATTCCGTCTCTGTTTTTATCATAAGGTTTACAAGGTCCTGAACCAATGGCCTGAAATGAGTTGAATCCTGAAATCACAAATTCAGAAAGCTCATCACCTGCAATCACGAAGGCATCCTTATATTTTCCTGCCTGAATCATATTCTTAGCAACAGAAATGGCCATTACTCCTGAAACACAGGCATTAGAAACGATGATTGGTTTTGTTTTGAATCCAAAGAAATCTGCAATTTTTTCTGCTAATTTTGATAAATAAACACCTTCCGGTAATTCAGTCTGGTTTTTTAGCAGGCTGATATTTCCTTTTGTGGTGGAAAGGATGAAAGCAGTGTCTTCCGAAACAGTATGTCTTTCAACAAGTGGCTGTAAGCTTAAAAGAAGCATTTTTTCCAGTCTTGTGAAATCATTTGTATTCTGAGTGAAGACTCTGTTGAATTCTTCATCCAGTTTGTCAGAATCAATCATAGAAGCATAAAAAGCATCCTGATTGTCTATAATTTTATGTAAAGCCACTCCCGATTTTCCCTCCAAAAGAGCGTTCCAGTTGGAATCAGCATTGAAGCCCAACGGAGTTACACAATTGTAGTCTGTGATGTAAATTTCCTTCCTCATGATAATCCCATTTTATCTTTCCAGTTTTGAAAAAACTCCGGATTGTACAGGCATAAGCTTCCATTGCTATCAAGAAAAACCTGAATTGTTTCCCCGCTGCATACCAATTGATTTTCCTGATTGAAAAGCTCATATCTGTAGATAAGCTTGGCAGAAACGGAATTGATAAACGTGGTTACGATCCTGAATGTTTCTCCATATTTTAAAGGAAGAAAATGCTCACAGGTACTTTTTACGATAGGCGTTACAAATCCCGCATTCTGAATATCAAGATAGGTAAGACCGTGCAGACGCCCGAAAGCTTCTCTTCCGTCTTCAAAATATACAATATAATGCCCATGCCAGACAATTCCCAGCGGATCTGTCTCGTTGAATCGTACTCTAACTTCTTCAGTACAGGTTAATATATTTTCTTTAGACTGCATTTTGTTTTTTTTCGTAAGAAATAGAAATAGCTACAGTGGCAATATAGAATAAGAAAAGGAAAACCAATTCTTTGGCAATTCCACCAATTCCGCTGTTTCTTAAAATAATATCATAATAGGCATTCAGTCCCCAGTTCATAGGGGAGAATTTGGCTACGGTCTGCATGAATTCCGGCATTAAAAATACAGGAACCCAGATTCCTCCAATGGCTGCCAGTACAACTACAGACGTTGCTCCAAAGGGGGCAGACTGTTCCTGTGTATCAGCAATAGTTCCTAATAAAACTCCGAATCCTATCGCTGCCAGTCCTGCAAAAAGAGTAACAATCACAAGCTGGAACATTTTTCCGGACACATCAAAAGCCGGAAGGTCCATGTAAGGGAAAAGGTAAATTCCTACGGCAACCATCAGTAAAAACTGAATGATACAGATGATCAGATAGGTAAAAGTTTTTCCTAAAATATGTACAAAATAAGGGGTAGGGCTTATTCTTGCTCTTACGCTTGTTCCCTGGCTTTTTTCTTTTACCAGATTGATAGATAAAGGAACTACAATAAAGAAGATGGCAAAAAGGGTCCATGCAGGAACATTATGCTGAACAGAATTCGGCATCACATCCATTTCTCCTTTCTTTGGTGTAATTTCTTTGAAGCTGATCAGGTTTTTATTTTCGTCAAGATTCTCCGTAGTGCCCAGCTGATCCTGGAATGCTTTGTAAATCTTTTTATTCTCAATCTCAAAAACCATTTTATTCACAGAATTCATCACAGAGTTCTTGAATCCGGCATTGGTAGCAGGGTCAAAGTACAAATGAATTTCTTTTGCTTTGGGAGCTGCTGTTTTTACTTTTGCAGAATCTCCTTCAAGCCCGAATGAGCTTACAATGGTCTGAACTTTAGAATCAATATTGGAATTTAAATCTTTCGTTAAATTTTCAGGGATGACAATCGCCATCTGATAATCTCCTGAAAAAACAGCTTCCTGAGCAGATTTCTCATTGAAGTTAGTCAGCAGCTGGAATGTTTTGCTGTTTTCCAGTTCGGCTTTTATATTTTTTGAAACCTCGGATTTATCCTGATCAATAAAAATAATCGGAATCTTTGATCCTTCAAGGTTTTTAAAGGTAGAATCCTGAATAAGGGTAATCGTTACAATCAAAAGCAAAGGCATCACAAAGATGATGACAATTCCTCCGATATCTCTTTTCAACAGAAGGATTTCCTTAATAAAACTTCTCCACAGTTTATACAACAACATCTCTTAATTCTTTTCCGGTTAATGAAATGAAAACGTCTTCCAGGTTTTCAGCACTTGCTACTCTGTTCACAAGTTCTTCAGGTGTTCCTACAGCGTGAATTTTTCCATGGTCGATGATAGCAATTTTTGTACAGAATTCTTCCGCTTCCGAAAGGTGATGGGAAGTGTAAATAATACAGGTTCCCTGTTTGTTTAAATCTAAAAGATAGTCAATAATTGCTTTTTTAGATTGCACATCCACACCTACCGTTGGTTCATCCAGAAAGAGAACTTTAGGATTGTGAAGAGTGCCGGCGATGAGGTTACAGCGGCGTTTCATCCCTCCTGAAAATTGTCCTACCTGCTTGTTCGCAAATTTTGAAAGTCCCATGATTTCCAGAGACGCGTCAATGGCTTTTTTAAGCTGATTATGTTTCAAACCATAAAGGCTTCCGAAAAACATAAGGTTTTCTTTAGCTGTAAGGGTTGGATATAAAGCATATTCCTGAGGAACAATTCCGATAATCTGTCTGATTTTAAAACTATCTTTCTGCGGAGACAAACCATTGATGGTAAATTGCCCTGAAGTAGGTTTTATCAGTCCTGAAAGCATGGAAATCAATGTGGTTTTCCCGGCTCCGTTGGGCCCGAGAATTCCATAGATTTCATTTTTACTGATGCTCAAAGAGATATCATTTACAGAAAACTCATCAGAATTTTTGTATTTCTTATATAAGTTTTTGATCTCAATCATATTTTCTGCCATATCAGATCGCTTTTCTCAGTTTTTTATAAAAAGCTTCTTCCAGATCTGCAATGTGCAGCATCGTTTTAGAAAGTTCGTTATAAATATTGCTTTTTGAGTTTCTGTTTTTATAAACACGGGCAATATCTACGGCAAAATCTCTCCAAAGGTCACCAATAGAAGTAATTTCTTTTGATAATTCCTTCAGCTCATCATTTTTAAGAATGACAGCGGCTTCCTGAAGAAATGCTCCATAGATGAATCTGAATCCTCCGCCTCCGGTTCCAATCTCCTCCTGCATTCTGATCAACTGTCCCAAATAATGGTTGGTCACTTTTGTTCCCTTTTTTTCTGCCCATTTCGGGATACTTTTGGCTACCCATCTCATGGCTTTTACTCCGATAATCGGTACTGGTGCCAGCATATTTTTGCAGGTATCTTTAATTCCTTTTCTGATGGCTTCTTCAAGATTTATATTTTCAGGAACATAAATAGGATAGTACATGTGCCCTTTTGGAGGAAGTGCTCCTTTGGCATATCTTACTTTTTCCAGTTCTGCTTCAGACAGGGAAGTAGTATAGTCCATTACCGGATCGCTGATGAGGAATTTTCCGTCTTCTTTTCCATATACCACAAGGTTGTGGGCATTGAAGTGGAATTTGTATTCTTCAGGGAAGTAGGTAAGGTTGAAAACGCCTACCTGCAGTCCGGTAGGTATATTTTGTTCCAGATTTCTTTCAAGAGCTTTTTGGGCATCTTTAGGATTTGAGAATTTTTCTCTTTTAATTTTAATTCCTAATCTTTTGGCTGCTTTACTGAAGATAGCACCCGGCATCGGACGATAGCTGAAGCCTGGCGCAAAATTCACCTTTAAAAAAGGAAGGTAGACAAAAAACAATCCTGAACCGATCCCGAAGATCATGGGTTCACTTAGTTTAAGACCTTTATTAAGCAGTAGATTAGAAGCAACACCGTTTTCGCAATGCGCAGTCTGATGGTGTTCAAAGTTTAATTTCATTTGCTGATTGTATCTTTTTCATTGGTTAAATGGAATGGGCTTTATATCACCTCATTTCATTTATTTTCCGTTGAAGTTTTTTAATTCATCCACTGAAATTCCGAATGCGTCGGCATATTTTTTCAGTGCATTTTCGCTTAGTGTTTTGAATATTTTGGGTTTAAAATGTCTTTTTACCCTCCATTGCCACATTCCTACATAAGAAGCCAGGACTCCCAGATCCATTTTGTTCAGTTCCATAAAATAAACAATGGGACTTACTGTGTTATTGGCAACATTTTGCTTTGCTTCCTCAATTCTTTCATAAATAAGTTCCATAGATTCATCCAGAGCAGCTTTCTTGGCATCCCAGCCCGTACTGTTTGCTGTCGTGTAGTTGTCGTTCTCATCCGTCACATACAGAACTTCAGTCATGTTGGCGGATTTCAGGTTACTTTCGTCTTGAGGCAGGTCTTGCTTTTTCATCTAAATAATGTTCATTTTTTTAGATTCCAGATGAAATAATGTTCACCTGTTTTTTGATTCTTTTAATCAGGTGGCTAAAATAGTGAAAATACATTATATGTAAATCATATGAAATCTGAGCGAGTTATTGTTGTGAAATAGAGGCAGCATCCTCAATAATCTCCAAAATTGTGATACAACGTGATTTTTATTGTTCCTGTTTAGAAAGAAGCTTTTAACTAATGCTATATAAAAGAATCTTAAAAGAATCCTTTAAAGCTTATTGTTTATGCTTGTAACAGTTCTCTTGTAACAAGTGTTTATATAAATAAGACTAATGGGTGGAAATTTGGATTGAAAATAATATTAAATAACGACTATGAAGAAAATTTTTATTTCGGTGTCGCTTTTCTGTATGATCAGCGCAATGGCACAGAAATTTGAGACCCAAAAGCTGACAGATGCTCAGGGGTATACCTATGAAACGGTAAAGAACGACCAGGCCGGAGTACGTGTGTATACATTGAAAAACGGTTTAAAAGTGTATCTGGCAAAAAATGATGATGCCCCGAGAATCCAGACTTACATTCCCGTAAGAACAGGATCTAATAATGACCCAAGTGATAACACCGGTTTAGCGCACTACCTGGAGCATATGGTTTTTAAAGGAACTTCGCATCTGGGAACTCAGGACTGGGCAAAAGAAAAAGTTTTATTACAGCAGATCTCTGATCTTTATGAGCAGCATAAAGCAGAAAAAGATCCTGAAAAAAAGAAAGAACTTTATAAAAAAATTGACGAAGTTTCTCAGGAAGCCTCCAAATATGCCATCGCTAATGAATATGATAAAGCGATTTCTTCATTAGGAGCTACGGGAACGAACGCTCACACTTCGCTGGATGAAACGGTCTATAAAAACAATATCCCTTCCAACGAATTAGAGAAATGGCTAAAGGTAGAAAAGGAGCGTTTTTCAGAACTGGTATTACGTCTTTTCCATACAGAGCTTGAAGCGGTATATGAAGAATACAACAGAGCACAGGATAATGACAACCGTCTTGTATTCTATTCATTGATGCAGGCTCTTTTCCCAAAACACCCGAACGGGCAGCAAACGACAATCGGAACTTCAGAACATTTGAAGAACCCTTCTATGGAAGCGATTCACAAGTATTTTGATACGTATTATGTGCCTAATAACATGGCTGTAGTATTAGTGGGAGATCTGGATTACGACAAAACTATAAAATTAGTTGATCAATATTTCGGAGCGTTCAAATACAAAGAACTTCCGATGAAAAAGATGGTTACGGAAGAACCAATGACCGGCATTGTGACAAGAACTGTAAAAAGTCCTACCACGCCAAGAATGACCATTGCATGGAGAACGGATTCTTATGGAACTCAGGAAGCAAGACTGGCAGACGTAGTATCTGAAATTTTAAGCAACAGGGGAGATGCCGGATTAATTGACCTTAATATCAACCAGAAGCAAAAAACCCTTGGAGCAGGAGCGTATGAATCTCCTTACAAAATGTATGGTACATTTGGATTGGTAGTAACTCCTAAAGAGGGACAAAGTTTTGATGAAGCTAAAAAACTTCTGATGGATCAGTTGGATCTTGTGAAAAAAGGAGAGTTCCCGGACTGGATACTGAAAGCTATCGTCAATGATAAGAAAGTTCAGCGTATGAAGAGCTGGGAAACAGCTGATGGTTTAGCTACTGAACTGTATGATTCTTATATCAATGTAAGAACATGGGAGCAGGAGCTGGATGAGATCAATCAGTATGATAAGATCACAAAAGCTGACGTAGTGAAGTTTGCCAACGATTTCTTTAAAGATAATTATGTTGTTATTTATAAAGAAAAAGGAGTGAATGATAAACTTGTACGCGTACAGAACCCTGGAATCACCCCGATTAAACTGAACAGAGAAGCTCAGTCTCCTTTCCTTAAAGATATTCTGAATACAAAAGTACCGGAAAGTAAGCCCGAATTTATTGATTTTAAAACAGCTATTCAGACTTCAAAGATCAAAGATAAGACGGTAAGCTTTGTGAAAAATAAGTATAATGAGGTCGCTCAGATCAGTTATATTTTCCCTTTCGGAACCGATAATGATAAAGAACTTTCTATTGCAGGAACTCTTTTTGAATATCTAGGAACGGATAAGTATACTCCCGAGCAGCTGAAAGAAGAATTCTTTAAGCTGGGAATCAGCCATAGCCTGAGAACTTCCAACGATCAAATGATCATTACATTAAGTGGTCTTGAAAGTAATATGAAGAAAGGTGCAGAGCTGATGAACCATTGGATGACGAATGTAAAGGCTGATAAAGCGATTTATGCCCAAACGGTAAAAACAATTCTGGAATCAAGAGCTTCTGCCAAGAAAGATAAAGTGAGAATTATGGCAGCGCTTTCAAACTATGCTAAATACGGTAAAAACTCAAGAATGACAGACATCGTTTCCAAAGAACGTCTTGAAAGCATTGACGCCGTAGAATTAATGAAGAAAGTGAAAACGCTGAACCAATATCCTTATCAGGTGCTTCTTTACGGACAGGATCAGGCAGGGTTGGAAAAAGCGGTGAAACCTTTTATCATCAATACAAGCCTTCAGCCGGCACAGGCAAAAGAATATGCTGAACCGGCCACTGAAGGAAAGGTATACTTCACCAATTATGACATGGTACAGATGGAAATGTCAAAAGTAGCAAAAGCCAGCACGGTAAACCTGAGTAACTTCGGGAAAGCAAATGTTTTCAATGAATACTTCGGAAGAGGATTATCTTCTATCGTTTTCCAGGAGATCAGAGAAAGTAAATCATTGGCTTACACGGCGTATGTTTCTTATGGAAATGCTTCGGAAAAAGGGAAAGCAAACTATGTTACAAATTATATCGGAACACAGTCAAATAAGCTTCCTTTAGCAGTAAATGCAATGAATGACCTAATGGTATCTTTACCACAAATCCCGGCTCAGTTTGAAAACGCAAGAGGTTCTGCGTTAAAACAGATTGCTTCCAACAGAATCAACAGAACAAATATTTTCTTCAATCAGTTAGCATTGAAAAAATTAGGGGTTGATTATGATTTGAGAAAAGATGTTTATGCTGAAATCCAGGGGTTGACATTGCCACAGCTTACAGGATTCTACAACACTGAAGTAAAACCTGTAAAATACAATACAGCCATTATCGGTAAGAAAGAAAACCTGAATATGGAATCTATCAACAAAATGGGAGAATTCCAGGAAGTATCTCTTGAAGAGATCTTTGGATACTAATCCTTTTGTAAAAATAATGATAAAAGCGGGACAGGAATGTTCCGCTTTTTGGTTGCTTAAAAGTGTTTCTCCCTGACCATCAGAGTTTCACGGATTTATAAAATGTTTCACGTGAAATAATTCATCTTGTGATGAGGTTTTTAAGTTTGTAGTGTGTTGGTTATCAGTTGTTTTGTGGGAGCGTGATGAATGTGGAAATAAACAAAAAATGGACTTTTTTCGTAAGGGTATTGTAATCAATTCACTAGGAGTGGGCCTTAGCCAAAACTTAATTATAAACACAAATAGCACAAATGGATAGCACAAATTTTCACAAATCTGTTGGAGGATATAAATTGATTAGTAATAAAAAAAGCTGTACAAACGTACAGCTTTTCTATATCTATGTTCAGTTGATCATTACGGTTTTACTTCCTGAATAAACAGGTTGATTTCTGCTCTGATCAATAATTCATCATTACTAAAGGTCTCACAGAAAATATGACAGATGTTCTCAAACTGTGAAATAAGCGAAGCTTTGGAAATGATTTTGTCATGTACTTTCGGAAGGGCAAATATCTCAATCTTCTTGATATTGGTAATAAACCCGATTACTTTTGTATCGGCTTCAGGATTTTCAAAGAAGCTTTGTCCAAGAATAGATGAACAGGTTTGAGCCATATTTTCGATTAAGCCGGCTTCTGCAAACTCATTGTTATGAACAAATATATTATCCTCTTTGATTTCAAAGGAAGTCACCACTTTTTCTTTGGTCAGCTCCAGGATGTAGTCTGCCATCAGCATCGGTTCACGATGCGGTAAAAAGTTGTGTATATTGATGATATTCTCTTCCTTTATTTCCATTTCCAGTTTATTTTACAGCGGTTTTCATTTGAGATTTTGCAATCACTTCACCGTTCAGTTTGGTAACGATATCTACAAGGGTTACTCCCATTACTTCATTGAGGATGGTTACCTCAGATTTTAGTTGGTCTCCTACTTTAGGCAGTATTTCAGCCTCAAAAGATTTGATGGCTCCGATATACCCGGTTGGAGCATCTTTTCCCAGCAGATAATATTTATATCCGGTATGAAGGGCAACGCTCTGCGCCTGGTGTTCAATTAATCCTGAAGCCTGGAATAATCCGTCCTGGATAAAAAGGTTGTCTTCCTTTATCTCAAAACCGGATACGAGATGGTTTTCAGAATATTCTGATAATTCATGCACCATCACAAAAGGAAACCTTTGCGGAATAAGGCTTTCTACAAAATCTTTATCGGATGTTGGCAGTCTGTTTTCCATTAGCAAACAGTTAATAAAGCGCATGAATATGCAAATCTTCCACTTTCCGGAACACAAAGAAGTACTTTTTCTCCTTTTTTTAGTTTTCCTGAATTCATCAGCTCTTCAAGGGCAATGAATATAGATCCTGCACCAATGTTTCCAACCTCAGAAAGGTTATAGAACCATTTTTCTGCAGGGAAGTCCATTCCTTTTTTAGCAAATTCCTCTTTCAGTCCGTCTTTAAAGTATCCTGAAGAAATATGAGCCAATACGTGGTCAATTTTTTCCGGATCTAAATTATGCTTGTCAAAAGATGATCTTAAACTTTCTGCTCCTTTTACAAGGATATATTTATCAAGGATTTTAGTGTCCTGTTTGATGGCAAAAATAGATTGTTTTAACCATTCATCAGAAGGGTAGTCTGCCCATGATTTCAGGCTTCCGTCTTCCAGTTTATCACATCCGGCATACATGCATGCTTCAATTTCGTGGGCATAAGAATAGAAATCAATGAATTCTACTTTTAAGGAAGTGCTGTTTTCTCTCGGTTTATTTTCCAAAAGGAAAGCTCCGGCCCCATCAGAAAGCATCCATCTCAGGAATTCTCTTTTGAAAGCAATGATGGGTCTTTCCTCCAGTAATTTTAAATTTTCAGCCTCGTGGTTGAATTTATCGGCAGTCATCCATGCAGACATTCTTTCGGAGCCTGCACATACTGCATTTTCCTGTACACCAGCTTTTACGGAAAGGAATCCATAGTTGAGCGCATTCATTCCTGAATTGCAAAGACCTGTTGAAGTATTAATTTCAATAGATTTTCCGATGTTCAGTTCACCATGTACCATAGAAGCGTGGGAAGGCTGGATCTGGTCCGGTGAAGTAGTTCCTACAGATAATAATTTCATATCTTCCTTTTTGAAATTTTCATCAAAAAGTCCTTCAATTGCTTTTGCAGTAAGCTGCGCATTAGAGTGTGTAGGGTTTCCTTCTTTATCTAAAGCGTAGTATCTTGTCGTGATTTTATTATTTCTTAGGATAAGTGATTTTGCTTTAGATGGCGCATCATTGATAAGCCCAAGATAAGTCTCCATTTCATCATTCGCTACCGGCTCATTGGGTAAGTATTTTGATGCTTTTGTTATAAATACGTCGTACATTCTATTTTAAATTAATTCCTTGTAAATATCTTTTTTGTTTTTGTCTTTTAAACCAAAATATAGGGGTTGTAAGCAGGTGTAAAACCAAAACGACAGGTGAGATAATCCATATCGCTGCCATCAAATATACCTTAAAGAATTTTATCAGCAATGGGCGTTTCTCTTTTTTCTTGATAATCAGGTTAGACCATACTGTAAAAATTTTGTTTCCCACCTTCTCTACACGTACCAAAAAAGGGCGTATTTCAATAGCTCCGTTTTTCACAAGGTCCGGTTGTAAATTATTAAGGTCGTTATTATTAAAATGTCTTTCAATAATCTCGCCATACTTTACAGAACCTGAGATTTCTTCATCGGAAACTCCTGCAGCAGGAAGCATTCCTGATTTTTCTTTCTGACCTGTGGTGAGCCATCGTAGAATTGTTAATACACTGGTGTAATTGTCGTGTCTGTCTACCAAAGCAATATTTCCTACCAGCTTAGCCTGTAAATCTCTTAAATAAACCTTTAATTTTTCCTGAGAAAGCATCCACATATTTCTGGTTCCGGAAATCGTAACTACGGGAGTATCTTTAAGGATGCGGCTCGCGTAACCACTTTTTAAGAATGAAATTATAGGAATGGATGGTGTGAGATACCATACCTGATACCCAAACAGGATAAGGTCGTACTTTTTGTTCAGAATTTCTTCCGAAGGAGGAAGGATTTCTTTGGGAATCTGTAAATAAGATTCAGGAAAAGTGTTGAAAAAAACATCACCTGGCCACGGAAAAGGAAAATCTTCCTTTAGCTGAATATTGTAATACGTAACATCATAAGCCTCCTTTTTAGCTTCAAAAGGTTGGGCTATATTTTTCACGATATCTTCGAGTTGCCCGGTTTGTGAATAATATATGACAAGTATATTTGTCTTCATTAGTTTTCTTTAGCGTTTACAAAAATATGTTTTTCATATTTATTATTTGGTTTTAAATACTTTTAATGATTCAGAACTAAATTTGAGTGCATAATTATCACTTTCAAACGAAGTGTTTTTTGTATTTACAAAAATGATTATCTCTGGCAGATCCTGAATTTCATTCATGGTAAAGTGATCATCCGAGATCAGAAGAACATCAATCTTTTTGTTTACTTCAGAAAGGTCTTTTATATACTGTATCTTCCTTCTTTTTACCAGATAGCTGTGTGCAGCGATGATCCTTTTTTCATCTTTTCTGATCAGAGAGAAAACTCTTCGGCTGGCCTGGTATAGCGTTAATAAAGCATCTTTTTGTCCAAAATCATCAGCCATATGAAGAATATTTGCCTCATTGGGAATGTGTTTGTTCAGTTCGAAATATACGGATTTGTTGGCATTAAAGTCTTCTTTTACTTCTTTTACCACATCGTTGTCTTTATACAGGTAGCTCAGGAATAATTTCTTTTTAAAATAATTCTCATCCTCGATCTCTTCACGCAGCTTGGCAAACTCTTCTCTGAAATAAGCATTGATCTTCTTTGTTCTCTCAGAATAGTTTTTCCCAAAGCTCATGTCGTCTTTGCTGATTCGGTTGCCCACTTTTACAGTAATACTTCCGTCATAGATAATGAAATCTCCTTTCGGCAATACTTCAGAATTTCCGTGGATGTAGAGCGGAAGAATATCCAGCCCGAATTGCTCGGCAAGATAAAAAGCACCTTTATGAAATCTTTTCACATCATTGGTGTAAGAACGCTCTGCCTCCGGGAACACAACCAGAGAATATCCTTGTTCTACTTTTTCTTTCAGTTTGTCCATTCCATTCTCGATTCCCTGTGAAACGGGATAAAAGCCCAGTGCTCTTACCAGTTTTCCAAAAACAGGAGACTGATACACCCAGTCATTCACCAGATAAATGATTTTGTGAGTCGCCATTGCAATAGCCAGTGTATCCAGGAAAGAGGTATGATTGGCGATGATGACAGCAGGTTTACTGAAATCCTCAGCTGTATTTTTAATGACCTTCTTCTTTACAAATGGATTAGAATAAAGAACAGAAGTTAAAAATCTGGCTAAAATAAGTTTGATAATATTCAGTGTTTTTCCTTGAGAATTCTTAACAAAGAAGCTTCCAACTGCTGAAAATATAAGCCCTCCAAGTCCGTAATATAAAAATGAGAAGACTGAATTAAGGAACAATCTTAAAGTAATTGGAGAAAGCCCTTTTTTGGTCCGGTTGGTAATGAATAGTCTGAACCAGAAAGGATATAAGGTAGAGGTAATGATAATCACTGAGAACATTCCTATCAGAGCTACTAATGCTAAAGAATGCAGTGCCGGATGTTTGGCGAAAATCAGGGAGCCAATCGAAAGAATGGTCGTGAAAACGGCCAGAATAATAGAAATTCTATACGTAGGCAATTCATTCTTTCCCGTTGTATGTTCTTTTTGCATAGCTTGAGTCAGGAAAATACTGAAGTCATCTCCAACTCCAAATACCAACGTACAGACTACGGTACTGAAAATATTTAATTCCAATCCTAGAAAATAAAGAATTCCCGCGGTCACCACTCCTGTTAAAACAATCGGGAACATTGTAAGAACTGTTAATTCAAAATTTCTGAAGAAAACAATAATGGTTAAAATGATCGCAAGTAGAGAATAATTGATCAGTGTATTGAAGTCTCTTTTCAGCAAGCCCAGAAAATTTTCGTTCATCTGCTGGCGGTCAATGGCTATGGCATCATGTTTCTTTTCAATATCTTTAATGAAAGCATCCCGTTTTTTTTCGTCTACTTTTACCACATTGGAAACGGTGTAGAAACCATTTTCGTTGCTCATGAATTCTGAGATCTGGAGTGCTTTCACTTTTTGATAATCCTTCAGGCTTAATGCGGCATAGTTTTTATGCAAAGTTTCATTGAAATGATCAAAAGCGGAACTATTGAACCCAAATTTATTTCCGTTGCTGACCAGTTCGGAAACGACCTGACTCTTCTTCTGATCATTCCAGAAATGCTTCCATTCCTCAATCTTTTTTTGCTGATCCTTTTCAGAAAGTACTATACTTCCGATAGAATTATAGCTTAAAATCTTACCTTCTTTCTTTTCTTTTTCAAGGAAGCTGCTTAATTCCGAATTTCTGGTTAATGCCTCTTCTTCTGAATTTCCATAAGAAATCGTATAAATAGATTTGGAAGTAATATCAGAAAGTTTCTGAAGTTTTGCTTCACTTATTTTTAATTCTTTAGGGATGTAATTAAGATCGCCGATATCTTCATTGAATCCTACATGCCTGAATCCAAACAGGCAGGCAAGAATAATAATGGAACAGCCAATAATTAAAGGCTTGTTTTTCTCGTAGGGATAAGATCCGATCCTGTCAATAAAGTTGGTATTGAGGTGTTCCTCTTTTCCTTTTGGCTTGTAAAGCTGCGGGACAATGATTAATGCTGAGATTGAAGAAAGAATTACGGTAATGGCAGCAAAAAGACCCAGATCCTTCAATGCTTCAGAGCGAACAAAAACCAGACACAAGAATGAAACGGCTGTCGTTGCGCTACTCAAAATAATAGGTTGGGTGATTTCTTTGTAAAGCTCCTCAATATTATTGTTGTGCTTATAATGGGTAAGAATATGCAGGGCATAATCAATGGTAATTCCAATTAAAATAGCTCCTACACTTAATGAAATTGCTGAAATTTTATCTTTAATAAAATAAAGAACCAAGAGTGCAAGCAGTACTGAAAATACGGTAGGCAGAAAAACTATAATTGGGGTAAAGATATTCCTGAAATAATAGATCAGTAGAACCAGAAGAACCGTTATGGAAATGACTACCGTGTTCTGAATGTCTTTTTTGATCTGCTTTGCATTAGCCACAGCAATCACCGGAGAGCCGAAATAGCTCATTTCTGTTTTTCCTTTGAACTGTTTGTTGATTCCGTCCTTGATAGAATTAAGCTGATCTACAAATGCTTCATTGGCTTTCGTGTCATTGCTTTTGTTTTTCGGATCAATGAAAAGCAAAAGGTTCTTGCCATCTTTAGTTACAATATAGCTGTCTTCGAGTTTGAAGTCTTTGCTGATGTTTAAAGCATTTAATTTTTTGATGCCCAGAAAAGTAAGCCCCAAAGGATCTTTTTTAATAAACTCTTTGGTGACAAGGCTTGTGGGAGAAACCAATGATATATAATTATGCTCTACCTGTGTGGCAATGCTGTCTTTCTGCAGCTTCTGATCAATTTCCTTATAATCATTTTCATTAAGGAATAAAGGCAAATTCTGATTAACAAAATCAAAGGTTTCTGAGATTTCATTATCATTTACTTTGCCCTGAACAGAACCGATGTATTTTTGTAAAGGCTCAATTTTTTTCAGAAAAGTATCTGCCGTTTCAGAAAGCTGGAAGCTGTCTTCACTGGATTTGTTCTCAATAATAACAATAATCTTATCAGAAAAATTAAGCTGTTTAAGAACCTTTGCCGTAAGATCCGACTTTTCATTTTTAGGAATAATCTGATTGATATCTTCCTCAAAATTGATCTTTGACGCAAAGAAAATGCATAAAACGGCAATTCCAAGTGCTGTCAGTACAGATAGGATTTTATTTTTGGAAATCAGATAATATAAAAATATAAAAAAGCGATGCATTGCATTTAAATCAAGTCTGCAAATTTAATTTTTTAAGCATTAGTTCAAAATAGTTAGCGATAAGTTTTATCTGAAAATCAATAAAATATTCTAGGAAGAATGAAAAAATATTCTACTTTTGCAAAAGTTCCCTTTGAAAAAATGTATTTTAAACCACCATTATTATTAAAAAATAAGAATCTGTTTTAGATATGTTGAAAAGAAATGATGAAAAAATAAACGGATTTCTATTTGTAATAGTACTTCCGCTTCTGTTGTTTGCTATGTCTTATTATGGATTTGAATCTTCCTACACAAGACTGAAAACATCAGAGACAACCCCTGATTTTTTGTTTTCCTCGGTATATGCTTACAGAGTGATTCCCAATTATCTGAGTGTGCAGATGACAGATTTGATGTACAGTCTGATCAATGGACCTCTTTCTTTCTTCAAAGATTTTTTGTCTAAGAACGGAACCCCTTTTTATCATGGGCTTTTCCTGATGAATAGTGTATTCTTTGTTTTATGTTCTTTGATTTTGAATACTATTTTCCGGATGAAATCAACAGGGCTTCTTCTGAATCTTCATGCAAGAAGGATTATTCATCTCTTATCGGTATTTTTTATTGTGATCACACAGTATGCGCCTACAAACTGTGATACCATTGCTCTCTTCTGTTATCTGACAGGTGTATTTTTGACCCTGAAATATTTGGACACCGGAAGAAATGTTTTCTTTTTTATTCTCATTGGTCTTATCGGAATCTCTACTTTGGTAAGAGAAACGGCTTGCCTGAATATTGCTTTTTTTGCTGCAGTATTTTTCAATATAGAGGAGTTGAAAAAAGGAAATTATCAGGTAATCTGGAAAATTATACCACTGGTTGTTGCTTTTCTGGTTCCTTATCTGGGATTGAGAGCTCTGCTTGTTCAGGATGAAACTACTTTTGTGGAAGGGTTTTATATTAACAGGAACTTTTCCAGTCCTTTCAACCTTGCAGGATTGGTCTTTGCATTAATTGTGATTTATTTTATATATGGTCTTTGTACAGAAGAAGAAAACAGGAGTGTTTTTGGAAAGTATTTTTTCTTTTCCATTCCTTATCTTCTCATGATTACCTTAGTAGGACTTTTCTGGGAAGTGAGGCTTTTCCTGCCTTTAATTCTGACAGGAATAATCACAGCATATCATCAGTTTAAAAAAACATCAGAGATTTAGCATGAGTTTACTACATCCATATTATATAATTGCAATCGTCTACATGCTGTTCTTCAGTGTTCAGGAAGTGTATGGAAAGAAGGTTGATAAAAAATGGTTCTGGTTCCTTGCTGTTTATTTTATTATTATTGTTGGTCTAAGAGACAGTGTAGGCCCGGATTACGGAAGCTACAAAGGAATTTATATTTACTCAGATACCAAAAGCTACTACAGTATCTTTATGAAGATGCTCCACATGGAAGGGACGGAATCACTGGATGTGGAATGGTTATTTACCTTGATTAATAAAGTCCTTCTCAACTTTTTTGATGCGCCCTTTTATATGCTAACACTGGTTATTGCTATTTTTGCGATGATCTTTAAAGTAGAATATACAGAAGATAATACTTTTTATCCCTTTACTTTTACCCTTTTCATGTTTATTCCCAACTTCTTTATCGGGGAGAGTGGGCAGATCAGACAAAACCTGGGTACTTTTATCGTTTATTTTGCGATACGGTATATTAAAGAACGGAAGCTTTGGCATTACCTGTTTTTTATATTTATAGGATCGGGTATACATAGTGTTTGCTATTTATTCCTGCCGATGTATTGGCTGGCTCGCGTTCCGTTAAATAGAACGATGATGTTGATTATGATTGTTGGTTCTGTCTTTTTATCTCCATTTGAAATATACAGGAGCTTTGGTGGTTTCTTAGATGGTATGGCCTCTAATAGCACACTTGTAGAGGGTTTCAATGGATATATGGATGAAACGGTACAACGACTTAATGGAGGAATCGGAATCCCGGAAGTCATGATGGCTATCCTTACTTTCTTCCTTTTTGTTTTTGATACCAAGATGAAAGAACTGTATCCCTACTATGAATACCATAGAAACTATGCCGTAATTGGGATATGTCTTTATTTCATTTTTAGAAATAATCCTATCTTCTCATCCAGACTTGCAGGAGCATTTATTGGGTTTTCGTATATCATTATTCCGAATGCGATGTATGTGGTTTCCGGAAGGGTTAAAAATATGATATATGCATTTATCATTGCGCTTGTGGTCTTCAATTTTGTTGTCTTCTCTATGTTTAATAATATTAACGCCGGACGATTTTCGATTGATCGTTATCAAAACCATATTCTTCCATAGAATTTTTAGATTAAAATATAAAGACAGCTTAAGGCTGTCTTTTTTTATGTGAAAAGCTTATTGATATTTGTAATGTTCATCATGTTTTGTTTTGTATTATTAATAACATAATTTAAATATGATGTTTTTATTTATACAATAAATCACTTTTTATTGAAGAAGGCTTAAAAATTGCATTCGCTAATCACACTAAAACCCTAAGGTATGAAAAGGTTAACCGTAAAATTAGCGGCAGTATTCTGCCTGATATTACTTGGGATATATTCTAGGAGTAATATCAAAGGAAATCTTCCCTCAGCTAGGCATATAATAACAGTATGGCCTACTGAGAATGAGGATTCATTGAAAAGACCAGTTTATGAATTGACACAATTACTTCTTCCGGACTGGAAAAAAGCACCTAACAGTTATATCTTTGATCCCAGTCAGAACAGTGAAGGATTATTGGTTCCTGTGAAAAAAGCTTATGCTATGTGGGAAGGAGGCGGATATCTCAACGGAAGCGGCATCCCGGCCGGGACGGTAACTGCAGATGTTTTGTGGGAAGATGTTCATGGACTTATAAAATCCGGAGTAAATTACGCCCTTGAAATAACAGGAATCGGGCAGGATGCCAAGATAAAAGTCCCTGTCAATAAGTCAAAAAAAGGAAATGCGGTGGTAGCTCTCAAAGTAGACGGAGAAATTTATTGGAGCTGGCACATCTGGGTAACAGATGATCCTGCCAATGGAGTTGCCTATAAAAGTTTCAACAATGTCAAAAGAATGAAATCGGACGGGACAACAGAAGTTATTCCGGATTCCGATTGGAAATGGATGGATAGAAATCTGGGAGCCATCACAAGTTCTATCACAGCATCAGACTGGAATAGGAGCATTGGGCTTCTCTATCAGTGGGGAAGGAAAGATCCTATTCCGCCTTTAGTTACAAGAGGAAATGATTTCTATGAAGCCTCAGGATCTATAGGAAGAGTAAGGCATAGAGGAGCAAAAAATATGAACAATGCTGTAAGTATTGATGATCTCCGGAAATTTGTTCTGCTTTCCGCTGCAGAGGTTACCAATAATATAAGACTTTCTGTAAAAAATCCATTGAGTCTTATTTATGTTAATAAAGACGATAACTCAGGCCAGGCTTACTACAATAATAATCTCAATCTTCCTGTCAATTGGTTTGGTAAATCAACAACTTTACCCAATAACAGGCTTTCAGAGCTCAATCTTTGGTCTGATAATGCACAAGGGAAAATTGAAACCGTTTACAATACCGATGATAAAACGAAGCCTTATAGAGATAAATCGCCTTATGATCCATGTCCCAATGGATGGCGTATACCTTCTATGCTGGTAGCAAATCTGGCTTCTCCCTCTTATGTGGATGATATCAGAATAGACTTTTCGCCTTTTGGTGTTAAAACCAATATGGCAAAAAATGTTTTTGAAACCAATAAATATCATATTATAAAACCTACTGATACGGGAGTTCCAGCCTTCATGACAGGATTTAGAATTTATCCTAATCTTGGTTTTGATCTTTCATCAGTCGGTGGCTATAATATGGGAATCTTTCCAGGGAACGGACAGCTTATCAGAGGAGCTCATTTAGGACAATATAGTGATCAGCATCATATTGCATTGTGGACCGCTACTCTGGCCCGGTTGTTTGATACTTCTCCTGCTGTTACCGTAAGAGGACTTTCTATGATTCCGGATAAAGCACAGCCTGATATTCCG
>Ga0075158_10001035_pt1 | contig 21512 bp, 9 predicted proteins | sample JI91814BDNA_FD_70968 | JGI IMG/M metagenome (GOLD analysis project Ga0075158, IMG submission 70968) | Wastewater effluent complex algal communities from Wisconsin, to seasonally profile nutrient transformation and Carbon sequestration -... | ecosystem: Engineered > WWTP > Effluent > Algae... | reverse complement strand
GGTTTCAAAAAAAATGCCATGTTTGCCTATCGCACCATGTTTTGGTATGGGCATTATTTTAGTGTGAGTTTATTGATATCCGGAGACCATCTTTCCACCTTGCTGCCTGGCTTGGCCTCAAAACTGCGGCACACACCGGATGCTTGGTTATTCGCCACCCACGGAGATGCCTGGTGTCATGATTTAGATGCAAGTACATTTCTCCCTGCAAATCAACTTTCAACAGCAGCGATAATGGAACATGGTGAACGGCACGGTTATATTAAACTGAGTATAAAACTTGATGAGCCGGACATGAAAAAGCTTAGTGAGCAGGTAGTTGCGCACTATGAGATGTTGTTGCAGCTGTTATTATGAAGCGCCGATACGTTTAATGAGATTGTGGATTTGCGCATCCCAAAGGCGGCGTTGAGCGTCAACCTCGCGGTCTTCGGCGAAATCGGTGACAAACAGGATGGTATCGTTAGTGATTTCTGTTTTATCGATTCTGAATTCGAAGTATTCGTCATTGTCCTGGTATTCCCAGCGGAAGCGAATGTAGTCATCTTCTTCAGTGCTGATGAGTTCGGCAATTTCGGTTTCTCCGTTCCAGGTAAAGTAAAAGGTATTACCATCATTATCTACCGTATCGGCGAACCACTGTTGGAGCCCGGTTGCGGTAATGAGGCAGTTGTAAAGGACCAACGGACTCGATTTTATGATGTATTCTATTGTGAATTGTTTCTTTTTCGACATGTTACTGAAAGCCTAACTTGGGTTTGGCTATAATGTTGCAAGTATAATATAATTTCAAAGGATACAAAATTTTTAGCAAAGTTTTTTTGGGGATAGTGATAAAACCCCTGTAAACATTGAGGTTTTAAATGACCCTTATTGTGATTTTTCACAAAAGTAACGGAGCTCTGCACGGCATTCATTACCTTTGCAACCTGAAAAACTAACCTTAAACCATACTTTACAATATTATGAACAACACTTATGAATTGAAGCTCAAAGAGTGGAACATGAAAGAAAAGGCTGCGGTTGAACTTAGCAGTATTACTACCCACTTATGGTACGACAAATCGGTGGAGCTGATTATCTTCCGCCGCAACCTGGTAGATGCACGTGCCAGCGAAATTTTGAACCATCACTTGTATGCACAACGTTTCTTAAATCGTCCGCTGACTATTGAAGTGTCATTGGCGTTAACGAAAGCGATTAATGAACTCGATTTAGCTCCTAGTCGCATCGATTTAGGTCGTTTAGGCAGCGAATGGTTGAGCGAAGGCAGCAACTATGCCAATGAACTTGAATTTGTGAAAGATAAATTGAAAGAATTTATCGGTCAGGACAAAATGGTGTTAAAACCAAAAGATGTAGTGTTATATGGTTTTGGTCGTATTGGCCGTATTGCTGCGCGAATTATTATTAATGAAGCAGGAAAGGGCGAACAATTGCGTTTACGTGCTATTGTAACACGTTCTAATTCTGATGAGGATATTATTAAACGTGCAAGTTTATTACGCCGCGATTCTATTCATGGAAAATTCCGCGGAACAATTGTTGAGGATTTAGAAAATAAAGCATTGATCATAAACGGTCATACTGTTTATATGATAGCTGCCGATAAACCTGAAAGTATTGATTACAATGCATTTGGAATTGATGATGCATTAATAATTGACAATACAGGTATTGCACGCGACCGCGCAAATTTGAGTAAACATTTAGAAGCAAAAGGAGTTAGTCATGTATTATTAACTGCTCCGGGCAAAGGTGATATTCCGAATATTGTTCACGGAATTAATCACGAAAATTTTGATCCTGCAAAAGAAAAAATATTTTCTGCAGCAAGTTGTACTACCAATGCTGTTGTGCCGATTTTATATACCATGGAAAAAATGTTTGGTATAGATCATGGTCACTTAGAAACAGTGCATAGTTATACGAACGATCAGAACTTACTTGATAATTACCACAAAAAATCACGCAGAGGTCGCTCAGCACCTATGAACATGGTAATTACCGAAACGGGTGCTGCAGGTGCAGTAGCAAAAGTATTACCTGATTTAGCAGGAAAATTCACAGGCAATGCCATTCGTGTTCCAACACCGGATGTGTCGCTTGCAATTATGAATTTAAATTTGAAAAAAGAAGTAACCATTGAAGAAGTGAACAGCGTATTAAGAGAAGCTGCTTCATTTGGTCAGTTGGTTGAACAAATAGATTACAGTATCAGTTTAGAAATTGTGAGCAGCGATTGTATTGGTAATAGCCATTGTGTTATTGTAGATGCTCCTGCAACAATAGTTTCTAAAGATGGTAAGAGTGTGGTATTATATTGCTGGTACGACAATGAGTTTGGCTATACTAAACAAGTTGTTCGTTTATCGAAATATTTGGCTGGGGTGATTAGGTTAAGGTATTATTAATGTGCTGATGTGGTAATGTGTTGATGTGCTGATTAATGTACCAATGTGTGAATGTACCGATGTACCAATGAAACAGCCGTTGATGTGCTGATGTGGTAATGTGTTGATGTGCTGATTAGCAGCCGGGTTCGGAGCGAGATTGGACATTCGGAGCAATGGATTAGCTGATTAGCAAATTAGCTAATTAGCAAATGTGGATTCGGAGTGTGATTGAAATGCTGTGCTCAACATTTGAATTAATACCAAAAAAAACATTAGTTCGCCGTGGCGAACTAATTGGGAATGAGAGGAAGAAGAAAAATTGTGTGTGTGGCGAAAAAGTAACCATTAGCTAATTTGCTAATCAGCTAATTTGCTAATTAAAATAAATCTATGTTTGAAAATTTATCGGATCGTTTAGAAGGCGCCTTTAAGAGTTTAAAAGGTCAGGGAAAAATTTCTGAAATTAACATTGCCACTACGGTGAAGGAAATTCGTCGTGCATTAGTGGAGGCCGATGTGAATTACAAAATTGCCAAAGAATTTACCGATACGGTAAAGGATAAGGCATTGGGTCAGGAAGTGCTTACTTCTGTTTCGCCGGGACAGTTGATGGTGAAAATTGTGCAGGATGAACTTACTGCATTAATGGGTGGTGAACAGGTGGATATTAATATTAAAGGTTCGCCTGCTATTATTTTAATTGCCGGATTGCAAGGTTCAGGTAAAACTACATTCAGCGCCAAACTAGCCAATCACATTAAAACAAAACTGGGTCGCAGTCCGATGTTAGCAGCATGTGATATTTATCGCCCCGCTGCAATAACTCAGTTACAGGTTTTAGGTGAACAAATTGGTGTGCATGTATATGCCGACATCGAAAATAAAAACGCTGTTGATATTGCTAAAAAAGCCATCAATTATGCCAAAACAAATAATCACAATGTTGTAATTGTAGATACTGCCGGTCGCTTAGCTGTAGATGAAGAAATGATGGATGAAATTACGCGATTAAAAGAAGCGTTGAATCCTTCAGAGACTTTATTTGTGGTGGATAGTATGACTGGTCAGGATGCAGTTAATACAGCAAAAGCATTCAACGACCGTTTGAATTTTGATGGTGTAGTATTAACCAAATTAGATGGTGATACACGTGGTGGTGCGGCATTGTCGATTAAATATGTGGTGCAAAAGCCGATTAAGTTTGTGAGTCGCGGCGAAAAAATGGATACGCTCGAATTGTTTTATCCTGACCGTATGGCGCAGCGTATTTTGGGTATGGGCGATATCGTATCGTTTGTTGAAAAAGCTCAAGAGCAATATGACCAGGAGAAGGCAGAGGAATTGCAAAGAAAAATTCGTAAAAATCAATTTGATTTCGAAGATTTTTTACAGCAGTTGAAGCAAATTAAAAAAATGGGTAACATGAAAGATTTATTAGGCATGATACCCGGTATTGGCAAACAAATAAAAGACATGGACATCGATGAAAAACAATTTTCGAAACTCGAGGCCATGATTTACAGTATGACACCTGAGGAGCGCAATAATCCCGACCTGATGACAGGTAGCCGACGTCAACGAATAGCTGCGGGAAGTGGTTCTACAATTCAGGACGTAAATCAATTCATGAAACAATTTGAGGAGATGCGCAAAATGATGAAAATGATGAACAAAATGGGCGGCGGCGCCAAAGCTGCACGTGCATTAGGTGGTATGATGGGAAAAAGATAAGATTACTATTTAACGATATGATTTAAAGGCTGCCTGAGGGTGGCCTTTTTTTTGTGTAGCACGGTTTAAATTTTGTGGTAATTAATTTATTGGAGCAGCAACATCCTACTTCGTAAATCAACACCGTGATTAACTGCTATTTATGCTCCGGGCTCTCTGATGTTTCGGCTGTTAAACCTTATTCTTATGCTAATGTAATTAGTAAATAAGAAATTCCTTTGTAAATTTGGATTAACAGAGTTTTCCAACAACCTACCTTAAATTATGCAAAAAGGAATACTAATCATCGCAATAATTTTTTGTTTTTTGCAATGCTCGTTCTCCAACGAACAGCAAACAAAACAAATTGATGTTGCTGTTGAACCTCTTAAAGTGGTAGCTTTTTATAAAGGCGACGGGTTGGATATTGAACAATATGAGTTAGGCAAGTTGACACATTTAATATTTTGTTTTACTTATTTGGATGGTAATAAAATGACCATTAAAAATGAAGCTGATACCGGTATTTTAAAACAATTTGTGGCGTTAAAAAACAAATATCCAAAGTTACAAGTATTGATATCATTTGGTGGTTGGGGAGGTTGCGAAACTTGTTCTGATGTGTTTTCTACGGATGCTGGAAGAAAAGAATTTGTTGCGTCGGTAAAAGAAATGCTTGAATATTATCATGCTGACGGCATTGACCTCGATTGGGAGAGTCCTGTAATTGGCGGATATAAAAACCACAAAGCCTCAAACGCAGATAAGGATAATTTTACTGCTTTAGTAAAAGAACTCAGAATTTCGTTGCCCGCTGAAAGCGAAATCAGTTTTGATGCAAATTCATTTAACGAATATTTGCAATTATCTATCGATTGGCAAGCAGTAATGCCTTTAGTTGATTTTGTCAACCTGATGACCTATGGGTTGCCTGCAAATAAAGGTGGAATTACCGGTCATCATGCTGCGTTATATTCTTCTTCCAGTCAAATTGAAAGTGCGGACAAAGCCATAAAAACCTTGGACAGTATTGGGGTGCCTATGCATAAGGTAATAATTGGAGCGGCTTTTTATTCGTTTGTTGTAGAAAATGTAGACAGTATTAATAATGGGTTGGGTAGAAAAGGAAAATTCAAAACAAATATCAATTACAATAAATTAATAACTGATTATACCGAAACAAAGGGGTATCATTATTATTGGGATAGTATAGCTCAAGCACCCTTTCTCTATAACAAACAATTGCAAGTGTTTGTTACTTACGATGATAAAAAATCGGTTGCAGCAAAAACACAATATGCCATTGACAAAAATTTAGGTGGTATCATGTTTTGGAAACTGAATGGCGATACTTATTTCAATGGGTTGTTATCTGCAATTGACAGCGTTGCTCAAATGTAAATCCAGCATTTAGATTTTTGAAATGCGTCGCGGACTTTAACTATTTAATAATATACTAAGTCGTTTACGGGGCCCAAATGGTCTATTACTGGCGTGAATTTTGCTTGTTGATAGCTTACCTATGCTTAAATCATACACCTTCATTCTGCTGTTGATATTACAATTGAGTATCAAAGCGCAAATTTCTTTAGAAGGATTATTTACTGAACCAAAACAAACTGCAGACACACTCTATTTTCCATTTGAAGATGGCATTCAATTAATTGTAATTAATTATTACGATACATGGGAGCGGCAGGTTGCTTATAAGGAAGCTATGCAACCCAGGGGAATGTCATGGGCAGCAGTTATGGGACCTCCACCTAAAAATATGTATTTGTTTAGGAATACGGAGGGCAAGATTGTTAAAACTTATCATGGCATTTCTGATGGCAGGGGATTAAAAGGCATGGACTATTTTAATGCCGGGTTAATTTATTTGTATGGCTTGAGGGATTTTACTGAATATCATGGTTATTTAAAATATTACGAAATAAATGAGCAAGTAGGCTTAATAAACACAAAAGGAGAAGTTGTTGTTCCTGCAGTATATGATGATATACGTAGATATCAGGACTTTGATGGAGATTGGGAAAAATTGATAATTGAAAAGGATGGTTATTTTGGATTTTTAGATACTAATTTAAATGTGTTATTTCCACCTATTTACAGATGCAGCAGCGACACCAATTACTATGGCTATCCGGAGCATAACATTTTGAACGACTCATTTATTAAAGTATATAAAAATGGGAAATGTGGGCTCATAGATGAAAACGGTGTTGTGTTGATTGATTTCAAATATGATAATTTATTGCCAATTCATGATTCTATGATAGTCGGTTTAATAAACAAGGAATTAATTAATCCAAATCAATATTTTTGGAATAATGTGCAGGCCTGTGAAATATATGATGTTAAATTCAACCTGATTACTTCACTCGATGAATACGACCATATTGAATACAATGGAATTAAACGATTTATTGTCAAAAAGGGCAATTTAGTTGGCGTTGTCAATCACAAAGGAAAAGTGATAATTCCTATCGAATACAACAGTTTAGCACCTCAAGATAATAATTACTACGTAGTTAAGGGGAATAAAAGTGGTGTGATAAGTTTGGAGGGAAAAGTATTAATTCCCATTGAATACGAATGTAATATGTATTTCTACGAACCTGCTATATATGTCACTCAAAATGGATTGATTGGTGTATATAGCAATAAATATCAATTAATTGCGGAGCCACAATACAAGCAACGTTATTGGGAAATGGGCAAATTCATGCTCGTCAGGCCGGATGGGTCAAAGGGGTTTGTATTACACCAAAAAGGGGGTTCGTATTATCAATCACCGGAAGGGGAGGTGGTTAAAATGGAATAGCTCACGCCAATTTGTTTGTAATTAGCATCTAATTTAACTTAAAACTACATTTCACAAATTAGCATCAATTACAATTTATATCTTGGTTTATCATTTTAAATTTTGCGTCCTTTGCGTGAAATTTCGTGTTCCAATTTATTGGAATTGTGGGCTAAAAACTGCGAGCCCGCAAAATGCACAAAAGCGGCACAAAAGCCACAAAATTAATATTGGTGTGTTTTGCAGGTAAATGCTCAAGTCAACCAAATTAATTCAAGTAATTATCTCACGAAATACGTTCCCATTTTACATTCATGGTATAATTCCCCTTTTTCTTTCCTATTGAACGCGAAATATCTACATTTAATGTGCGCACTATCGATTCACCCGTTTGTAGTGTTACGGGATTTAAATCAAAAACAAAACTGTCATTAATTAATTCAGATGATTCGCCTTGTAAAAAAAGTGTAATACCACCGCCAACAACTAGCACCACAAACGAACCTATTAGAGCCACCAAAGCACCCGTCATTAAACCTGCAGCAATAGGCATAGTGCCTCCGGTTGCCGCCATACCTATTGCGATACCCATCGAGGTTAAACCTATACCTGCGAGTGTGACTGACATTATAGCACAAGTATTAAATGCTTCTACAATTTTATCCTGATCAGCAAAAATATCTTTATCGATAAGCGCAAATGTTCCCAATAATGTTTGTGGAAAAAATCCTGCATTATTTAAATTCACTTCAGCTAATTGCCCTTTTACTCCTAATGGTATAGTATCACCATTTTTCATTTTACCGACATCTATGATATCAATCACTGTAGTATTGCCAAGGGCGTCGGTAAATAATCCGTTGAGTAGAATTTCATCTTTTTTTAATTCAACAGTCTGCACACAATGAATACTTTCTACTGATAACCGAATGATACGAGGAGCAGCCACAACAGGCTCCGGAATTATAGGTGTTTTTTTATTAAGGACTCGTTTATTGAGTACTTTTTGTGTAACTACATCATTTTCTGCTGCTGTAAATTTCAAATGTTCAGGAAATGGCATTTGTTGAATTTGAGCTGCAACAGGGGCACTTTTTTTTAAGTCCACATTTGCCAGGTCACCATATTTTGCTTCGCGTTGAGCGGGAGTGGAAGGCATTTTTATTAGGTTTTCGATACCTGATTTAAATTTATTCTGAGCCGATTTAGGTAATTTTTTGTAATGATTATATAATAGATACTCAATCGAATTTTTATCACCGGTCATTGGATAAGTTGAAGGATTATCGGCATGAGCAAGCATTTTTGCCATTGATAAATGAGCAATATGTTCAATTCGTTGTGCAATTTGGTTGTATTTGTTTTGAGCAATGCCCAAGTCTAATTTTCTCATAAACGTAAATTTTGTTGAGTAAATGTAGTGTGAGCAGATGCTAATTACCTAGAGAATTTGAAATATCACATCATGATGTGATGGGGGTTAGATGAGGCGGTAGCAAAACTTTGGTTCAATTTCAGGTTTATAAAGTCGTATTATTTTCAAACTATTTATGTCTTATTATGAGTGCGCAGAAGTTACATTTTTAAAATTTGATATTTTTAACCTATGATGCTTTACACAAGAATGCTATACCAAATGCAAGGAAATTTATTCACTTTCGTATCTTAGCTTACCATGCACCAGTTGGGTTTCAAATATGGGTTGATATTTATTATTTGCTTGATGGCTTATAAACCGCTAAGTGCCCAACAATTTCCTGATTTCCACTTCGAAAATATTAGCACTGCAGATGGTTTGAGTGATAATACCATTACCTGTTTGTTTCAAGATAATAAGGGATTTTTATGGATAGGCACAGGAAATGGATTAAACCGATATGACGGTAATATTGTAACTACTTATTTTTATGAGGAAGGGAATGCGAATTCCTTGGGTGGAAATTTTATTTCAGGGATTATTCAGGATGATGCCGGTGTGTTTTGGATTGGCACACGCGATGGTGGTATCACGCGATTGGATTTGAGAGCGCCATTAGCTAAACAATTTAAACGGTTCAGTAATATTCCGGGGGACTCCACTACCATGTTTTCGAACCGCATTACCACTTTAGCCGAACTTAATTCGGATTATATTGTATTTAGTGCAGAAGGTATTTCTGCTGGTTTTATTAATAGAAAAACTTTTGAAATTACCTACCATGAAAGTAAAAACACTGCTGTCGCATTATTAGATACTAAAATTACTTCGCCTCAACCTGATGGCAACGTTTGGCTGCAACTGATAAAACGTGAAGGGAACACAGTTTATTTATCAGGGCTGATAGGTGGAACAGTTTATGCTTTCGATAATACTAACCCCATTGTTCCAAAAAACAGTACAGATGGCACTGCTTCCAGTATTCAGAATTTTGATATTGATGGCGATACAATATGGGTAGGAGCATGGGTACATGGTTTATTTATTCAGGAAAATCCTTTGGGCAAGGCCATTGATAAATCGCTTGCACTTAAAAAGGTGGTGCCGATTGAAGCAGAAGTGTTATCGGTATTGTCGTGGGATAAAAATTTTGTGCTGGCCGGTTCAAAAGGTAATGGATTATACCTTGTAAATAAAAAGACTTTTGAATATAAAGTATTCCAACACGATAGGGCAGACGCTTTTAGTTTGGCCGGAAATAAAATAAATTGTTTATTAAAAGACAGCAATGGCATATTATGGGTGGGAACTTCAGCCGGATTAAGTAAATATAATACTATTCAATGGCAATTGAATGCTACGTTAATTAAGGATGATTTCACTAAAGAAATAACCCATTTTTCGATTTTTGAATTTAAAGACCACACGTTTGGGTTAAACACAGGAATGGGCTTGTTTAGATATTTTCCTGAAAGTCAGACATTCACACAACACCATTTTATGTATAACGGTGCTGAAATAAATCCAACTGCAATTGTTGCAATTTCAGATGAAAAACATTATTTAACTACTGAAACAAACACCTTTTTTATCGATTTAAAAACCTTACACATAGCGGAAATATTTCCTGAAACTCTTTGCAATCCTGTGCTTGAGACATGCTATAGGACCAAAGATGTTTTGTTTGGGAATTACCAAATTTATGATGTATTGTTTGATACTTTTGATAACCACATTTTGCACTTTTTTACTACAATTGGTTCAGGTGTAGGTATATATGATGCCACAGATGATACTTATTATAACCTGTTCCAATACTCCAACAAACCGAATAGTATATCCAATAACTTTGTCCGAAATATTTATCGCGATTCTAAAGGTAATATTTGGGTGTCAACTTCGGAGGGATTAAATAAATGGAATAAATCGTTTCCCATTAAAAATGATTTCACCATATATAAACACAGTATAACTGATTCTAATTCAATTTCGCATAATAATATTTCCGCAGTTTGGGAAGCACCGGATGGGATTTTATGGATTGCTACATCCAATGGGTTAAATGCATTCGACGGAAAAAAATTTACTCGTTATTATAATACGGTAAATGGTTTGCAGCAAATGTTTGGATTGTATCCGGATAATAAGGGGAACCTTTGGTTGCCTATAAAAGGCGGCTTTTTAGTGTTTAATTTACAAAATAGAAATTTCCGTTTCGTTCCACTTATTTATTCAGGCTGGTCGCTGCGTTCGCCGGCAAAATTATTAAAAAGTAAATCAGGAACATGGATGTATGGCGCGGGTAATTATTTAATTTCTTTTAACCCCGACCAATATATTTTTGAAACCGGATTTCCGGAATTGTATATTACTGATTTGTTGGTTTCAGATAAGCTAATCGATAAAAGTAATTTTTACTCCGACCTGGTGTTTAAGCATGATGAAAACTTTGTTACCATTAATTTTTCCAGTCTGCAGCTCTCCCAACCAAACACCGTAAAATACCGCTACCAATTATCCGGTTTAACAGAAAACTGGACAGATTTAGGAAAAAACAATGTCATTCGGTTTACCAGTCTGCCCCCGGGAAAATATACCTTGTATATCCAGGTTACTAATCCGCAGGGCGACTGGAGCAGCAGTAGTAATATGTTATCATTTGAAATTTTAAAACCCTATTGGCAAACATGGTGGTTTTATTTATTATGCATTTTATCACTTATTGGCATTACGTTTTTAATTATTCGTTATCGCGAGCAGCAATTAAAAAACGTGTTAAGTATGCGTAACAAAATTGCAAACGATTTACATGACGATGTAGGTAGTGCTCTAAGTACAATTAATTTATACAGTGAGGTTGCAAAAAATAAGTCAGGAGCTAATAAAGACCTTGAACCCATTTTGGATAAAATAACGGGCATCAGCACTGAAATGCAGGAAAATATGACGCATATTGTTTGGAGCTTGCAGCCAAGGAACGACAATTTCGACCAGATGCTTTTACGTATAAAATCGTATGCGCTGGAAAATTTGTCCGTGAAAAACATTGAAATATATTTTGATATCGATGAAAAATTAAGTGGTATAAAAATAGCAGCCAATAAGCGTAAGGAATTGTTTTTAATTTACAAAGAAGTATTAAATAACATTCAGAAATACGCAAACGCAACACAGGTTCATATTCAATTTAAACGATTGGGCGGTGATTTGCGTATGGAAATTCGGGATAATGGTATTGGTTTTGATATAAAAGCACTAAATGATGGTAACGGGATGTTTACCATGCGTGAACGTGCTGCGGCATTAAATGGAAACTTTGATATGGATTCCGAACCCGGAAAAGGGACTACCGTTGTGCTTACCTTTAAATATTGAACCTACTAATATTAGTAGGTAGTTAGTCAACTTAATTGGATAATTTTGATTGGAAATTATGTCGATTCGTGTAGCCATATTTGATGATAATGCCACCAGAAGAGATGGGGTTAAATTATTATTGGATACTTCCGAAGGGTTTTTATGTGCGGGTGCGTTTGAGAATTTTAATAATGGTATTGCTGATATACATTCCTGTAATCCAGATGTGATTATAATGGATATTGATATGCCGGGTATCAATGGTATTGAAGCGGTTCGGATGATTAAAACCAATTACCCACAATTGCCGGTAATGATGCAGACCGTTTTTGACCATGACGACAAGGTGTTTGACAGCATTTTAGCAGGCGCTTCGGGGTATTTGCTCAAAAAAGCTGCGCCTTTAAAACTATTGGAAGCCATTCGTGAAATACATGAAGGGGGAGCACCAATGACGCCGGAAATCGCAGTAAAAGTATTGCATTTTTTCAGAAATAAGGAACAGCAAAAGGTGACAAACGATATGCTGCTTACTGAAAAAGAAAAAGAAGTATTATCTGACCTTGTTGCCGGGTTAAGTTATAAAATGATTGCGTCGAAACAAGCTATCAGCTATCATACCGTTAATTTCCATATTCGGAATATCTACAAAAAAATGCATGTAAACAGCGTTGGTGAAGCTGTTGCAAAAGCGTTAAAAGAAAAAATGATTTAATCAGATTTTCCCACTACTATTCGCTGTTTTATAGGGAGTGCTTTGCACTTAATTTTGAGTTTCTCAAATTTCTCATACTTGTGAACAAACCAATAAACTATTTTATGAAACTCAAAAAACTACTCCCATTATTGCTGCTATTTTTGGCAAGCAATTACGTTTGGGCCGACACGGAGCCGGACAACAACAATGCAGTTACTGCAGATGCCATGACAGTTGATATTGCCAGCACCGGTACTATCAATTTAGCAAGTGACTTAATTGATTATTATGCATTTACAACAACTGCTGATGGCAAAATTACCTTGTCATTAACAGGTGATGTAACCTATCTTACCGTACGTTTATACGATGCAGATGGAACTACAATATTAGGTACTGTTTCCGATTATTCAACTGTTATTGTTACTGTTGACGGGCTGGCAGCAGGTAATTACTATGCAGCTGTAGTTGCCTACGCAGCTTATGCAGGTAATTATTCAATTACTTCAAGTTTAATAAATGCGGAATATGCAAATGATGCTGAAGTGAATGACACCTTTTCGGAAGCATTGGATATAGCTGAAAACGGCAGTGTAACAGGCCACATAGGATTCAGATATAATGGTGGTACCTATGACATGAACGACTGGTATAAAGTTGTAACAACGCAGGATGGAAAAATTACGGCAACATTTGCAAATAATACCGGTGATTATAACACGATTTACATTTATGATAATGACGGCGTAACGCTTTTAGGTTCAACTGCAGATTATGGAACCGACACACTAATTGTTACCGGCAAAGCTGCAGGAACATATTATATTCGTTTAAATTATTATTCTACTAATTATTTTAATGGTTATACAATAACGAATACCGTTACACCAACAATTTTCGCTAATGATGCAGAACCGAATGATACTTATGCATCTGCTACAGTTACAATTCCTGAAAATGGCAGTGTAAACGGACATATTGGTCATCGTTATAATGGTGGTTCTTATGATACAGACGACTGGTATATTTTAAATATGAGTCAGGATGGTCAGTTACAACTTAACTTGACACAGGGCGCCGGCATGTACCACGGTATTTATTTATATGATAATGATGGCACAACTTTACTTGCCAATAATTTTGAATATGCAACTGTAAGTACCATTAGATATAATTTATCTGCAGGAACTTATTATGCTAAAGTTGATAATTATTCTGCTACTTATTATTCAGGTTATTCTTTACAATTCGTTGCAACTCCAACAGCATATGCATCAGATGCAGAGCCAAACGAAGATTATACAGAAGCTTCTGTAACTATTCCCGTTGGTGGAACAGTAAATGGACATATTGGATTTTATAGAAATGGCGGTACTTATGATACCGACGACTGGTATAAATTTACAACCACTGAAGATGGAATTATCAGTTTAACATTAAATCAGGGAACCGGAATGTATCATGGCATTTATTTGTATGATGCTGATGGAACTACATTACTGGATAATACATTTAATTATACTACTACTACCGTAGCTGTAACAAATCTTGCAGCGGGTGATTATTATGCGAAGATTGATAATTACAACGCTACCTATTATTCATCTTATTCATTGACACTCAATTTAACCCCTTCTGTTTACGGCAACGACCCTGAACCAAACGGAACTTTGGGGGAAGCAACACCTATGTTAACCAATTCAACTGTTGATGGACATATTGGTTATCGAAATAATGGTACTATTTATGACGAAAATGATTATTATAAAATTGATATTTCTGAACCAGGTGATTTAACATTAACCATTGAAAAAGGACCATCACAATATAATACAATTTATATTTTAAATAGTGTAGGAACAACCTTAGAAGTGCAATCAAATTATGGCAATTTTTCAATTTCTGAATTGAATTTAGCTGCCGGAACTTATTATGCGCGCGTAAATTATTATACTTCAACGCATTTTGGAGGATATACATTAACTAATAATTACTGCCCTGATCAAATTACCATTGTTGCTGAAGGTGAAACCACTTTTTGTGATGGTGAATCAATTGTTTTAAGTACACCTGATCATCATTTAAATTATTTATGGAGTGATGGTTCTGTAACAGAAACCAATACGGTTACCTTATCAGGAGATAGTTATTTAACTATCGATAATGGTGCAGGATGTGTGCGCATTTCAAATACAATTACCACGGAATCTACGCCATTACCAGTTGCTGTTATTGAAGCAGATGGTCCAACCGAATTTTGTTTAGGTGGTGATGTAACACTAAGTGTGCCTGTTGTAGCTGATACCTATTTATGGAGCAATGGTGCTACCACTTCAACTATAACTGTAAATGAAACCGGCGATTATAGTGTGCTATTAACTAAAAATGGTTGCTCTGCTATCTCTGATCCAATACACATCACAGTAAATGCAAACCCTGTTGCAACAATTACTCCTGATGGAGCAACCACATTTTGTGAAGGTGGAAGTGTAACATTAAGTGCAAGCACCGCAGCAAGCTACTTATGGAGCAATGGAGTTACAACCGAATCTGTTGATGTTGCTGCTAGCGAAGATTTTACTGTTACAATAACCGATGATAACGGCTGTTCAAATACCTCTGCAATTACAAGCGTAATGGTGAATGAAAATCCAACTGCTGGAATTTCTGCTGATGGCCCGACAACTTTTTGCAGTGGCGGTTCAGTTAATTTAATGGCAACCGGTGGAGCTACTTATTTATGGAATACCGGTGCAACAACATCATCTATAAATGTTACTACATCAGGAATATATTCTGCAACTGTATATAGTGCAGCAGGTTGTAGTGATAATACGATTACAATAGAAGTAGTTGTAGAAGCTTGCGGCTCTGTTTCAATTGCTGCTGATGGACCTGTTGAATTTTGTGAAGGGGGCTCTGTTACCTTAACTTCAACAGAAGCTGATGGTAATAATTGGAGCACTGGTGAAACAACACAAAGTATTATAGTTACTGAAAGTGGTGATTATTATTGCACCAATGGTGTAAATACTTCAAATACCATATCTGTTACTGTAAATGCAAATCCAATTGCTACCATTTCTGCAGACGGTGCAACTGAATTTTGTGAAGGTGGCAGTGTAAATTTAACTTCAAGCACAGCAAATAGTTACGATTGGAATACAGGTGCAACAACTGCATCAATATTGGTAAATACAAGTGGTGATTATGCAGTAACTATTACAGATGCAAATGGTTGTTCAGCAACTTCTGCTACCACAACTGTAACTGTTAATGCTAACCCGACAGCTACTATTTCTGCTGATGGTGCTACTACTTTTTGTGATGGTGGAGATGTTAATTTAATGGCATCTGCAGCGTCATCGTATTTATGGAGTAATGGCTCAACAGATGGAACAATAAACGTAAGTGCTTCAGGCGATTATTCTGTAATGGTTACTGATGCGAACGGTTGTTCTGCAACATCAGAAAATGTTACAGTTACTGAAAATGCAAACCCAACACCGGTAATTGTTGCTGATGGTCCTGTTGTTTTTTGTGGAACTGATGTGACGTTAAATACTGATGGTGTTTATGATTCCTATATGTGGAGTAATGGTGAAACAACTTCATCTATTACTACAGCAATTTCTGGAACCTACTCTGTAACTGTTACTTCCGGCACATGCGAAGGTGTTTCAAATACTATTGATGTAACTGCTGATGCAGCACCTTCTGTTACCATTACTTCAGAAGGAACATTAATTTGTTATGAAGCAAGTACCATGTTAACCGCTACCACAGATGCTGCAAACATTCAATGGCAAAGAAATGGTGTGGATATTGCAGGCGCTAATGATGCAACTTATTATGCTTCATTAAATGGAAAATATCGTGCAGTAGTTACTACAGGCGAATGTGAAGCAACCAGTTTAGATATTAAATTGAAATATGCTGAACGTTTAGAAGTTACTCCTTCAGGAACTGTTGGCTTATGTGGTGGAGATGTAACTATGAATGTGCCTGCTGTGATGGGTGCAACTTATCAATGGTATCAAAATAATATTGCCATTGGTGGTGCTACTGCTAATAGTTATACAACATCTACCAAAGGTAAATTTTATTGCCTGGCAACTAAAGACGGTTGTTCAAGCGCATCAAAATTATTGGTTGTTACAGATGGATGTCGTGAAGGCGAATTATCTCAACAGGAAATGATGGTTATGCCAAATCCTGCTGCCGATAACTTTGAAATAGTATTTACCGTTGCTCAGGCAGGAAACGCAATAATTCAAATAACTACGATTACAGGAAGCGTTATCCTTAGCGAAAATGTTGAAGTAATTGAAGGTGAACAAACACGCAATTATACTACTGAAAATATGCCTTCAGGTATGTATTTAGTAAATATGCAGTTTGTCGACGGTATGGTAATTGCACATAAAATAATTATTGAAAAGTAATTGTTAAATCAAGCATAAAACCCCTGCTGAAAAGCGGGGGTTTTTTTATTAGATGAAAAATAGGTGGTAACAAAAATGCAATTGTTTACAGCCTGGTCATTTATTTTTTATTCCAAGGCAACAACTCTCTCACCTTATTAAAATCTTTGGTATAATAAATACCCACGCCTGTTTTTACGTCGTTTTTGGCGATAATGGCGTCGTATTCAGAGAGGCGGAAGGCTTTGACACGAACCCTGCCATCAGGAGTAATAATATATTCTACCTCAAAATCTCCTGCAAGGTTATTGGCTGAGCCTTGTGCACCATTTGCAAAATCGTAATAGGTTGTTCCGATTTTTACAATGATATTATCGTTTATCTCCTGCTCGAGTTTGATGTCGATTTGTTTACCTTGTTCATTGGTGTAATTGTAAGAACCACTCTGGATATTATCGTACCCAATATCAATCTCCGTATTTTTTAAGAAATCGTTTAATACATTTTGGAAATACGTAGTAAGCTGACTTGAAACGAAATCGTTAATGGTATTACTGGTTGTTGTTCCAACAGCATTAAATGTGGTTAAATCCTGAGGTAAAAAACTATTGGTAATCAATAATCCGAATACTTGTTTGTTTAGTTCGTTCTTGTCTGCACGCACTTGTTGTAAACGACGTTGAAAATCTGAATTGTTGGTAGCTGTGCCCTGACCATCAGGAACTTCCAGGTCGAAATCAATTTGAGGGGATTCTAAAATACCGGTGATATTGATTAATACATTCACATCGGTTTTTTCTTTCGTGTCTGTTGATGTTAACGAACTTACACTGATATCTTTCGCCACATATTCTGCAGTTAAATCTAATTTCGCATTGTAGGGTGAACCACTAAATTCTATGGTGCTGCCCGGCACAACTTTAAATGGCCTTTGAAACAATCCCTGGAAAGAGAAGTCGTATAAACCTTCTGTAATTCGGTAAGTTCCGGTCATATCTACTTTACCTAATGAATTCGCTTTTATGTTTAATGCACCAAATCCTTTACCGGTTAAATATTCCGTTCCTTCACTGTTGATTAATAATTTAATCTCAGCATCTGGGGTTGCATTGAGTTTCAAATCAATATCTACAATGGCTAAACTTAATTCATCTGGGGTTGTAGTTATTTTAGTAGTATCGGTTTTATTTACAAAACGTATAAAATCGTGGCGTTTTACGTTGCCTGAACCATAAGTTGGTAGATTAACAACAGTGCCTGAATGCGGTGTTGTTACAACCGCAATATTTAATGCATCAAGTTTGCCTGTGATGTTTGCATCAACTTTACCAATGGCATATCCGAATAAATCTGGATTTTGTTTTGCATCTGTCTCCATTAAGATAAGGTTCTCACTTTTTAAACTTAACTCACGGAAATTCCATGCATCAAAGTTGGAATAAGTGATTTCACCTTTTAATTTACCTTGATTGTTCAGTTTGTCTGTAACTGTTGTTTCAGGTATCAGAATTTTGTTGCGACCAATATTAATATCTATTTGGTCGAAAAAATAATGGGTGCCTAAATAGTCAATAGTCAGACCACCTTTTTTTACAGCCAAATCTCCTTCCATAATTGGTCTGCTAGCCGGGCCATTTACACTCAATGCACCATTAATTGTTCCATCCATGTCTGAAAGTATACCTCTCAGGAATGGTTCAACTACCATAAGTTGTGTTTTTTTGAATTCGGCTTTTAATTGTATACTATCTTCAACTTCTCCTTCTCCTAAAACATAAAAGCCGTCTGTTGTAAAACCATTATCACCTACTAGAGTACTTGAAAATTTTAATCTGTTACTAGGACTAATTAATGATGTATTCACTTTTAAATTTCCTAGTAAGACATTATTTAATGTTAAACTTTTTATTTCAGCTCCACCCATAAAACTTGGATCACCCAACACGTTGCCTATACTGTAAGTAGCATCTAATGTTCCAGCTATATTTTCTCCGGGTAATACATATTGTTCTACAAGGTCACCTATAGGAATGTTGCGTATATTAAGTTTTAATATCGTTGTATAAGTAGGATCCGGTGCACTGCTTAAACTAATTACTTTTGTCCCGCTGCTTAATGTGAAATTTTGTGCAACGATATTATTGTTGACATATTGTAATGAGTTGTTCGCCAAAATATCCCACTTTTCGGATTGGAAATAAATTTCTGATGGTAATATATTAAATGCCATCAGCGAATCGATGAAGGCAACTTCTCCATTTAAATTTATACGGTTAGAGTCAGTATCGCCACCAAATTTCAGGTTATAACTTAATTTATTTTGTGCGAAATTGCCGTCAGTTTTTAATACAGGTAAAGTGATATTATTGTTGATGGTAGTGCTGTTTAAACTGGTAAAAAATTCCAGTTTGTCGTTGATGGTGCGCGCTTCAACAAGCAGCGTATCCAATAATATGTTATCGTAATTAAATTGGCCAACACGCAATCGCGTAGTGAAATTGTTGGTGCCGGTGTTAAAATCGCCACTAACTTTTAAATTACGCACTACCTGTATGTCCGGGTAAAAAATGGCCATCAACTTATCAGCATTTTTAATACTGAGTTCATATTTGGCGATTTGAGGCTCGTAAACAATTGTGTCATTGCCATTGGTATAATGATTAACCATATTTTTTATGGCATTTGGCAATGTGCTCAGATTGTAATTTCCGGCAATTTGAAAATCAAATAAATTCGAATTTGCAGTGAGTGTTTTTTGACCGGTATCAACTTTGGCTACAATATTTAATGTGTCGAGTCTGTAAATGTATTTATCGCGGATAAGTAATAAATCACCAAAATGAATATCTCCAATCATATTATCCAAAGTGGTGCCTTCCGCATTCATAGAGGCAGTTGCACTTAGTATGAGCGGCTCAGGATAAAAATTCAACTTTTTTAAATTCGCTCTTTCAATTTTCGATTTGAAATCATAAACAGGAATACTATCCTGCATATCGATAATACCATTAAATGTCATTTCAACATTCGGGTCATCAATAGCAAAGTTGCCTTCAAAATAGTCGTTTTGGAATTCACCATCAACTTCAATATTGGTATAGTTGTAGCCGTAAAATTCTACAGCATTGATTTTTGTTTCTACATCAAAATCAGAAGTGTTGTCGTTGCCGATAACACCGTCAATACTCGCGGTCATGCTAATTTTCCCTAAAATATCAGATTGACCTGAAATCTTTCCAACATTTAGCGCAGTGGTGGTGAGGTTACCTTTAAAGCCCGAAGTTTTTGTCTCAGGGTCGTACTGGAAATTCACGTCGGTGTACATATTTCCTTCATCAGTAACTATATCGCCAAAAGTTACCAGATTATATGCAAATCCTGTAACTCGTCCGTTATAATTGATGGTACCTAATTTCAAAACACTTTCCGGTAATTTCCCTTTCCCGATAATTGATTCTAATTCGTAAGTGTTTACATACAAAGGTTCAAAAGCTAAGTCGAGAAATGTTTCATCAATATTGGGCAAACCTTTAATATCCAATGTTCCTTTAATACCTGCCGTATTATTTATCTGTGCATCAAAATCTCTTCCCTTTAAATTATCCAAAGTGCCATACACGTGGCCGCTGAGTTCCAGCAATACTTCGTAGGCATTTAATTCCGATGCAAAATAGGCAATGTCTTTATTGGAAATAATACTTTTATTAAAATTGCCATCCATTCTGATTTCCGTTTCAAACCTGTCGAATGAATTTAAGGTACTAAACGACATACCAAATGCATCGGCAATCCTGGAGTTTGGTGTTTTAATCAGCATTCCTTTTAAGGAAATTTCATAAGGGGAAAAAATGACATTCGCCCTTAGTGTATCTACTTGAAATCCTGATTTTTCTTTTAATGATAAATGATTGATGGTATTAAAAATGGTATCACCACTATACAAAATATCGCTCATGTCGATATTGATATCAGTAACAGCCATATCACTAAAATTGATACCGGTGGTTAGAATGGTGTCGTTAATATCTTTAAAATAAAATGCACAATCATTTAGTAATAACTGAGTGGTTTCCAAAGTCCAGTCGCCCATTGCAATATGAATAGTATCCCAACTATCTTCTGAAGTTGATGGAATGGTATCGAGCAAACCTGTCAGTTTAAAGGTTGTAGCATCAAACTGCACTTTTTCAAGCGCCAACACATGTTCTTCTATTCCAATATTATTAATTAAAATTTCTGAGTCATCTATATACATAAACATATCACTCGCTGCAACTTCATCATAATACCGGAAAGTAGTAGTGCTGATATTTATTTTATTTAATCGAAGGTCAAACGACTTTCCTCCACCGGAAGAAGCAACTGTGGTATCCGAAGATGAGGACCCGCCAAATGCATCGGCAATAAAACTATAATTTGATATTGAATCGGGTAAGGTACGTTTGATGTTGATTGTAGTTTCACTCAAGCTGATATTTTTCAACCTGATACTGGGAGCAAATGGATTAATAGTCCCGATATTCACTTCCAACTTTCCGGCATATATAAGGGTATCCCGGTTTTTATCTTCAATATATAAACCTTTTAAAATGAGGTGATCCAACACATCAATACTCACTTCTTTAAGTTCCACCTTTGTTTCCAGTTTTTCGCTAAGCCAGGTTGTAGCTTTGGAAGCAACATAATTTTGAACTGCCGGAATTCGTAA
>Ga0075158_10001032_pt1 | contig 21597 bp, 16 predicted proteins | sample JI91814BDNA_FD_70968 | JGI IMG/M metagenome (GOLD analysis project Ga0075158, IMG submission 70968) | Wastewater effluent complex algal communities from Wisconsin, to seasonally profile nutrient transformation and Carbon sequestration -... | ecosystem: Engineered > WWTP > Effluent > Algae... | reverse complement strand
CGTTTGCGCTATTAAAATTTTCTGTGATTAATTTCATACTGAATTCTAAATTGGAAAAAGAAGTTAAGAAATCATTTGAATCTTTTAGAACTTTAGTGATCGAGTTACTAACGTTTACATAGGTTTTGTGTGCTTCTTTAATTTCTTTTTCTGAATTTTGTGCTAACTCCACAGAGGAGGAAACGTTTATCTCGGTGAGCTTTGCCTGTTCTTGCATTTCTATAATCCCTTTCGCAATTTCTCTTGAAATGTCAGAATTTTTCTTTGCTAGTTTTCCCATTTCCTGTGCGACAACTGCAAATCCTTTTCCAGATTCTCCAGCATGAGCGGATTCGATTTCGGCGTTTAAGGCAAGCATCTTTGTGCTTTCAGAAATTTTAATAAGGTCTTTTGAATGTGCGACTAAAAATCCATACTTAGACCAGAGATCTCGAATAGTTTCATTGAGTTCTTTGTTCTGTTCGACTAGCTCTGCAATTAGATAGACACCAGCTTCCATTGTTCGCGCGCCCCTTTGCACTTTCTCCTGGATGTCGTTTGATGAATCTAAAATATCATTATTTTTCTCAGCCATTTTTCTAGTTTGAAAATGAATTTCTTTTACTTCACTTGTGACATTCTCCATTTCTTCTGAGAATTGTTTCATCTTCACTAAATATTCATCCATAATATTTCGAATGTTGATTAAATCGCGATCCATATTATGGGTCTCTTCGACGATTTGCTTCATGTTTTGATTTACGATGGAGGAGGAGCGACTAACGAGTCTGAGAATAATTGTAAAGCTGGTGAAGAATTGAAGGAAAGATTGGAACAGTGGAATCTGACTGAATTTCTTTTGAAAGCCTGCTAGCTGGATTGCTAAGTCTCTTTCTTTTAATTTATTAAAGCTAGTCTCAAAAAAAGTTCTGAGTTCCAATTGTCTAAATATTTTCTTCAAATAGGGCTCCCAAAATTCGAACGCTTTCAGAGATGATTTCTATTTAAGCACAAATGTCAAGGAATATCAGCAAATTACCTGGTCTTAAAAAAGAAGATTTACTAAATAAGGTAGCTTGTCTCCTGTAGATAAATGATTATCCAATCTATAAATTGAACCTTAAAAAAAAGGAAAAGAATCTAAATGGAAAGTGATTTAAATCATCAAATATTTTTTCTTCGTTTTTCCAAAGCTTTATTATAATTTATTGATTGATTTTGCTATATGTTATTCTATTTTAACTTAAATCCAAGGATAAGATGCTAAACAAGCTTTTTACAAACGAGTTTTTACAAGATACTGATGTCCAAGACTATAAAAAAGGGGACGTATTAATTTCAGAGGGAACTGCCTCAAATGAAACCATGTATTTCATCCTAAATGGAACATGTGCTGTTTATAAAAAGCAAGGCGAAACTCCCATACTCATCAACCAATTAAAGACAGGAGATTTCTTTGGAGAAATTGCTCTTATTTCTAATCAACCAAGAACTGCCACTGTAACGGTTGACTCGGATTCTGCGAAGTTACTTTTATTCAGTAAGAAAAAATTTATCCAACAAACAGTATCAAATCCAGTTTTAATGTTTTCCATTTTAAAGGCGGCTATTGCGCGTTTTCTTCGGGCAGATGTTAATTTTGAAAACACTATCAAAGCAATTCCTAATATGAAGCCAGATTTAATTATAAAATTAAATCAAAATCATGTTAAACTGGTAAATATAAAAGCTCTTAATTATATTCATTCTCTCCCTATTTTAAATCTGGGGAAAAGTTTAAAAATCTTTTCTGAGGGTAAGGACGCTAATCCGCATATGTATTTTATTTTACGCGGAACAATTTCTCTTATGAAAGAGCATCATGGAAAAAATGTAGATATAGCCAATTTAGAGCTTGGACATTTTTTTGGAGAGACATCATTTATTAGCGATACTCCCTATACTCATTCTGCTATCACAAAATCAGATGATGTTAAATTAGTGCAAATTGACAAAGTTGCATTTTTGAAAATTGTAAACCTGCATCCTGAATTTTTATTTAATAATCTTAAAAATACAATTTGGAAACTTATTAATACAGAGAAGGCAACCTTCAATTTAAAATCTAAGATTATGAAAGAAGCTCCTCCTGCTTCTACTGATTTAAAGATTTATAAAAAGGGAGATAGTATTATAAAAGAAGGAGATCCTTCTAATGAGACTATGTATTTTATTTTAGAAGGTTCTTTTTCGGTCATGAAAAATCGTGGAGAGACAATCGAAGAGGTAAACGTTTTAAAATCAGGCGATTTCTTCGGCGAGCTTTCTCTTATTTCCAGTCAGCCTAGAACAGCAACTATCCAGGTTAAGTCCGATAGCGGCAAATTGTTATTATTCAGTAAAGAAAAGTTTATCCAGAAGACAAAAGAAAGCCCCGGTCTAATGTTCTCTATTTTAAAAGCAACCATTGCACGTCTCATTCGAGCAGAAGCTTCTATCGACAAGATCATCAAGGCTCTTCCGGAATTAGATCCAGCATTAGCCACTAGACTCAATGAGAGTAGAGTTGACAATATTAATGTTTTCAATTATGTTCACAACCTTCACAATAGAATTCTAATTCGTGGAGACAAAATTTATTCCGAAGGCGAAAAGTCTGACGGGGCAATGTATTTTATCTATGAAGGAACTATTGCCGTCATAAAAAAATATCACAAAAAGAATATGAAGATTACAACGTATGAGAAGGGGGATTTCTTTGGAGAGACTTCCATCGTAAGTGATTCACCGAGATATCAAACGATGATTACAGTTTCAGATAAGGCTAAAATTGTCCGTATTGATAAAGATATTTTAATGAAGATAGTCCATATTAGCCCCGGATTTTTATTCAGCCTACTAAGAACTGTGATTTGGAAATTAATCATCGCTGAGAAAGCTCTTTTTAAACTAAATATGAAAGTAGATGATATCTACGAAAAGAAGAATTAATAAAAACAATTTAGATTAAAACCCTATCAAGCGAGGACAATCTGCTTGAATTTTTTTTTCGCAGTCTAATCTTAAATATCTATAGAATAACTCATTAAGCAACGAATAATCGATTTACTATCCTTATTACAGAGCAAGGCTTAGAATTACTATAGGTTATGCTCTCGTAGGGAAAAACAATCTTTAAAAAAGATAATTCGTTGTCATGTTTATAATAATTTTAGATTTATGATTAATTGTCTTTATACTGAAATTTATTTTTATTAAGGAAAACTCAAATTTTGAAATTAATCATTCTAATAATTCTATTAAACTTTAAAATATTTGGTCAGGAAGATGATATTAAGGAGTTAAAAGAAAAAGATGATAACCTGAAAAAGCAAATTTATCAATTAGAGGAAGAGCAAAAAAAAATAAATCAAAAGATTCAAGACTTAGAAAATAAAAAGGAAAAAAAATCCAATCCTGATTTTACGGAAGAAACCAAACGGGAAAAAGCAAACGAAGAATTATTTTTTAAATTAGAAGAAGAAATTGTTTTTATAGCAACCAAGAAAAAGCAAAGAATTCGAGAAGCACCTAACATTGTATCTACTATTTCAGATAAACAAATTAGAGACTTTGGAAGAAATTCACTAAATGATATTCTTTACCAACTCCCTGGCTTTTCACCTTCCCGTGTAAATGAAAGAAAGACTGTTAGCTCCAGGGGACTATTTGAAGGTTGGAATAACAATCATCTTCTGATGTTAGTGGACGGAGTGCAGCACAATGAACTTTTTTATGGCTCTGCACTTACCTGGGAATTGACTCCATTAAATATTGTAAAATCAATCGAGGTAATTAGAGGACCCGGATCAGCTCTCTATGGATCTAATGCGACTAACGGTGTAATTAGTTTAAATACCTATTCAGGTTCCGATTTAAAGGGTTCGTTAAATATGCGGACTCGAGTTGGAAATTACGGAACAAGAATTTATGATTTCATTACTGGAAATACAGGTAAAATGTTTTCTTATGTTTTAAGTTACAATTCCTACCAGACAAATGGAAATGAATATAGCAATTATGACGGCTCGGGTAGAAAAGATGCATTTGGATATTTACAAAAATTTCCAATTAAAGATAACCATAAAAGCTATTACCTTTTTTCTAAATTGGAAGGAGAAGGAAATCTAAAAGGATTTTCCTTTCAATACCACAGACAGCATTGGACTTATGAAAATTTCAATGGATGGTTACAAAGTATTCCGGATACGTATGCGCCAAATAGAGAAGGACGAGATATTTTTATTTTCAAATATGCAAAAAATATTTCAGATAAACTAAGCCATGAATACGTTATACGCCATACTACAAATTTTTGGGATTACAATGCAAGACTTTATCCGAGTGGAAATAAATCTTTTCCGAATGGGCTCACAGAACAAGTTTATACAAATTTACAAAACAACTTCGGTCGTGCTCAAATGACTTATCTCTTTGGAAATGGAGGAAGTTTTATATCAGGTGTTGAAGCAAATGAACTTTCTTATAGAGGGGATAAAAGTCATACAAGTAATGCAGATTTGAATTTACATGGAAGCGGTAAAACAAATCCGAATAATATGAATTTACCTCTAAACCCGATTATGGATTGGATTACTGACAAACCAATTTATAAAATTGCCCCCTTTGCACAAATTACATCAGGAAAGTTGTTTAATAAAAATGTGGAGTTTACATTTGGTGTTCGTTACGATGAATCGCAATACCATTTTAGAGGAATTGATTATCCCTATAAAGAATTCTTTGGCTCTCCCACCGCAGAAATTTATGATCCAATTACTTCTACTTCGCTTTTTCAATCTTTTCCAACAAAAAATATTGGAGCACCTTTTATAACGAATGAAAAAAAAATCTACCGCAAAACAAGTCCTAGAGTTGGAATGGTTTATTTTTTGAGTCATAAAATGACATTGAAATTTTTAGGAGGCACAGCCTTTCGTGAACCATCAGTCGGGGAATTATTTGGGGTTAATACCTATATTGCGGGCTCTAATAACCCCCGCAAAATCAGTCCAGAGGTAATAAAAACAATGGAAGTTGCATTGGATTGGATTATGAGTTCGAATTATAATTTTAGGTTAAATGTTTTTCAAACTAGATTTGAAAATGTTATCGACTACAGTGGAACAACCAATGTTCTCCAAAACGTTTATACAATGGGAAATAGAGGAGTCGAAGTTGAGGTTTTAGTTAATTTAAAATATGTAAATGGATTTGTTAATTATTCCAGATTCCAGAGATACCTCGAACATAATTTAGATACGAAAGTATCCAAGACTCCAAACGAAGTAACCATTTCTCCTGCTAGCACCGCAAACTTTGGATTATCTGCTAACTGGAATGATTGGCAGGGATCAATATCTGTTCAAAGGCAGGGAGAAGTTATCAGAAGAAAAAGTGATATAGGTAAAGTTGATCCGATAACAGGAATGCTACAATCGAATGATTACAGTAATCCTTACTCTTATCCAACGTATAGACCAAAAGATGTTCCTGCCTGGACAAATATAAATCTAAGGATTTGTTATAAACTATTAGAAAATATGAGTCTAGCGCTTAATGTATATAATGCGCTAAATGAATATCAACTTACGGTTCAGCGTTTAGCCTATCCAAATGATTACATCAGAGAAGGCAGGAGAGTCTTTTTGGATTTCCAGGCAAGTTTTTAGAACAAAGAAAATTTTCATTTCACAATTTGGATCATTCCTCTTTATTTAAAAATAGGGATTACAAGTATTAACCGCTATTTTTTAAATTAAAATACAAGGATGATTTGAATTAATATTGATTCGTAAAATCCATGGCTATATTTTAGCTAATGAAATCAATGCAACATGCAATGTATTTCTAATTCTGTTCCTTCGCGAATACGAGATAAATAAGAATAACAAGGTTCTAAAGAAATAATAACTTGACTATTTTAATTCCTAATCATAAATTCCGATTTGATTCTATAATACTTCTTTATTGGAAAAGGGTCATCATAATAGTGAATAAATGGAGACTTTGTTTAGGAGTAGTTTATAAAATGAGAGCTGAGATTAAATGATTCTTTCAAATATACATTTCTATAAAACTTTTTTATTTAATCTTTTTCTAGTTTTAAAAAATCCAGCTTCTAAATTAAAAAAATGGATCTTTTTAATAGTAATGCCTTTGTCTGCAACTAACGTTTATTCTGGAGAAATGCCCATAGACGTTAGTAAATTAGAGCATGAATGTATTGCAATCACACAAAATTTTTCTACACTCGAAGATAAAAATCTTGATTTAACAATTTCAGAGATACAAAAAGAGGAAAATAATTCCCGCTTCCAAAAGAACTCTAATATAGCAGAGGCATTGAATTTGGGCTATTCTAAATCTGCTTACTGGCTTCGTTTTGAATTACAAAATTCAAGTGAAGCCTCTACACAGAGGATACTCGAAATTAGCTACTCACGACTTGCTCATATTCATTTCTATAAACCAAACGCAGATGGAATTTATGAGTCTATTCTTACTGGAAATGCTTTTTCTTTTTATTCGCGTCCTTATCCCAATCGTTTTTTTGTATTTCCTATTGAAATGCCAGCTCATTCTAATCAGGTTTATTATCTTAGAATTGAATCTCCTACAAATTTACTGGTTCCTGCAAAGCTCTGGGAGGCAAAAGCTTATCAGATACATGTTAGAAATGATTATCTAGCGCAAGCCTGGTATTTTGGAATGGCAACTGCAATGGTGCTATTTAATTTACTTTTATTTTTATCCTTATGGGATTTTGTTTATTTACTTTATATTTCGTTTGTGACAAGTGCAGCACTTACACTCGCTTCGCAGAATGGACTTGCAAAAGAATTTCTCTGGCAAAACTCAATCTTCTGGTCTGAAATAGACTCAATGGTAGGATACTGTATATCTCTTTTAACCCTTTTATTATTTATGCGACAAATGCTCAATACCTGGAAAATAATTCCCCGAATTGATATGCTGATAAAAATACAGATTGGGTTACTTTTGATTAGCCCAATTGGTTTATTTATTTCCTTTGGGAAATTTATTAAACCTATCATACTACTTTGTCTTATAACTATTATAATGGTTATAAGCACAAGTGTATTGTGTGCTATAAAAAGACAAAGGAGTGCATATTACTTTGTAGTTGCATTTCTAATGCTATGTATAGGTGGAATAATGATGATTATGCGAAGTTTTAACTTGATTGCAAGTAATGAAATTTCAACAAATGGATTACAATTTGGTTCTGCCTTAGAAATGCTTTTATTAGGGCTTGCTCTAGCTGATCGCTTTAATAACATTCGAAAAGAAAAAGAAAAAGCACAAAAAGAAGCACTGGAAGCCCAAAACTTATTGCTAGAGAATTTAAAATCTCAAGAAAGATTATTAAAAGAAAGAGTAGAGGAGAGAACAATTGCACTTTCAAAAAGCAATTCAGCATTAATAGCGGCTAACGTCGAACTAGAAGAAAAAAGAATTCAACTAGAGCAATTGGCAGTAACAGATAGATTAACAGGGCTTTATAATCGGTTTATGCTTGATCATGTTTTAGAAACAGAATTATATCGGTGCGAGTATCACGCCAGTCAATTTGCTCTAGTGCTTCTTGATATCGATCATTTTAAATTGGTCAATGATAACTACGGGCATCCTGTAGGAGACCAAGTTCTTATTGAGTTTGCGCGTTTGCTTACAAAATTTGTTCGATATTCAGATATAACAGGTCGCTGGGGAGGAGAGGAGTTTCTTATTGTATGCCGCAATACAGAAATAATTACTGCAAAAAATTTAATCGAATCCTTGCGGGCAAGAATTTCCGAGCATAACTTTCCGGTTGTCGGAAATAAAACATCTAGTTTTGGAATCACCGAGTATAAAAAAGGAGATTCCATAATGCAGATGATGTCTCGAGTAGATAAAGCACTTTATCGAGCGAAACGAGCAGGACGAAATCGCATTGAATGTGAAATTTAACCGGGATATTTATACTATCGTATATAGAGGATTTTAAATTAAATTTATTATTGACGACTTTATTATTGGACCGCTAACCCTTTAGAGTGCAGTTGTATACAAATATAAATTAAAGCCTTGAAGACTTAAGGTATTTAAATTTTTTCCCAAAATTTCCCATTTGGGATCAAGCCTTCTTTATCCTTAGAGAAATCTGGCTTTAATCGATTTAGGTAATACATTTTGACAACGCCTTTATTTTTTGCATTGACTTCTCCTCGATATTCGCATTCGAAAAATTCTTTTATAAGTTCATAGGTTGTGTAGCTAATATTGATTCGTCCCGGAGTCCCGCTAGATTCCATACGACTTGCAGTATTAACTGTATCGCCCCATACATCGTATGCAAATTTTCTTTCTCCGATTACACCGGCAACAAGTGAGCCAGTGTGGATACCCAGGCGTAACTCCCAATAGGGAAAACCCTGTTCTTCTTTTAATTGCTTCATTAGATTCATGAAGTTCTGAATTTCTAGTGCAGCGAGACAGCAATCTACTGCATGCGTTTTATTTTTTTTAGGAATTCCTCCTGCACACATATAGCTATCGCCTATCGTTTTTAGTTTTTCTAGATTATAGCGCTCAGAAATTTTATCAAATTGAACAAAGCAAGCGTCCAAATCCTTTACTAATTCTTTTGGGCTTAGCTTTTCTGCAATCTGTGTAAATCCTTTAAAGTCCGTGAACATTACACTTACAGATTCAAAAAATACCGGTTCTGCAAATCCTTTTTCTTTTAATTCTAGTGCGACTTCCCTTGGTAAAATATTCAGAAGAAGTTTTTCAGATTTTTGTCTTTCTATTTCTGTTTCCTCAAAGAGAGCTGAATTATTAACGGCTAATGCTAATTGTTCGCAAAGCGATTCTATAAAGTGGATATCAGATTTACTAAGCGCTTTCATTCCTCCATATTTATTGATATGGATAATTCCAATGACTTCCTTTTGTAGTAGGAGTGGAACCTGTAAAACAGAAGTAAGTTTGAGATCATTATTTAATCTTGTATCGAAAGGAGAAAAGTCCTCAGAAGAAATTCTAGTTAAATCTTTTAAATACAAAGTCTTTTTTCTTGAAATAGTTACAAAGTAGGAACCAACCCCATCGGCTACTGGAAGTCTTAGAGAGTAATAGTCATTAACCAATTCTTCTGGAATTTCTGAAGGGAAGTAGGCACAACGATAAACCAATTCCATTTTTTCTTTATTTAGCAACTGTAAAAGAAAAACATTCGTATCGAATTTTTCTTTTAAATTCTTAACTGCATATTGAAAAACTGTGTCTAGATTATTTGTCGAATTGATGATTTTTGAAAATTGGTTGAGGTATTCAATTTCTTCCTTTGCGATCTGTAAATCACTTGTTCTTTCCTGAACCTTACTTTCCAGGTTAGTTGTTAATTCTTTTAACTCATTTGCTGTTTTTTCTAATCGAATTGATTTCTCTTTTAATTCTTCGCTGAGAGATTCTGCCTTTTCAAATTCTCTTCCAAACCTTCGGGATAATATGATTACTTGAAAAATAGTAAATATGAATAATCCATAACTTCCTATAAAAGGTAAAAATAAAAACCCCATTGTCTTTAAGATTCCTACAAAAATTGTTATTGAGTAAAAGACAAAGCCAATGAAAAACAAAAGAGAACCGGGTCGTTTATTTTTTATTGCATGAATGGATATTACAAAAGTATAAATAATTCCTAACAGGATAATTGGAAGTGTTATATAAATTGTTTTCAAATAAACGTTCATAGCGGTTAATATGACTATAACGCAAGCGGGAATTAGAGTAATTCCAGAAATTCTAATAAGCCAATTGGATGTTTCTTTTGCAAAGAAAGATTTTACAAATTGAAAGAAGGAAAAAGTACCATAGTTGGTAGATATTATTTCTAATTTTAAAATCAATGCAAAGGAGAGGAAAGAAAATTCATCTAATATCCATCTATCATTGATTATGATAGTCCTTATTCCCATTATCATTGAAAATATTCCAAAATAGAGTGGGGCTTTATCTTTTCTGCGATTTAAGAATAATACAAAGTGGTAAAACCCAATCATAAAGAGCGAACTCGCTAAAATTAAATCTGAAGCAATTTTTGATTTATCTTTACTTTCGATTTTTTCTTTTTTGCCCAGGACAATGGAATTTAAAATGCCTGATCTGATATGGTAAAAATTTGCAACTTGAATGAGTATTTCCAATTCTGTTACCTGGTTTGGAATTGGAATTATTTTTCTTTTGATTAGTGGAATTGTGTCTTCTCTTGTCTTTCCAAGTTTTTCACTTTCATAGACAAAATTTTTGTTAATAAAAATTTTATAAGACGAGCTGATTGGATTTAATAATAAAACTAATTCAGATGTAGGTTTGAGTAATTGAATCTTTAAACGATAGGTGCCAAAGCCATTTATAGGATATTTAAAATTCTGCCAATGACCGGGAACTTCTATATACTTTTGATTTGAGCACTCGCTTGCATTAAGATTATCACAAATTGAACCCGGGTCGATATATTCATCCCAATAAAATTCCCATTCTCCATCTAAAGGAATTGATTCAGAGTGAACGGAATCTAAATCAAAGTTCAATTTTTTAAAATCTAGAATTCCCTTTTGAGCTCGTGGTAAATTGATTTCCCAATTTGTTTGACAATTTAAGAGTAGGGTAATGATAAATACTAAGTGACTGATTACGCGCATGGTTCAAAATCCATTTTAAATCGTAATCTATTCATTAGAGTTCGAGTGCATACATCAAGTTAGCCTTGTATGTATCCTTGTGAGGTAACTAGTTCATAGAAACTTTTTCAGAAAGAGCAATGGTGCGATAGTCTTTTCCACCACCGTGGTATCTATAAAGCATTGTTCTTAGAAGTTGCTTCATACCTGTTTTAATCATTTCTGTGTTTTCTAAATCAATCAAATCGAAGATAACAGGCATTACCTTTGGATCGTCAATTTGATTGAGTGCAGTTAAGAATTCAGAGCGAAGTTCGTTAGCTTCGTTGGTTTGCAATTTTGTAAGCATTACAGGCACGGCTGATTTTTCTTTTAAGGAACCGAGAGAGCGTGTTACTTCAATCTTTACATTCACAACAGTTTCTACTTGTAGAGAAGAAACTAAATCACGAACTACAGGAGTTGCTTTTAGTTTTCCAATTGCAAAGGCAGCTTTTGAACGAACCTGACTGTCCACGTCTTTACGTAGTGCAACGGATAATCCTATTCCACCGCCGTGATTGTTTAAAATAAGTAAGCTATCAATCATCTTCAAGCGAAGAGGGGAGAGAGTTTCTTTTTCCATAGCAGCAGAAATAAACCGGGCATACGATGGATCTTTAATTGAATTAATTGCATCTACAGTTACATCTCTAACTTCTCTGTTTGCATCGAAGATTGTTTTTTGGTAAACAGTGGTCGGAAATTTAGAGCGTTGGTTTTTTAAGGATACTACGGCAGTCTTTCTTACTTCGTAGTTAGAGTCGTTAGTTGCCATAGTAAGGACAGAATTTAATTTTTCTTTTAAGCCAAGTTTTTCTATGACTACAATGCATTCACTTCGTATCGCAGGACTTGGATCGGTAAGAAGTTTTGCAACGTGCATGCTTGCTCTTTCATCATTGATGAAGTTTAAAGACTCAAGGTAATAGTATCTATGAATAGGTTGGTCTGAGCTTCCAAGCTCTAATATAAAAGGTAAGGCTCTGTCGTCTTTAAAACTATCAATTGCTTTAAAAGTATATTCGCGGACAGTTGCATCACGGTACGTTATATAATCGAGAATATGATACATGAGACGCTTTTCTTTGTAGGTAGCAGCATAGTGGAGGACTTTTATAATATTGGCTTCGTTTTTGGTATTGTCAAATACCCATTCGAGGTCTTCGATTAAGCTTGGATTGAATTTTTCGATTTCGGGACCGTAGGAAAAATAGAGATCAAGGATCATGCCCTGTATTTCTCCTTCGGAGGTAGTCTCTCTTAAAATTTTGGAAACGATTGGAAACAAGTCTTCTCTTTTGAGTGACTTCAGAGATTGAAGTGCTTGTTTCTGTTTTTTTTCAGAGCCTAAAAGATTTTCTTTTAATTCATCTTTTTCGGCATCTGCTGCATAGGAGGCAGAAAAACTCATAGCGAAGAGAAATAATACAATTATACCAGTTTTAAACTTCTGGAAGCTACTACTACCAGAACCATCATCTTGTTTTTTTATCATTTGCCCTGTTACACCAATCTTCGCAAATTGCGACTTCCTTTCACTTTCCCAATCGCCTAAAATAAGTCAAGCTTTTAGTAGGCTGTTTGTTTGCTCTGAATACTTGTCTCATACTCAGCCCTAGCTGCCCTTTTATTATCATAAGCATCGGTTAGATTTGGGTCTAAATCGATTGCATTTTGAAATTCTCTAAGTGCTTTCTTATACTCATGGTTTTTATAGAAGCAGACCCCAAGGTAATTGTAGGCTTTTGCTGCTAATTTGGGCTTTACATCGGAGCGAATGATGGCTGTAAGTTCATCAATCGCCTTTTCTCTATCCATGAGTGAATTTGAATCAATTAATACTTTCGCTAATACTAGTCTTCCTTCCATATCATCGGGGTCTATATGAGAACCACGATATGCTTCATCTTTCGCTTTTGTTTTGTTTTTTGAGTCACCCTCAGAATACACAAGGGCAAGTTTTCTATGAGCGAGTTTTATCTCGTCCCCATTTTTTGAATGATTTAGAACAAAAATAAGGTTCTTCTCAGCCAAATCAAATTGCTGTCTTTTAAAATAAGAATCAGCAAGTTTTAGTCTCACTTTGTAATTGAACTGGTTTGCTTTCGCGATTTCTTCGTATTCGCGGGCAGCTTCATCTAGGTAATTATTTTCTAAGTAATAGTCTGCTATTGCTTCCCTATGCTTGGTTTCAGAAGGATTAATTACACTAGCCTTGCGCCAGCTTTCCAATGCCTTAGTAGGTTGACCTGCATGTTTATAGGCAATCCCTAGATTGTAGTAAGCGTTCTCGTTTTTAGGATTTAACTCGAGAGCCTTTTCAAACTCTACAATCGCTTCTCCATATCGCTCCATATCATCTAGAATAATTCCTAAGTTCACACGGGCTGATTCTGTATTGGAGTCGCCAGGAGTAATTCGGATTACTTTTCTAAATGTATCTTCCGCTTGGCTTAAATTCCCTCTATTGTAATAAAGATCAGCTAACTGAATCAATGTATCCACATCATCCGGGCGAAGCTTCATTGCTTTCTCAAGAGAGGCAATTGCATTGTCATACATCTTCAGGTCTTCGAAGGACTCAGCAATGTATCTATAAATCTGAGGATCGGTTGCTCCTGCATCGAGTGCTTTTTGTAAAAAGGAGACTGCCTCTTCTGTGTTCTTTTTCTTTAGAAGAACTACACCCAGGTTATAGAGATACCTTGAATCCATTGGTTTAATGGCAATAGCTTCTCTAAAATGATGCTCCGCACCATTGAAGTCTTCTCTGTAATAATAAATGGAGGCAAGTTGTGCATGAGCTAATTCAGCGATTTGACCGGAGCCCCCGCTTTGAATTGCTTTACGGAAGTTTTCGATTGCTTCTGGAATCATTCCTTGCTTGTATTGGGCTAGTGCAAGGTTATAAGCCAGAGAAGGATCATTTGGAGTATTGGAAAGTCCGTCTTTGTAACTTTCCATTGCTGCCTTTGGGTCATTCGCATCATAGAGTAAATTTCCAGCGAGTAGGGATACTTTTGTATCATTGGGGGCTAATTCTTTTGCTCTTTGGATGGTAGTCCTAGCATCAGCAAGTCTTCCATCGTGTTTATAAGCTACAGCCAAATCATAGAGCGCATATACGTTTTTGGGATCATAGGCAACTGCTTTTCGAAGGTATTCAATCGACTGAGCATAGCGACCTTTCTCATCGTATATTACCCCTAAAACAGTCAGGGCTACTGATTTATCCTGGTCCGATTCAGGACGATTTAAAAATTCCTCGCATTTCGTTTCTGCTTTCTTCTGGTATCTTTCTAGATAAAGAGTAATACATTCAGCAAGCCTCGGGTTTGTGGAGCTAGAAGGCATATACGGTCTTTCCAGGATTCTATCTAGTCCGCCATTTTTCTCTTCTGCTAAGTCCCCTTTAGAAAAAGGCTCAAATCCTGACTTACCCGCAAAAAAATAATACCAGGTTGTTCCGCCGATTACAAGTAAAAGCAGTAAAAAGAAAAGAATCCAGGGAAGTGGGGTACTGGCTGTTTGCTGCCGGAGTTGCATCGTTGAATATTCGTCCGTTTCATATTGGGTGACATTTGGATTTGTCTCTGGCTCGACTGATTCAAATTTGAGTCTATTTTTTTTGATTGGTTCCATACCTAATCTCCGCTAAGCTTGGCTAATTCATCCTTATACACTGCATCTAGAATTCCATTGATAAAGGTTACAGCGGTTTCAGATTCAAACTCTCTTGTAAGCTCTATCGCTTCGTTGATTACAACTTTCGGAGGAATATCTCTTTGGTTGATCAAACTATAAATGGACAAACGCAATATACATCGATTTACGACGGAAATGCGCTCGAAATCCCAGTTTTTAGAATAAGACTTTATTATTGTATCGAGTAATTCCCAATTTTTCACAACACCTTTAATTAATTGGGTAGCAAGTTCTTTTTCTTCTGCCTCTAGGACTTTGTCATACCAACTGAAGCTGAGAGCATCTCCAATAGAAACGCCTGTTAATTCAATTTGATAAAGAGCCTGGAGAGTGATGGATCTACTTTTATGTCTTGATGCCATTAGATTTGTTTTAAGAGATTGACCATCTCAATTGCTGTTGATGCTGCTTCAAATCCCTTATTACCGGCTTTTGTTCCCGCTCTCTCAATTGCCTGCTCAATGTTCTCAGTGGTGAGAACTCCAAAGATAACAGGAATCGAATTTTGTAGACCAATGCTTCCAACTTTTGCGGATTCACCTGCAACAAAGTCATAATGAGAAGTTGAGCCTCGAATGACGGCACCAATGCAAATGACTGCATCGTATTTTTTAGATTTGGCTAATTTGTCTGCTGTAAGTGGAATTTCGTAGGCGCCCGGAACGCGTGCGATTGTGATATCTTCTTCTTTTACTCCATGCCTTGAAAGGGAATCAAGTGCTCCCTTTAGAAGACTCTCAGTAATGAATTCATTAAATCTTGAGACAATGATAGCATGTTTCTGTCCCGTTCCGTCTAGGTTTCCAATTAGTTCTTTATATGGCATTTTCCTTCCTGTAGCCCACTGCCAGAATCGAACTGGCGACCTTTTCGTTACGAGGGAAATACTCTACCAACTGAGCTAAGTGGGCAACTCTGCTAAGTTTACAGTTTTAAATTGGCTCGTTATGGCAAGTTTAAATTTCAATAAAGTAGAAGAGGCATTTCGAACATCGCTCAATGCTGTACCGTTAAGAAGGATTTTCAAAGATTACCACACCGAAAGCACCGATGGTTTTTTACGGTCACCTCGAACCATCTTTATCGTGAGAGGTCTATCTAGCTTAATGCGATTCGTTTTAAGCTAGATAGATTTCTCACATCGCTTGGTGGTCGTGTGAGCGAATCGAAAGGGTGGAAGCAGTTCGAAATGATAGTAGAAGTATTAAGCTGGCAAGATTTATCGAGGAGCGTAGTTAGAAAATTTTGTAACAGCAGTTTTGATTTGGAGATTAGAGTAGGGGAATGTTTTTTGAAAAGTCGAGATAATTTTTTTACCTTGGATTATCTCGCGAATCGTAGAATTAATTTTATTTCTCCTTTGTCATTTTCAATCACTTCAAAGCCTTCTTCCGTGAGAGATTTCTTAATCTTAAATAAGTTTAAGTTAACAACTTTATCATTTTTTCCGGGAAGTTTTTTCTTTCGTTGAATTTCTTTTTTCATAGTTAATCTGATTTTCGACCGTAAGAGTTTTAGGATTTAGTTTTAAAATTTTTTTAACAGAAAAAGTACAATGAGACTTAATTGAAAAAATATTGTCTCATATATCTATATGCGACAAAATAAAATTATGCGACAGGATTATTAGCGAAGGAATCTAAACGAGGTCACTTCACTTGCGGATAATATTATTTACCCAGTATTTTAGTTAATAACTGACGTTGGTTATTGACTTGCATTTTGGTATAAATATTTTTGATGTGAATTCTGACAGTGCCAATGCTAATTTTAAATGAGTCTGCGATTTCCTTAGGTGAGGAGCCATTGCCGAGTTCTTCTAAAATTTGAATTTCTCTAATGGTGAGTTTTTCGGTTTCTGTGTCTTTTGTTTCTTCCTGAAAATAACTAATTACTCTTGAGGCAATTGAAGGAGAAATGAATGCACCGCCGGTAAGAAGAATTTCTAAAACTAAATTTAAAGATTCCAATTCTTCCTTGAACATATAACCCATGACTCCGTATTTTAAGGCTTCAAAAATTTTTTCTTCTGCGTTGAAGCCGGAGAGTATGAGCTTTGGAATTTTTAATTCTCTGATTTCTTTTTGGGATAAAAAAGAAATTCCATCCATTCCGTTTAATCGGTAATCAACTAATAGGAAATTGATTTTGGGTAATAGATTAGAGCGTAACGCTTCTTCCCCCGAGGTGAATTGGTATACTCTTTCTGTATCTTTTCTCATTAAAAGAAGATTAGAAACAGCAGAACTAAATTCAAGGTCATTTTCAATAAGTCCATAAACTAGATTCGATGAATGTTGATATAAAGGGGCAATAAATTCCATTGACAATAGTTTTTAGAAAGACGATATGCATTCAACAAAAATAATAATAATCATAATAAATCCAAAGATAAATTTGAGTATTAAAAACTCTTGCCTTCGCGTCTATTCAATTTTAATTCGCAGGCATAAATTTCATTTTCTAACTTTTCATTAAAGACTGCTGAAATAAGCTTTGTCCTTTTTTCTATGGTCTTATGACCATTACCCGCTGGAAAAGAATCTTTGTATTCTGAATTTGTGGCCATTTGAAATACGATAGACTCATTTGAGTGATTCACTTTCCAGTTTGTTTTATCTCTTCCATATTTTAAATCATTGTTGATAATCTCTTGCAGTATGCTAAATAGATTATGGTGAAATTCTTTTGGAATTTCGATAAAAGAAAAATCTTTATCTACGACTAATTCAATTTTTCGTCCTGCAGTGGAGTATCTACGAATTAAGAAATTCTTAAATCCATTGGAGAAATTTTTTTCTATAAGGGAAATGTCTTCAAAGGCGAGTAAATGATTTCTTAATCCTCTTAAAATTTCATCAATGGTCTTTACAATCCTTGCTTTAAGACTTTTGCTGATTGTTTTATCCGGCTCGATGGATTTTAATTGAAGGGAAAGAATTAATAGTTTTCCTCCGAGGTTGTCGTGGATATCAACGAATAATTCCTGTCTTTCTTTTTGAATGGCAATTTCTTTTTCGAGTACATTTACCTTTTGGATTTCTAATAAATTTTGATTATAAATAAATTCTAGTTCTTCTGTTCTTAGTTTTACTTTTTGCTCTAATTCTTTTTGTAGAGAGGTTAATTCATTGTTAATCTCTGTTAAAGTATTTCTTTGTTTTTTAAGTTCAATGAATTGATCTTCTGAAATTTGGAATGCCTTAGAGAATTTTGTTGAAAGAGAAAAGGATTGAAAGAATAAAAATCCAAACAAAGTAAAAGGTGTTACATAGTGCCAGAATACGATATGCTCATTGTGAAGTATATCTATTACAGCACCAATGGCTAATATTATTATTCCTAGAAAGGAAGTTAAGGCACCATCTTTTTTATTAAAAATAGCAGAGAAGTTCGCATAAAGCAAGTAGGGGATTGATAGACAAACTAATATTTCAAAGAAGATCAAAAAATGCGTGTATTCGTAATGCGGGAAAAAAAATACTGTGGCGCATAAGAAGGATATAAAAAGCCAAACTGTTTTCATATAACGTTTATTCATTTCTTGTTCAAATAAATAATACATAAAAGAAACAAAGAAGGGAAATGCTAAGTAGCCGCAGATATATTCCAGTCTATAAGTAAAATCAAATGTAAGACTGGGAAAAGTTGTCATTAAAATTCTTTCTTCTGTTACAATAGAACGAATTGCAAAGTTAATACAGAATAGCCCGAAGAAAAGAGTGCTCTTATCTTTTGTTCGAGTATAGAATAAACCAAAATGATAAATCCCCATTATAAAAAGTCCACCAAAGACCATCATTTCCAGGGAAAGCGTTGTGATTTTTTGTTTAAAAATATCCTTTGCAGTGCCAAAGACAAAATTACCCCAGACACCGCCTGTTCTATCCATATAGTTAGAAATTTGAACTGTGATATGAAATTCATTTTTGTTCTGGAAGTTGAGCAGGTAATTTTCAGGCATGAGATAAGCCACCATCTCTTCTTTTGATTTGCCAATTTTTCCAGCTTCAAAAATTAATTTATCATCAATCCAAACTTTATTGGCAGTTCCAATTACAGGAATGCGAATTGCCATGCCATCTGTCCCTGCTAATAGTTTTACAAATAAATGAATTGTTGCATAGCCACTTCCGGCTAATGGTAATTTGTCTATAATTTTTCCTTTCCAGTTTCCGGGGATAGAAAGGAAATCTTTTTGTTTGTTTAAGGTTTGAGAATTTTCTTTTTCTAAGATTTCTTTGGGAGATAAGAATTGATTCCAATAGAAATCCCAATCTCCATCGAGTGCTACATCACCCTGGTTCTCGAAGTTCCAATTGGTTAAATCCATTTCTCCATTGATTGCTTTTATCTCTGTAAAAGAATTTGGTCTATCGCAGGAGAGAGTGAATAATAGTAAAAAAATCAATGTTTTAAAATACTTCATATCTTTAACCAACTTAAAACAGGATTCAAAAACATTTTTCAAATATTTACTTTAAAGAATAGTATACCATGAATGCAAACTTTTACTATCCATTTTTGGTTTAAGTAAAAAAAAAGAGATTTGGTTTGCTTAATGGAATTGATCCTTGCTTTATTTAGAAATGAAATAGCATGCAAAGTTAAATGAGAATGATTTTAGATTGACTCTAATATTTAATTGCTAGTAATTAGTATAATAAAAATGCATGGGGTTCTGTATGGATTCTAAATTTAAAATTATCATTTCTCTTTTAGGAATTTTCTTTGCTTTATTGTTTGGGATAATCGTTGTTCCCCCCTTTCTCGAAAATCCAGATATAATAGCAGCCTTCGGAGCAGGATTTGTGAATCCATTTTCTACTGGGTATTCCTTGGATACAATTTTTTGTTGGATGATCCTCACTGTGTGGATAATCTATGAGGCGAGAGAAAAAAATATTAAGAATGGTTGGATTGCAATTTTACTTGGAGTAATTCCTGGAGTTGCGACAGGCTTTGCATTCTATTTAATAATTCGAATGAAACAAGAAAAATTATAGCATTGGAAAAAAGCTAGGATCGGTATAATCTACACTTTGTTTTTCGACAGTTTTAAAATCGTCGGGAATTTCCACTTCAAGCTCTTGAATTAATTTCTTAAGACTTTCAAATTTTTCGATTTCGGAAGAGATTGTATTTTGTAAGACAGATGTATATTCTCTATCAACAGGAATGCTACTGCGAGTAGTTTTTAATTTCGCAATATCTCTATTGATTGATTCGTAGATGTTGTATAAATCTCTTACATTCATTGGCTTTTTAATAGTATCGGAAACTAGTTTCTCAGAGTTCAGTGTATAAAAATTCCATTTACCTGTCATCTCAAATTTTTACCAATTGATTCGCTTGACAAGACGTAAAGCAAAATCAAAATTAAATTATGAGTCTCTCCATCTTAGAAAAACCTGCCATTAGAAAACGAGTTCCTGCCATTAGTATAGAAGGGTATCACGAACTTTTCCGCCTTGGTTTTATTCCAGAAAAAACAGAGCTTATTGAAGGAGTCGTAGTAGAGAAAATGCCTAAAGATCCAATCCATGCCGGACTCGTTCAAAAGATAGTTTTCTTTTTGATTCGTAATCTATCAGAACAATTTCAAGTGCGTCAAGAAAATCCACTTAGTTTAATTGACTCCGAGCCAGAGCCGGATATTTCAATTGTAGACAAAGATGAAAATGATTATTTATTAAACCACCCGACTAAAGCTCATTTAGTCATTGAAGTTGCCAACTCTTCTTTGAACTACGACAGAGATAAACTGTCAATGTATGCAAAAGGAAATATTCCAGAAGTTTGGATTATAAATTTAATAAAAATGGAAGTCGAGGTTTATAAAAATCCAACTAGCACTTCTTACGAAAAGCTAACAATATATAATAAGGATGAGCAAATCGAAATTACCCCGCAGAAAAATTTGGTTTTCTCACTCACAAGTTTTATCAAATAAAATTTTTAACTATTCTCCCTTATAATAAAAATCGAGCTTGTTTCTCCAATCGGAATATCCAATGAGTAGAGAGGGAATCTCGGACTTTATATTTCTTTTTTCTAAGTGGCGAACCAGGTTTGCAGTTTTAAATGCCAATAGATCATTTGCTTCTTCTGTTTCTAAGATTATGAATTTTGAATTATCTTTTAGAAGTAAGGATAAAATGATTACAGAATAATGCCTGCTTTGTCCTTTTGTGTTTGAGCTAATTCTATTCTCGGATTCTATTTTTAATGCTGAAACTTTTGAATAGTGTAAATGTTTTGTATACGGATTAAAATAAGAAACAATTTTAATTGTATCGGAACCAAAAGAAGTAAAGGAATGAAAGGCAATAAAAAAAGGCAAAACGATAAAGGAAAAGCTAAAAGCAATTAACCCCTTTGTGTTCTTTTTTTGAAAGAGAGGATTATTATAAGTATTCGCATCGAACCAACTGACAAGCGGGATAAAACAAAATAAGCCTTCCATAAATCCGAAAAATGCAAATACCCAAATATCAGAGCGATAAAATATTAGACTAGCATTCGAAGTGTATTTCTCTAATAAAAACAAAAAGAATTTTGGTTGAAGCCAGGAAAATAAAAGTAAGAGGAGGATGGCAACAAAACTACCCAATAGAATTTGGATGGAATTACTTTTGTTGTGGTAGGTTAACGGTATTCTCCATACTAATACATAGAAAAAGCCCGCAGTAATAGAAAGTAAAATCGCTAAGAAAGTAGGATGCATGCAATGATGGTGTATTTATTCGTTTTTTTCTCAACTCTTTTCTTATTTCAAAAAAATTGCTTGAGATAATAAATAATTTCCATAATCTATCGTCTCCGAGGTTACAATGAAAAATAATTTTTTGAATATTTCAAAGAAAGTTAAAAACACTAATACCAAACAAATAAAAAAAATCGTAAGCTTTGTTTTGTTTTTGAGTCTAATTCCTATTTACCTGGAAGCGCAATCTGTAAAAACAAAAAAGCCGTTTCTAGTTAAGACTAATCCCACTACTACGGGTGCATTTACATTAGCTGTATCCGGACCTAAGATTTCCAAAACTTATACAGGTTATAAAGATACAACCGAAGAGATTACGCCTGAAATTTTTGTCCAGGTAAAATACGATGAAAAATATAGAGCCGAAACAATTGAATTACAAAGATATACAAT
>Ga0075158_10001030_pt1 | contig 21600 bp, 16 predicted proteins | sample JI91814BDNA_FD_70968 | JGI IMG/M metagenome (GOLD analysis project Ga0075158, IMG submission 70968) | Wastewater effluent complex algal communities from Wisconsin, to seasonally profile nutrient transformation and Carbon sequestration -... | ecosystem: Engineered > WWTP > Effluent > Algae... | reverse complement strand
GCCACTGGCGCTGAAATAGGTGGCACCGGCAGCGATGAAGCCACCATCCGCGGTGGGCAGCACATCGTAGAAGCGGCCTGTGCCGTCGCTCATCATCTCATCCTGGTAGAAGTAGGTGTACATCCAGATGCTATCGCCCGTACTGGTGGTGCGGCACAGCAGGCCCTGTTGGTCGGTGGTCGCATTGGCGTACGACACGCCCGCAGCGATCAGGTCGCCGCTGGGGGTTTCCTTGCCGGCGAAGAAGAGCGTGCTGTATGCTTGCGGACCAATGAAACGTTCCCAGATCGTGGAGCCATCAGCACTATCCAGTTTGGCCAAGTAGGGGCGCATCAGGCTGAAATCCGGAGCAAAAGACCAGCCACCCGCAACGAAGGCATGGCCATCATTGGTTGGAGCAAGCTGTGCGTTGCTCTCCTTGTGCTCGCCACCCCACGTCCTGCTCCAGAGCACATCTCCATCCAGGTTGACCCGTTGTACCCAGAAGTTTGAATTGGTCATCGATGAGAAACTCACACCACCGGTGAAGTAGGTCAGTGAGGAACATTTCTCAATGGAAACGATGCCGTCGATCAAGGCCCCACCATAGGTCGCTCTCCAGAGTTCCGACCCTTCACTATCGGTCCGAATGATGAAGCCATCAACGTTGTTCCCGAAATTCCCACCGCGATCGCCCACGATCAGAAAGCCACCATCTGAAAGGTGTTTGACCTGACGCCCGATCCAGTAGTTGTTACCTGCAGGATCACCGAACACGCGCGTCCATAGGGTGTCGCCTTGGGTATCAAAACGCATCAAATACACCTCATCGAAGCCGGTGGTGTCCTCACTAGCGCCGCCTACGACATAACCGCCACCGGGGATGGTGTCGCAGCAGTTGGACCAGCCAGGTAAAGCCGTATGAAATGGACGAAAGGCGCGCTTCTCCCATTTGACTATGCCATTCTGGTTTATACGGGTGAGATGCACACTGCCGTGGGTAAAGAACACCCCCGGCGCAATGCTGTCGTAATCAGTGCCTCCACCAATGGTCAGATATCCGTCGGGAAGGAGTTCGATATTCAACGCCGTCTGGGCGGTTCCCAAACCGAGGAAGTCATACCTCCGGTTGAAGCCCTGGCTAAATGCCAAGGCTTCAACCAAGAGGCAGATGGCCAACAGGAGCAAGCGCATGATGGAAAGTTAGTGCAGTTCAGTGCTGTGTTGACGGAGCGAGCCCCCTCACTCCACCACCACCTTCCCCCCCGTCAACCACCGCCCGCCCTGGCTCACATGCACATGGTACAGCCCTGCGCTCAAGCCGTGCAGGTCCAGCGGATGTGTGCCATTGCCCGCGAGGCTGTGCTGCTGCGCCACACGCCCATCCGCAGCCACCACCGTGAGCAGCAGTGCGCCCGTGCCGATGCTGGCGGGCAGGTCCAGGTGTACGGTGCATTGCCCCTGCGCGGGGTTGGGCCAGATGCGCAGGGCATCCAACAGGTTGGTGGCTTGCTCGGTGATGCCTACCATGTTGCAGCCCGGCACGATGCAGCCATCGGCATCCACCTTCACCACCCAGGTGTCCTGCGAAATGCCTTGTGGGTTGTTGCCACTGGCACTGAAGTAGGTGGCGCCCGCAGCGATAAAGCCACCATCGGCGGTGGGTAGCACATCGTAGAAGCGGCCAGTACCGTCGCTCATCACCTCGTCCTGGTAGAAGTAGTTGTACATCCAGATGCTGTCGCCTTCGCTGGTGGTGCGGCACAGGAGGCCTTGTTGGTCAGTGGTCGCGTTGGCGTATGAGACGCCCGCGGCGATCAGGTCGCCGGTGGGAGTTTCTTTGGCGGCGAAGAACTGTGTGAAATAAGCGAGGGGCCCATATTCCCTTTCCCAGATGATGGAGCCATCTGCGCTATCAAGCTTAGCCAGATATGGACGCATTTCAGTTTGTTGAGCCGCATACCCTATTCCTCCACTGACAAGAATGTTTCCGTCGGACAACGAGGTGATATGCGTCGAACCTTCGGGCCATGCGCCTCCCCAACTCGCTTGCCATAGGACAGCCCCGGAGGAGTTGAGTTTCTGGATCCATCGATCTGCGTTACCCGGGGCCACACTTCGCGTGCCGGAGGTGAACAAGTTTCCGTTCTCGACTGCTATGAGGGCTCCTATGCCTCCTTCAGAACTGGGGTTATAAGCATAGACCCTCCGCCACAGTTCATTCCCGTTCTCATCGGTGCGTATCACAAAAGCATTGAAAGGGCCGTTCTGGTCTGTAATGCCAGCAATAAGGAAGTCTCCATTGGGAGCCCGCTTTACTTGAAATCCAATCCAAAATTTGTTCCCAGAAGGATCACCGAACGCCTTGGTCCAGAGGGTGTCCCCTTGGGTATTGAAGCGCATGAGGTAGGCCTCATCGAATCCGGTGGTGTCCTCACTAGATCCACCTGACACATATCCCCCTCCAGGGATGGTATCACAGCAATTTGTTAAACCGGGTAGCGCGGAATGATGGGGTCTAAAGGCTCGCCGTTCCCAAAGAACTCCTCCATTACTGCCGATGCGGGTTTGATGTACACTACCATGAACAAAGAACTCTCCCGGTGCAATGCTGTCGTAATCGGTTCCTCCACCGATGGTCAAGTAGCCGTCGGCCAACAGTTCGATGTTCAGTGCCGTTTGGGCAGTGCCTAGTCCAAGGAAGTCATACTTCCGGTTGAAGCCCTGGCTAAATGCCAGGGCTTCAACCAAGAGGCAGATGGCCAACAGGAGCAAGCGCATGATGGAAAGGTAGTGCAGTTCAGTGCTGTGTTGACGCAGCGTGCTTCCTCACTCCACCACCACCCTCCCCCCCGTCAACCACCGCCCGCCCTGGCTCACATGCACATGGTACAGGCCCGCGCTCATGCCCTGTAGGTCCAGCGGATGGGTGCCATTGCCCGCGATGCTGTGCTGCTGCGCCACACGCCCATCCGCAGCCACCACCGTGAGCAGCAGTGCGCCCGTGCCGATGCTGGCGGGCAGGTCCAGTTGCACGGTGCATTGCCCCTGCGCGGGATTGGGCCAGATGCGCAGCGCATCCAACAGGTTGGTGGCCTGCTCGGTGATGCCCACGACGTTGCACCCCGGAACGATGCAGCCATCGGCATCCACCTTCACCACCCAGGTGTCTTGGCTGTAGCCCGGCGGCATGCCTTGGTCCACGGGATTGTAGGCGGCGCCTGCAGCAATGGCGCCTCCATCCGCAGTGGGCAGCACATCATAGAAACGTCCCTGTCCGCGCTCGATCACATCATCCTGGTAGTAGTAACCATACATCCACAAACTGTCACCGGTGCTGGAGGTGCGGCACAGTAGGCCCTGCTGACCGGAACCGTTGCCCATATTCGCATTGGTAACGCCTGCAGCGATCAGGTCGCCGTTCGGATATTCCTTGCCCGAAAAGAGGACGATGCCGTCGGCAATAGGACCGTATTCCCGCTCCCATATCACCGCGCCATCAATACTGTTCAACTTGGCCATGTACGCGCGCATCTGGGTGTAGTTAGGACCATAACCCATGCCACTACAGATAAACAGATGCCCATCGTTCAAGGTGGCCACTTGGGTGGATCCATCATGCCAATCACTGCCCCAGCTGGCTTGCCAAAGCACATCGCCGGTAGGGCTTAAGCGTTGCACCCAACGATCACCATTGCCCGGAGCAACACTGCGCGTACCGCTGGTGAAGAGGTCCCCATTTGCAGACAAGGCTACGGCACCGATGCCACCCTCCGAACTAGCGTTGTAGGCATAGATCCGCCGCCAGAGTTCGTTACCATTACCATCTGTTCGTAACACAAAGCCGTTGAAGGGCCCGTTCTGGTCACTCAGCCCCACTATGACAAGATCACCGTCCGGTGTATGCTTTACCTGTTGACCGATCCAGAACTTGTTTCCCGCCGGATCACCGAACACACGCGTCCACAAGGTGTCGCCCTCAGCATCGAAGCGCATCAGGTAGACCTCATCAAAACCCGTGGTATCCTCGCTGGCGCCACCGACCACATACCCACCACCAGGAATGGTGTCGCAGCAATTGGCCCAGCCAGCAACGGAAGTATGATAGGGCCGGTAACGGCGCTGTTCGAAAAGCACATTGCCGTCTATGTCCAGAACGGTCAAAAGCACAGAACCGTGGGTTAGGAAAAAGTCCGGTGCCAAGCTGTCGGTGCTTGTCATGCCTGATATCACTGCATATCCATCGCCGCGGTACTCAATGTTCCAGCCGCCTTGTGGGTCGCCGCCGCCGAACGCATCATACCTCCGGTTGAAGCCCTGGCTAAATGCCAAGGCTTCAACCAAGAGGAATATGACCAAGAGGAGCAAGCGCATGATGGAAAGTTAGTGCAGTTCAGTGCTGTGGCGACGTAGCGCTCTCCCTCACTCCACCACCACCTTCCCCCCCGTCAACCACCGCCCACCCTGGCTCACATGCACATGGTACAGCCCCGCGCTCAGGCCCTGCAGGTCCAGCGGATGTGTGCCATTGCCCGCGATGCTGTGCTGCTGTGCCACACGCCCATCCGCAGCCACCACCGTGAGCAGCAGTGCGCCCGTGCCGATGCTGGCGGGCAGCTCTAGGTGTACGGTGCAGTGCCCCTGCGCGGGGTTGGGCCAGATGCGCAGTGCATCCAGCAAGTTGGTGGCCTGTTCGGTGATGCCTACCGTGTTGCAGCCCGGCACGATGCAGCCATCGGCATCCACCTTCACCACCCAGGTGTCTTGCGATATGCCTTGTGGGTTGTTGCCACTGGCGCTGAAATAGGTGGCACCGGCAGCGATGAAGCCACCATCCGCGGTGGGCAGCACATCGTAGAAGCGGCCTGTGCCGTCGCTCATCACCTCATCCTGATAGAAGTAGTTGTACATCCAGATGCTATCGCCCTCGCTGGTGGTGCGGCACAGCAGGCCCTGTTGGTCGGTGGTGGCATTGGCGTAGGAGACGCCCGCAGCGATCAGGTCGCCGCTGGGGGTTTCCTTGCCGGCGAAGAAGAGCGTGCTATAGGTTGCGGGGCCATATTCATGCTCCCAGATGATGCTGCCGTCGGTGCTGTCCAGTTTGGCAAGGTAGGGGCGCATGGATGCGCTATTCGTTGCGTAGGCTTCACCGCCGAACACCAATACATGCCCATCGGAAGCGGTAGCTATCTGCGTGGCACCATCGGAAAAGGGCCCGCCCCAGCTCACGCGCCATTCTACAACGCCAAGACTATCCGTGCGTTGAACCCAGCGATCACCGTTGTTGATCACCTGCCAGCGCCCACCTGCCATGAACATGTCACCGTTCGCAGCAAAATCAGAACACAGCAAGGCGCTATAAGCATCGCCAGGCCATGAGTAGGTATTTCTCCATTGTTCGTTGCCGTCCGCATAGGTGCGGATCGCGAACCCTCGGTAGGTCGCAGCACTATTTGGTCCGGTGAAACCAGCGACGAGAAAACTGCCGTTCGGCGTCCGCTTTACTTGACTACCAATCCAGAAATTATTTCCTGCCGGGTCACCGAATACGCGCGCCCACAAGGTGTCGCCTTGAGCATCGAAGCGCATGAGGTAGACCTCATCGAAACCTTCTGAGTCCTCGCTGCCTCCTGCAACTACGTATCCTCCCCCCGGAATAGTATCGCAGCAATTGGCCCATCCAACGAAGGCGCTGTGATTTGAGCGCCTACCTCGCTTCTGCCATAGAAAGACGCCTTGGTTGTCAAGTCTGGTCAATAGAACCGACGCTTGAAACTGGAAAACACCGGGTGCAACGGAATCATAATCAGCGCTGCCCGATAGAACCATGTAACCATCGTTGAGCACTTCAATACCATAGCCATCTTGAGCAAAACCTTGGTTGAACGCATCATACCGACGGTTGAAGCCTTGGCTATAGGCCAAGGCTTCAACCGTCAGACAGATGAAGAGGTGTATGGACCGCATTACGGGGTTATGGAGAGCTTCACTTGGGTTTGCTGTCCATCCGATAAAAGGGACACGAGATATAAGCCTGCGCCCCAATCACTAGTTGGCACTTGTAAAAGGCCGCTCGAAAGAGAGGTAGTTTTTTGGGCCACTACCCGCCCACTGAGGTCGGTGATATGGATGGTTCCATCAGAGCTACCGGCAGGGAGGGTGTAGGCTAAGAATACCGGACCGTTGCTGGGGTTGGGGAATGCTTCAAGGAGCAGTGCGCCCGCCCACTGAACTGCAGTTGATGTGCGCTGTATGTCCGTTCGTTTCGCCCCGACTTCTGGTAAGATGATTATCTCATCTGGCAGCTCATTTCCGAGAGCGTGTAACCAAGCATTGGCAGAGGCACTGCCCGCCACGCCGCGTTGAGCGCCAATTTCCTGCAACCAACTCACCAACGTCTCATCATTTTCATCCCACCCCATCCCTTGTTCTTTCTGCGCATAATGTTTGATCAGTGTGTACAACTCTGGACTTAAGTCCTCAGCCATACGTTGATCGGCGTACAGCTCCAGTTCAGTGAACTGTTTGGTGGCTGCAAGTGCAGCGCTCTTTTCTAATCCACTGTTATCACTGGGTAGGTCATTATGGAAGAGGAGCAGGCTATCCACGCTGTTCGGCAGATCCAAGCTATCGAGCCAACTCAATTGGCCGAGGTCATGCAGCGCATCGGCCTTCAACCCGGCATGGTAGGCCATACCGCTTTCCAAGAGTGTGAGGATGTTCACCTCTCCCGTCTGGGCGCTGTAGACCAGGTTAGCGTAGTAAGCGGGCAGGCTGTAAGCCTCAACCATAGCTAATGCCTCTATTTGTACGGGGCTATTGCTCAGTAGGGCTTGTGTCATGTGCCATGCGCTCATGGGTACGCTGCGCTCGAAGGCTGCTTGCCACACCTCGGCGCTTACCTTGGGGGCCACACTTTGCAGGGCATTGCGCACCTGGGTGCTGCTTTGTGCAGGGTCGCTCACAAAGCCGAGCAGACTGTAGGTGTCTCCGTTGTCCTTAGCCGCATCATAGGCTTCTGCCTGCTCTGTGTAATCCCCATCTTGTTCAACAGCAGCCATCCGCTTAATTGGTTTGGTGCCACCTTCGACAAGACTAGGACACGCTACTTCTTTACCTGGCCATTGAGCCACTTGGAGGATTCTGGAGAGATACAATTCGTTCTCGTAGTCAGGTTGTGACCGGTTTCCGAACGATGGGGCATGATGGAAATACTCCACAAGGTTACTGCCCGCTTCAACGTGCCAATCCGCATCGATCAGATCACTAGTTACGGGGTCTAGCATATGATCAACGCTGAATCGATTTCCCGCAGGATTCTTCTGTTGTTCAGGATCACTAAGGCTTGTAATAGCCGACCCCTGCGTCTTTTGCACCCGCACGTTATCACCCGTCAGCGCCACATCAAAGGTGTTCTGGCTGGTGATGCCGTAGTCGTTGCACTTCACCTCCAGGCCGGGTATGTTGTTGGCATCGGTGTCGGCGTTGCGGCCTTGGATGATGCTGCCGGTGTACAGCCGCTCGAAGCTGTTGTTGTAGAAGGTGTTGTAGTAGGGTCCGCTGTCCTTGATCACCAGGCCCACCTTCTTCACTTCACCGCTGGGACTGCTGGTGGTGAAGTTGTTCTCCTGGATGCTGTAGCCCGTGCATTGGTCGCTGTAGATGCCGTAGGTGGGGCCAAGCAGGCCGGGCACGAAGGGTTCGGCCACATCGAAGCTGTTGCGGTTGATGGCCGCATCCTGCACGCCCTCCATGCGGATGCCGAAGTTCACCCGGGTGAAGCGGGCATCGGTGATGCTGAAGGTGCGGCTGAGGTCGAAGGTGGTGGCCAGCACCCCGCGGTGCAGGTTCGCAAAGCTGCTGATGGTGGTGCTTTCCAGCGGGCAAGGTTCACCCACCTGCGTCAGCACGCTACAATCGTTCTTCACCACAAAGCTGCTGTTGAGGCTGTGGATGCCCGTGCCCTGGTGGCTGGTGAACTGGTACTGCGTGCCCACGAGCGCATTGCTGAAGGTGCAGCCCCTGAACTGGATGCCCCGCACCATGGAGAGGACCACGTGGTCCTTGGGGTATAGTGCTGCCACGTTCAAGGGTCCTAGGGTCTCGAAGGTACAGCGGGTGAAGCTGCTGCGGTTGGGGAGGATCTGGGTGGGGTCGGTCCCAGCGAAGTTCTCGTAGGGAGAGAACGTCACGTCATACCGGTTGTTGTTGAATCGGGTATCCCGCGCTAGGAGTATCCCCCCGGAGCGTTGGCCCAACTTGGGGTTGCTGGGCGGAATGAACGCCACGCTGGCCAGGTTCACACCGATGCGCGCATTGCTGATCACCGCACTGCGCAAGGAGAGGTAGCCTTGGTCCAAACCGAACGTTCCGCTACCCTGGTTGGCGAATTCATCGCCGCGCAGTTGGATGCCGTCCCACATGCTGTTGGGGCATTCGTCGATGGAGGTGAGGGATACTGGGCGTATTCGGCCATTGGGGTAGAACGACATCCGGCGCACCAACTGGTTCGTTCGCGACCATTCCGATCAGGGCGGCCCACGAGAACAGTGATACGACCGTAACAGGACGGACCGCTCGCATCGGTCGGGGCCGGCCTGGAAGCGCGCCACAAGGGCCGTCGAAGTAGCACCATCCGTTGGCCTCGACCCATGCCTGCGCTTGGCCCGGACCGGGAAAGAGGCAGCGAACAAAGCCCACCCGCTGTCTTACTTTCGTTAAGGCCACCAAAAACCCACGCATCATGCGAACAGCCCGGTTGACAATGAACACCCTGCGCGCAGCGGTGATGACCCTTGCACTGGGCTTCGCATCCCTGCTTCACGGCCAAGGGTACTATGAACTGGTCTGGGACTCGGTGGTCACACCGGCGTGGCCACAGATGGTCTTCGGCTCCACCGGCACCACATCAGGGGGGCAGTACCTATTGACGCGTGCGCCAGCGACCGGGGAGATGGACATCCACCACTTCAACAGTGAGGGCCAACCCGTCTGGAGCAAACGAACGGCTGGCGGTGGGCCGATGACCGCTGTGCACACCATGGCTTCGGATGGTGGTGAAGGGCTGTACACGGCACGCATAGGTAGCTCTATGGAGGGTGTGGACCTCATCTACATCGACCACCTCGATGGAACAGGGAACTGGACCTGGGGTAGGCGCTTGGATCTTTCTGACTCCCCGGCAGGGGAACTCATCTTGACCGACGTGATCGTTCTTGCGGACGCGAACGGGGAAGTGGATGTGTTCATACAGCTCTATGAAACGGGGGAGATGCGCTGGTATGCCTGGCGCCTGGATGCGAACGGCAACACGGTGCGGTTGCGTTCCTTCGGGACCGGTACCCTTTTCGACCTGCCGTACTTCAACAGTGCCGACGCCGGTGATCCCTGGCGGGCAGCGCGCGCAACGGATGGCGGATACGTGATCGGAGGGGATGTGGCTACCAGCAATACGGGTAGGATGTTCCTCGTGCGTGCGGATGCCGATGGTGACATCCTTTGGGTGAACCGCTACGTGATCGAGGGGGCTTCGAGCCAGATCTTCAGGGGCCTTGTGATGCACGCCGATGGTACGTGCGAGGCATCGGGCCTCTTCAATACCGTGAACGGACCGCGGATCATCCGCATCCTGATCGATGTGGACGGCTCGATCATCCAAGCGGATGCCTATGATACGCCCAATGCTGATCTATCATACGGTGCGCATTCCACGAACGATGGTGGCAGCCTCCTGTTCAGCGCCGTGCCCAAGGTGCTGGAAATAGAGAACGATGGAAGCGTGGTGGCCAGCACCCGTGGGGTGAACACCCAAGTGCCCCCCAGCAACGTGGGCCAGGTGTGGGTGAACACCGCCCTGGTCAACGACCGGCTGCTGGCCGGGGGCTACGTGCTCTCCACCCCCATCAGTTTTGGTGCCATCACACATCGGCCCTTCATCGGCGCCTATGCCACGGGCGCCGCTCTGGAGGGGTGCCAGCATGAAGCGGCCACCGTGGGGCGTGAGTCCATTCCCCTTACTGCCACGACCGTGGTCACCCACACACCGGCGAGCGCGGATCTGATGGCCTATGCCTCCTCCGAGCCGGTCCTAGCGACGGCTACCGAGCTGCCCACCCCGGTGATGCTGGACTTCTGCAACCTCGTGGGCACGGACGAGCTGGCCGGACCGACCGGCATGACCCTCTTGGGAAACCCCATCCAAGTGGGCGAAGCGCTTCGCATCCGCGACCTGACACCGGGGCTCATAACCGTGCGCAATAGCACGGGCGCATTGATCAGTACCGGCAGCGTCAGCGCCCCGCCATTGGTATACGAGCACCGGCTACCCACACTGGCCCGGGGGCTGTACCACCTCACCTGGCAAGCACATAAAGGGCCTGCACAGCGCAGCACCACCTTTATCGTGGAGTGAGCAATAGTGCCTTGCCTTGCTGGCCCACTCTTCACCGGGTGGCCCTCCTCAGGGGGTACGCCCGAGGCCCCGCCCGAAGCCACCGTATACCCCAGGAACCCTTCCACGACCCTATACCGGTTCAATTGTTACTGAACACACGCTCCAGCTGCCGTGTGCCGTAGAGCGTGTAGGAGTCATCGATCACGGCTGCGGTCACGCTGTGGGCGTCATCGTTGTCGATGGTGATGCCGATGACGTTCAGGTGCGCCACCTCTCTGATGAGCGTGAGCAAGGGCATGGCGAGGATGATGTCGGCGCCGGTATCCGTAGGTACCGCGGACTCCTGCGTGAACACACGCAGCATCCAGCCCGTTGGCAAGCGCCGCGCCGTGGTGAAGTTGAATGAGCGATCCTCCAGGTCCACTTGACCCACGGGCGCCAGCAGCAGTGTGCGTTGGTCGTTCAGCAGCACCGATAGTTCCCGCTGTGAATGACCATCCATGCGCTCGGTGAAGCACCGCATGGCGGTGCGCAACGCTTCGTTCCGGGCCGGACCCGTGGTGCCAGGTGCTGCGTTCATGGCAGTCGAAAAGTAAACAATCGTATCATTCCCGGTAGCGGGCAGCGGTGTGCTTGGCTTCGTGCTTCACGGTCCATGTCAAGTAAGCCCGTGGAGGGCTGCATTCCAGCCGGTGCGCGGAGCGCAGTGGTCGGTTGGTTTGCAGTTAGTGCGGCCGGTGGACCGAAGACCGAACACGACCTGTGTGGTTGACCCCCAACGGTGATGCCTGATGCCATGGCCCCGGTCGCCTTGGGCCTATAGGCAACAAGCCATTGGCCGTTGAACTCAACCCAGGAACCACTGGCCTCCGGCCACTTGCTACACGGCCGATGGTTCTCGGTGGTGCGCGGAGCGCAAGTGGCTTGTGGTCGTTCGGCAGTAGAGGCCTTTGAACCTTGATGCCTTGACACTTGTGAATTGAGTCTTGACCCTGCTGCTCTACCTGGAAGCTCAACCTAGGAACCACTGGCCTCCGGCCACTTGCTACACGGCCGATGGTTTCGGTGGTGCGCGGAGCGCAAGTGGCTTGTGGTTACAGGCCGTAGGGCCAAGGACCACTGGGCCACTGGGCAAGAGCGCAGAACCGGTGGATAGCACCGCTGTGGCCTTTCGTTCCTCAGCAGACCTGCACAGGATCGTATGAAACGCTTTGGCAGCCTACTAAAGCTTGACTTTGCGCGCTCCGCGAGCCAATCGATCTCGAACCGAGCTTGACAGTAGAACGTGCGGAACCTTGTCAGAGCCTGTTCGATCCGTACAACACGGATCCTTATCCGGAAAAGGGATGATCAGGGAATGTGCGTCGTTGTCCGGTTCCGGAGCATGGCACACACAAATGAAAAGAGAGCGAACATGCTGCGCGGATACTTCACACAAGGTGAATTTATCGGTGTCGCCAACAGCAGTTTCCAGGCTGGTCATTCTGGCCACATCCACCGAAAGTCCTTTCTCCCCTATGCTCTTCCTCAGGTTGAAGGCCAACGGGGTCGCAGTGCCGTCTTCGCGAAAGTAGTTGTCTCCTCCAGCGTAAACACGCCGCAGCAGGACGTCATCGTCATGGATGGCTTGCCGCTCAGCGCTCATGCATATGGCGCACTAGTCGTGTCGGTTGGAATACACCTTCATACGGGTATTCATCCCCATCGATCAGGAGTAGTTCATGGTTCCCATCGGCACAGAACTGGACCTGTGCTTCCCGTGCATGGCTATCGCGGTATTCCACATAGATCTCCCCATTGGGGCCTGCTCCTACATGATTGGGAGTTAGACCGCGACAGCCGAACTCCTTCACATACCGCTTGGCCAATACGACCACACGCGGATCCGGTGGCAACCCACCTTGATGGTCCCAATTCAGTTTGAATGCGCCGGTGCGCTCGATCCTGGCCAGGTGGTACTGCACCTCTTCGCTGAGCTTGCAGAACTCATCCACAGCGAGAACGGAGCTGGTGGATATGGCCATCTGGTGCACAGCCACACACACAACTCCAACGCTAGCGTTATCCTGGTCCGATGTCGGTATCCCGTATCTTATGGAACGATGCATAGAAGTCGGGTTTACAGAATTGTTTGAAGATCACGGAGCTGTAAGCATGCGCTTCTTCCCCCCATGCGAGAAGCCCTGCCTTATCGAACGCCTGTTTGCGCTGTAGGATGGTTTGCCAGATCAACCGTGGCTCTCCTTCACTATCCGAACCGCTTCCAACTTGTATCTGAAGTTGATCGCCATTCTTGCACTCGAACAGTTGTTGAAAGGAGACATCCGTCGGAACGAGGTCCTTCGCAAAGCCATTCTGGTAGCTGAAATGGAGATGTTCCGCGATGAACGATCCCCAATCCGTGAAGCCATAATCCCTTACACGCACACTATCGATGTAACGCAGCACGACCTGATCGTACAGCAATGTACCATCATAGGCTTCTTCGAGTTTGTCCAGCCCATAGATCAACGTGGGCTTGAAGCTATCGTCCCAATCATAGTCCTTGTCCGTGTCGTTCACGGTGAATACGCCAGGGCCCAGTTGCAGTAGTGGCCGACCATTCGGCTCCTTCCGGAATTGCATCACCGCCTTTCTGTTGAAGGCATGGGGTGCCAGTTCGTAGAAGGGGACGCGTGCAACGTGATGTGGGAACTTGTCCTTGACCAAGGTCTTCAGAGCACCCAAGGCCAAGCCAAAACGAGTATCCGACTCAATACCACTGGAAGGGTCGAGATCCAAGGCCCAGCCAACCTCGAAGATCACTTCTTGAAGTGGAGCATTCGCTAACCGGCTCATGTGTCTCGTGGGTGCAAAGTAATCATCCGTCGAATAATGAACGCTTGCGCCACCGTTAAAGTCTGTTACCGACTCCGGCACGACCTTCACATTAAACCCACAGAAGCGAAAGACCCGCGTTGGGGAGAACCAGCGATGGTGGGGCGCTGTCATTTATAACGGTCCTCATCGATCATGAAGTCCCGCTATGCCTTACTCATTGCTCCCCAAGAAATAGATCGGATGCAACGGCAGCAGGTTCTTCTGCTCATCGCTCAACTTGGCGTAGTACTGTTGCCACAGGTCCATCAGGCGCTCGAAGTCGATCAACTCGATGTGTTCGCGAGATTCTCGGGCCTCTTTGCGCGCTGGTTTGGAGAAGCTCCCTGACGTCACAAAAATACCCACGTCCGTGTTGCGTTTGAGGGTGCCTGCCAGCTTCTGGATCTGATCCGCTGGTATGGCGTCGTTGGGGCGGTGCTTCACTTGCACGATGATGCGGGGCAATTTGGTACCCAACGGATCGGTGTACGCTACAATGTCGATGCCGCCATCCGGGCCTTTCTCAGCGACCTCTGAAATATGATAGCCCATAGCTGTCAATAGTGCGCCGACAAGGTCTTGGAACTCATAGGGGTTCTTACTCTGGATGAAATCGAGTATCCCATTGGAGGCTTCTTCCTCGTATTGGTCCAAACGGGCTTTCTGAGCTTGACCCTTATCTCCTTGAACCACGGCTTCTTCAACCTCATCCGTTGGAACTATGATCTCCTTCTTCCTTTTGGCGTCCCACTCGCGGTACTTCTTGGTGGCCGAATCCATGAATTTGTCAGGCCCGAGCTTCATGGCCTTTGCTCCTTCGTCGGTCAAGATCCAGAGGCCCTTTTGCTTACGCATATAGCCTGCTTTGATGCAATCGATCGAGTAGAAGTGCAGGATACTTTTCCAACGTACATTTCCTGTCTTCACGTAACGTTCGGTCTCGAAATCATCCAATGGCACCGTTGCTTCGATGCGTTCAAGGACTTCCTTTCCCCGCAACTCACCGCCGGCCTCCTTCAAGATCTTGAACGCTGCGAACATGACCTTCTCCGCGACCTGTAGTGATCTTCCTTTTGCCATTGCTCTAATCCTGTTCGTTGGTTGCACACCTTCTACCGACCCGCCGGGCTCATAAGCCTAGCAGATCCCACCTGTCCTTATACAAGCATTCTGGATCCCTGAAGATCCGGATCGAGTTGTCCTTGTGAGGGCCCTTTTTTCCTGGTGTATTCAACCAAGTGGTGTGGTCGTGAAGACCATAGTCGGCCACGACCTTACTGGGAACAATGAAATAGTCCGGTTGACCATGGATCCCATTCAGGTTCACGAAGACATAGAAGAGCTTCTCATTCTGCATGGTGTCCGCTTTCTCGGTCAGCATCCATTCGCGCTTGGACCCTTGCTGCGTCTTTACCTGCACCATGATCGTATCCATGGCTGCTTCGTTCATCACCAGTAGATCGACGCCTCGCGTGTTCTTCAGATTGATAGATGCGACGTAACCAAGCCTGGAAAGCTGCGCTGCAACGAAATACTCACCCGCGACTCCTGAAAGTCCGGTCTTGATCTTTTCCTGAATGGGCTTCTTCATGGTTCCATCATCCGATTGCTTCATTTCCCCTCCACCACTTTCACCTCCTCCTCCGTCAACCCGAAAAGCTGGTACACCAGCGCATCGATCTCCCGGTCCGTCTTCGCGATCTGTGCTTGCAGCGCTTGGGCCTTGGCCTTCTCTGCCGTGAAGTAACTGAGCCACTCCGCCTCTTCGGCCAGGCTTAGCTGCACCTTCGCCTTCTTCAGCTCCGCCAGGAAGCCCTTGAACTCCAAGCTAAGCCAGTTCTCCAGAGCGCGGCTCAGCGTGGGGAGCGTGTACTTGGAGCGGAGGAGATCACCAACCGATAGAACTGCTGCGTTGTACTTCGACGACTGCTCAATGATCTGCGCGACCAACGGAATGAACTGCTCCTGAACCTTGGTGCCGACCGGCTTCATCGGGAAGAGCTTGCAGTCCTTGATGAGGATCTTCTGAAACCGGTCCTTGAACTCTTCGAGGTATTTCTTCCGATGGTAGAAGGACATCAACGAACTATTGAGAACGGCAACGATGTACTCCGCGCAATAGCCTTGCTTGGGCAACAGGTTGAAGGCGTTCTGGGTGTTGTACAACTCTTCAGTCGTCAATGCAGACCATATCCTCTTGGCTGACCAGTCGATGATCTGCTTGACCAAAATGCGCTTCTCAGTAAAGAACCTTGGCTCACGAGCAGCACCAAGCCAATTCCCATAGCTGATCCACTCTTCGCCATTCCACGTCACGTTGTAGCGCGTGATGTCATTGCCAGCAAGGAGTGGTTTGAATGAGTCATCCTTCTTACTCGTGGCATGGAACACGCGCCCCTCGATTTGTTCGGGCGTGTGACCCCGGTACTTGTCGTAAGGAGTGAGGCCCAGACAGAACTCCGCGCAATCGATCAGCGGGACGGTACCGTTTTCGAGCTTCGATATCAATGACACGTCGGAATCATCCACGTTGATCCTGAACACACGATTGGGATCAGCACGCCAATCATTGGTGTCCGCTTCGAAGTAGACGTCCGTATTGAGGCGGGTGATCTCATTGATCCTGTCGAACCCTTTGTACACATACACCTCGGCCTTGTCACTGCCTTTGCCCTTCCGGAATGTGAGGATGATGGTATCCACTTTCACTTCGCCAGCGCCGCCACCAAAAGATTCATTCGGCAGCCTGACGATTGACTGAACCGTAGTCGAGTCAAGAATGATCTCGCGGAGCCCACGGTATGATTCCTGTGTCAACAAGGAGGACGGGATGATGAACGAGAAGGAACCAACGTCATGCAACAGTGTGATCGAATGCTCAATGAAGGTCGAGTAGAGGTTGATGCGATTGTTCGCGCTTTTGAACACTTTGAACAAGTGGTCTACTAGCGCTGGTTCCAGTGCTTTCACATCCACATACGGCGGATTCCCCACCACCACATCAAACCCACCCTTGGCGAACACCGCAGGGAACTCCTTCTTCCAATCGAAGGCCTTGTCGCCCGCCACGGCGGGGTCGTCGATCAGGCTATTGCCGCATTTGATGTTGCCGCTGAGGTCGTTCAGCTTGCGGCCCTTCGTGGCGGTACGCAGCCATAGGCTCAGGCGGGCGATCTCCACGCTCTCCTCGTTGATGTCCACCCCGTAGATGTTGCGCTCCAGGATGTGGTCACCGATGTCCTTGAACACGATGCTCTGGCCCAGCAACTTGCTTTCCAGTTCGTTCACGTACTGGTGCTCGGCGATCAGGAAGTCCAGCGCCTGATTCAGAAATGCGCCACTGCCGCACGCGGGGTCGCAGATGGTGAGGCTCAGGAGCCAATCGCGGTACACATCCAGTTTGGTGTCCAGTTCCTGGATGGTCTTCTTTTGTCGGCCCTTGCGGCCGCGTGCATACTCTTCGTCATCCAAGCCCAACTCGTCCTTCTTCTCGGCACATAAGCGGCCCACGGTATTCTCCACGATGTACTTGGTGATGTACTTCGGGGTGTAGAACACGCCGTCCTTCTTGCGCTTGGTCTTCGTGCTGTCCAGCGCGCGCCCTTCGATCTCGGCGGTGATGGCCTCGATCTCGTTGAGGCTGTGCTCAAAAATGTGGCCGAGGATGTTCACATCCACCTCGCTGGCAAAGTCGTACTTGGTCAGCGTACCCAAGTGCGTTTCCAGCACGGCATCGCTGATGCGCACACTGTCCAGCAGTTCATCGGGCTTGAACAGGCCACCGTTATAGGCGAAAATGTCCTGGGTGGGACTCTTGAAGCCGGTGTTGAGGTAGCCGAAGTACTTCTGGCAGCGCTCGTACAGGGGGCGGTGCTCGTCCAGTTCGATCAGCTTCTTCCAGTCGGTGAGGATGCCGCGCAGGGTGTTCGGCGGTAACAGACCCTTGTCCTCACTGAACAGCACGAAGAGGAAACGGTCCAACAGCTTCTGGCTCTTCTTGTAGAGCAGCAGCTTGTCGTGCTCCGGGTGGTTGGTACAGAGGTCCACCCACAGCGCGTTCTTGAAGGCACTGTAGTCCTTGTAGAGGTGTTTGGTCACCTTCTCCTCCTCCTGCAGGCTTTCGGCCTTCACCTTCTTCGGAAGGCCGCCCAGCACATTGTCGCGCTGCAGGCACAACCACAGCAGCTGGAACTGCTCGGCATTCAGCGTGAAGAGGTCGAACTCCAACCAGTCAACCGCATTGTCAATGAAGAACCGAAGCTTCTGGAAGTTGCTGGTGACCACGTAAACGCAATGCGTGTGGTTGGCCTTGTAGTTGAAAGCTTGGGTGTTGATGGTCCCGAGGTCGGTGGTATCGGTGCCTTTCAGCTCGATCACGGCCAGTGCCTTGCCGTCCTGCAGGATGGCCCCATCGGCCTTCTTGCTACCCTTCTCATTCTTGAGTTCGCTGGTGAGGTCGAAGTTCGGGTCGGGGTTCAGGGTGTAGCCCAGCACCTTTACGAATAACTCTCGGAGGAACCCTTCTTGGAACTGCTCCTCCTTAGCGTTCAGGATGTTCTGCTGCCGTTCGGCATTGTGGAAATAGGCCGAGAATGCAGCGTAAGCACCTGCGATACGGGATCCATCCTGTTGCTTCAGATACTTCTTGAGGACAGCGGACTGGAAGAGCGGCATGGCGTGAAAATAGGAAGCCCCGCCGGATGGCGGGGCTTCGCTGATCATTGGAATAATTTCAACCAGAGGGTGATCCCTAGGAGTAGCTTAAAATTGGATAGGGTAATTTTCAAATGTATCGTTGGTGTCTTCAGTTCGAACTTCACCTGGTACTCAACATGCTCCTTTTCATGGCTCTGCAGTTCCGTCACGCGTTCTGGGCTTCCACCATGGGACGGTCTTCGTAGTGGTCCCTAGGCGAAGATATAAGCTCCTAGTGGGAAAAGCGCCATGCGCTGGTTGAACAGCCTAGCGTCTACCTGTTCCGCCGCAACCAGCGCAACGCCCGGAAGCATTGCACCAACTACACGGTATATGTCCTCGCCCTCCGCATCCGGGACAAGGCATGCCGTTGAGTTGGCGTTGACCATAACAACTGAAGCAGGTGCTCTGCGACCCTGACCCTCGGCAGGTGCCACATTGTCCGCTTCCGCTACAGACGTAACATCGCTCGTTCGTATCCATATCTCGAAGATAGGTCCGTTCCCGGAATTGTCCAACCAAGGTGTTGGTGGTGATCGACCCATCGTTGACGTGGCCGTGCCCCATTCCAAGTGCCTCGTGCGTTGTTCAACCGTGATCGGCTGATCCCCCCTTTCCACCACCCCCCGTTAAAAACTCCCCCACCCCAAGCCATACCAACAGGGGGTTATTCTTCATTTTCGAAAAGCGCGGCGCAGGCACTAGCGGGCAGGACGGAAGCGGGGCGAAGGCCCCACCCTACTGGAACAAACCAACCCCCTATTCCATGGCCAAGAAACCCCTTGATCGCTGGCGTGTCGCATTGGTGGAGGATCATGTACTGGTGCGGCAGGCACTGGCCGCGGAACTGGCGGTGTGGCCGCGCGGGCAGCTGGTGGTGCAAGCCTGCGATGGGGTGGACCTGGAGGAGCAGCTGGCCACCACGGCCCCGGTGCAGCTGGCGGTGGTGGACCTGATGATGCCCCGGCGCGATGGCTTCGCCACGCTGAGCTGGCTGCGCACCCACCACCCCGCTACCAAGCTGCTGGCCATTACGCACGACCCCACGGACGATGCGGTGTACGCGGCGCTGCAGGCCGGGGCGCACGGGGTGCTGGGCAAGGCCGTGGAGCCCGCCACCCTACTGGCCGCGCTGGACAGCCTCTACCACACGGGCCTGTACGCCAACGAGCTGCTGATGCGCCAAGTGCAACACACGCCCGACCCCAACAGCCCGATGGCCCTGCGCAAGAAGCTGGAGAAGGCGTTGTGCCCACGCGAACGGGAGTTCCTGAAGGCCTACATCTCCGACGAGAGCCCCAGCCGGCAGACCATCGCCAAGCGCATGAAGATCAGTATCCACACCGCCGAGAAATACCGCAAGAACATTGTGAGCAAGACGGAAGCACGCACCCGCGTGGCGCTGCTGCGGCTGGCACTGCGTTTCAACTTCGTGCGGCTGTGAAGCGGCGCACGGAATAGTGCGGATGGATCGGCGCATCGGTGGTCGTGGTCGGCGCTGGGGTGCAATGGCCCCTGATGGATCGTAGCTGAGCTATGTTATTCATACGTCCCTGGTAAGTGCGTAATACTTAGGAACGCGCGTACGCGTGCGCGCGCGTTCAACTATAAGCGAGGTGCTGTCGGCTGTTGGGAGGGTGGGTGGGTGTGCGCGGGTAGGTGGTGTTGCACTTCGCCCATACCGACGCGCTAGCGGACCCCTGCGCCACGCTGAACGATCCATTCATTCAACTGAATGATCCCGTCGTCAAGCTGGATGATCCATTCATTCAACTGCATGATCTCTTCTTCAAGCTGGATGATCCGATCATTCAGCTGTATGATCTCTTCTTCAAGCTGGATGATCCATTCATTCAACTGAATGATCTCTTCTTCAAGCTGGATGATCCGATCATTCAGCTGTATGATCTCTTCTTCAAGCTGGATGATCCATTCATTCAGCTGTATGTTCCCATGATCAAGCTGTATGGTCCATTCATTCAGCTGTATGTTCCCATCGTCAAGCTGTATGATCCGTTCATTCAGCTGTATGTTCCCATCGTCAAGCTGGATGATCCATTCATTCAGCTGTATGTTCCATTCATCAAGCTGTATGATCCATTCATTCAGCTGTATGCTCCCGTCATCAAGCTGTATGATCACATCATTCAGCTGTATGATCCCTTCATCAAGCTGTATGACCTCCTCGTCAAGCTGTACGATCCGACCATTCCATTGGATGGATACGCGCTCGGATCGCTTGGGGGCTGCGATGCGCTGTTCCCACGTGCTGGGGACGGTCCTGGCCACGGTGGAGGTGGTGATCGTTCGGAACCCCGCGTGGGGCGTGCATTCCATCGCTTTTACCGCCGCTATAGCGCGGGGTATGTTCCCACGCTATGGGCGTCCGTGCGACAAACCTTGATCCGTGTTGCTGCATATAAACCGCAACCCACAAATTCGGGGAGCAGATGAAAAAAGTATGGTATTTCGCGTCACTTCGTATCAGCCGCATCACGCCAATGACCCTGGTCGGGAAGATCAGGAACTGCGTGACCATGATGACCGGTAATCCGGCCTTCGCGGCACCCAACCCCCTTCCGGATCCCGCACTGGGTGACGTGAGCGCATCGGCGGACAAGCTGGAAGCTGCCGAGGCCGCTTACGCCTTCAACCGGGGCAAGTTGGAGAAGGAAGCGCGCGACCTCGCCTTCCAGGAGGCCAAGGAGATCTTCCACCTGTTGGGCGGCTATGTGCAGCTGGCTAGCGGTGGGGATAAGGAGATCATCCTCAGCGCAGGGCTCGATGTGGAACGCAAGCCTGAGGCCAGTGGTGTGCCAGCCGCACCGGGCAACATGCGTGCAGAGGCCACCCCGGTGCTGGGTCAAGTGGTGGTCCGTTGGGGTGCGAGCAAGGGACGCCGCATCTACAAGGTGTACCAGACCACCGGCGACCCCAGCTCGGAGTCCGGCTGGGAACTGATCGCCCTCACGGGCAAGGTGCGCCTGGTGGTGGATGGCTTGGATCGGTTCAAGACCTACAGCTTCCGTGTGGTGGCTGAAGGTGTGGCCGGCGAGAGCATCCCCAGCGAGGCCGCGAGCGCAACAGCCGCCTAAGCTGCACCCTCACACATGCCCCCGACGTGCGCCCGGCACCTTCTCCGGGACGTACGTCGGGGCATGGTGCATCCCAACGAACCCATGAACGCCCCCCTCCACATCGCCCCGCTCACGGCCGCGGACCTCGCCGCCGCCTGCGCACTGGACCCCACCGACACCGGTTGTCGGGGTCGCCTGCTGTGGCACCTGCACACCCCCTATGCACAGGCCCTGAAGGCCGAGCAGGGTGCGCAGTTGCTGGGCCATGCCTGCGGCCTGGTCCACGGCCGCAGCGGCTGGGTGCGCCACCTGCACACCGCACCGCACACCACCGAGGTGGCCCCCGCCTTGCTGGCCGCGCTGGTGGAATGGATGGAGGCCCACGGCGCCCACAGCCAAGTGGCCATCGCCCAGCCGGGTGCCGAGGCGCCCTACACCGCCTGCGGCTTCGAAGAGTCCGGCAGCCTGCTGCATTATACCCACGGCCACTTCCTGGAAGCCACCCGCGCCGAAGTGGTGGACCTGGCCCCGGAACATGGCCTGGCCGTGTTGCGGTTGGACCAGCAGGCCACCGGTGAGGACCGCAGCACGCTGTTG
>Ga0075158_10001028_pt1 | contig 21623 bp, 22 predicted proteins | sample JI91814BDNA_FD_70968 | JGI IMG/M metagenome (GOLD analysis project Ga0075158, IMG submission 70968) | Wastewater effluent complex algal communities from Wisconsin, to seasonally profile nutrient transformation and Carbon sequestration -... | ecosystem: Engineered > WWTP > Effluent > Algae... | reverse complement strand
CACCTGATTCGATGGCTTTGATGGCGTCTTCATGAAAGATAATCAGTGAGCCTTTAAGATAGTCCCCATCGCGCTCAACGCTTTCAGTGATACCAATGATGTGCTCTTTAGCATTGGCCGGTGTAAGAAAGCGATCTGTACTTTTTTCCACCGGGTGTAGGTCGGTTACGGGCGAGCCTTTAAGCGACTCTAGCGAATCCGCGCGAAAGACCTCTTCGTCTGAGCGGTATTCACGGCCATTCTCATAGGCAAAAACACCGGTCTTGGTTAAATTAGCATTGACACGTAAAAAGCCCTGCGACGTGCGCTTAAAGTCTTTGTATGAGCCGTTATAGTCGAATCTTAGTACTTCCATTCGGCCTAGTATAAAGACCGTGGAGCAAAATGGATGATCAAAAAATTGGATGCTGGAAAAGATTTATTACTTAATCTCAGCACTATGGCGTAGTTCACATAATTTTAATTTGTGGAGCCTAATAAGATGCCAGAAAAAATTAAGCACTCCTGCTCTTTTTGTGAACTTGATTACAGTTTTGAGCATAAGCATCGAGTAATATACGGATCATTTTTTGATATTGTGTATGTAGTTGATCCGCCTCTTTCTTAAAGAACTCTACGCTTTCTCTGCTCAACATAAGAGTAACTTTTACATTATCTTCTTTGAGAACCAATTCGCTTGGTTTAGGTAAAAAATCTGGGATTATTTTTAATTTACCCATAGGTTCATTGGTGTACTTAATCTTTTTTTTCATAAATCTTTTTTCCGCCTCGCCAATAGCCAGCACCAATAATCCTAATTTTCTCACCGCGATGGGTAAAACGAACAGACATTATACCCTCATCGATTCTTCCAATACAAAAGAGTCTTCGTTCGACTTTGCTATGCTCTACATCTTCAACAATGATACGATTAGGATCTAAAAAAACACGTTCCGCCTCAATAAAAGAGACGCCATGCTTCTTAATATTAGCTTGCTCTTTTTTATCGTCCCATTCGAAATTAGTCTTCTTCATCCTTTGGTAACCATATCATATAACCATAAAAAAAACCATATAATATTCGAATATATTTTTCGATGTCTATAGATAAAAATGGATGAAAAAACAGGGCCACGTCAGTACAGTCACAGCGAAATAGTATCTAAAAAAACGATCGTTTTTCTGCACCGTCTTTCTGCTCCCTACCCTAACCGAGCAAAATCACTGTTCATGTGATTGCTTTTTCCGGAAAACTCATGCTAATTTTCTAATTACGGAAAAGTTAATTTCGTGTTGCTAAATTAAACCAGGGGGATTTATGAGCAGAATCGTCGGTTACGCACGGGTTTCCAAACTTGAACAAAACCTTGACCTACAAAAAGACGCGTTGGAAAAAGCTGGTGTAAAAAAGTCCTTGCTCTTTATTGATAAAGTCAGCGGCATGAAAGAAGAGCGACCAGGGCTCGCAAGGTGCTTTGAAAGCCTTCAGAATGGCGATGTCTTAGTGGTATGGAGGCTTGATAGGCTTGGACGCTCCCTGCCCCATTTAGTGAGCATCATCAAAGAGCTCAAAGAACGAGGGGTGGGATTTCGTTCTATAGGCGATGGCAATATCGATACCACTACAGCATCCGGCGAATTGGTCTTCAATATCTTTTCGTCGCTTGCTCAGTTTGAGCGCTCTTTGCTACAAGAAAGAACGTTGGCTGGGTTAAAATCCGCGCGTGCACGTGGTCGATTAGGGGGCCGGCCTAAACTATTGAAGGATTCGCCAAAGATAAAAATGGCTAAGAGGCTTCATGAAGACAAATCTCTCTCCATCGCTGAGATTTGTGAGACCATGAAGATTTCCAAATCGACCCTATATTGGTATTTGAAGCAATGATTTCTTTATAGCAGCCATAAAGAAAGATTTATTTTCGTTGTTTTAAAAGATTTCCAATTAAATTTGTTGGTTTCTATAGGGTTTCGCATAAGTAATTTTCCATCTAAAAAAATTCAATCATCGTAGAAAAGGCTTATCATAAAGCCATCATCAGGAAATTAGCCTAGTTTTTATCTGGGTCGGATGTTGTCTAAATCACAGCAAATTTTTGCATCGAATTTGGGCCAAAATCGATAATAATCTGGAATAAATTTGTGCCTATCAAATCCCCGCCTATCAAATCCCCGCGCAGTAGTCCATCTATAGCGTCCATAAGCTTAGATGGAGGTGGAGCGCGGTTTGGTCGTAGCCCAAATCTTCGTTGGTAGAATTTTTAACCATTCAGTTGATTGGTACTTTTATTATGAGTATATTAAAAACATGTCCTCAGTAAAACGCAAAATCACCTATCGCTTGTACCTAACCAAGAAGCAAGAATTGGCGATGGGGCTAGTTTTGCGACTGCATCAGCAATTATACAACGCAGCTTTAGAACAACGGATAAGCGCTTATAAGAAGCAAAAAAAGTCTCTTAGCTACGTTGCTCAAGCTCGTGAGCTTACTGTTGTTCGCGCTGAAATGGACGAATATAAATTATTAAACGCTCAAAGTTGTCAGGTGACTTTAACGCGGCTTGATTTAGCATTTAAGAATTTTTTTCGTCGCGTAAAAGCGAAAGAGAAGAAAGTGGGTTTTCCTCGCTTTAAATCACTCGCTCGTTACACTGGCTGGGGCTATAAAACTCATGGTGACGGCTGGAAATTGTTAGCGGGTGAGAAGAATAAACATGGGTTTCTTCGCTTAAGCGGCATCGGTCATCTAAAAATCCGCGGCGCAGCCAAGCATCTAGGCACACCAAAAACTTGCGAGATTCAGCACAAACAAGGCAAATGGTACGCCTCGGTTACGATCGATTGTGAAGCCACAAGAACTAGTGGCCAAGAGTCCGTCGGCATTGATTGGGGTTTAGAGACTTTCGCAACGATGGCCAAGTATGATGGTAACAGCGAAAGTATTAAAAATCCTCGTTTTTTAAAAACTCAGCTACGAGCTTTAAAAACCAAGCAACAAAGCCTGAGTCGTAAAAAGCGTGGCTCTAAGAATCGCCAGCAAGCTAAACAAGCAGTAGCGAATCTTCATGCGAAGATAACTAATACGAGAAAAGAATTCTTGCATCAGACTACAGCTAAGATTATCAAAAATTCAGCTTTAATAGCCGTAGAAAAACTAAACATAAAAGGCATGAGCAGTGCAGGAGGCTCATATAAAAAAGGTTTAAATCGCGAGATCTTAAGTGCTGCACCTGGCTTGTTTCACCAAATGCTCAAATACAAAGCGGAAGAAGCTGGTGTTGAGTGGGTAGAAATTCCAACCAGGCAAGTAAAGCCATCGCAAACCTGTCATGGCTGTGGTCGTCAAGAAAAGAAGACGCTTTTTATGCGCAAGCACGCCTGTGAATGCGGTGTATCGTGTTCACGCGATGAAAATTCAGCAAAAGTTATCTTGAATTGGGCGTTGTTTGGTAGCGCCTCGGGGCAGGAACTGTCCCGCTGTGGAGGGGCACTCGCTCCGGTGAAGCAGGAAACTCCATCTATAGCGGCTTGAATAAAGTCGCTTAGATGGATGTAGTTCATACTTTCTTTTTGACATTGGATAAGAACAATCTTTCTTTTATTCTTCTCAAAAAAACATACGCTTTCGCCTGAAAGCGAAAGGCGGATGTAAGGGGGAAATTTTAATTTTCACCTTACTACCCTTCCGTTCCGTACCGTTACAGAATTTCCCCATTAAGTCATTGAATTTGCTCAATTTCACTCTAAATAGAAGCGAGGGCTACTTTTTGAAAATAAGAACTATTCCGGCTCGTAATTACGCTGTATAATCGTGGAAATTAGTGAAATTTTAGAAGCGAGGGCTACTTTTTGAAATTAGTCTTCATTTCAGCCCATAGCTAAGACCTAAGATCATGGAAATTAGTGAAATTTTAGAAGCGAGGGCTACTTTTGCAAATTTCTACCCATTCGATGGTTTGGTATTTATTGTTTTAGCCACTTTAAACGCTAAATTTTTAACTAGCCTAAAAAAATAGAAGCGAGGGCTACTTTGTTTTTAGCCTCTGATATTTTCGTTTTTTCTTTTGTTGGCCACGGATTTGTCCTTCGATTTCTAATTGGCCAGCCTTTTTTATCATCTCACGGGCTTCTGGGTACCTTGGGCCGATGGTGTATACGCAATCATCAACTTTCTCTACATATCCTTCACCGACCCAGGCGTCTATTACTTTTCTGATTAATCGAGGGGACATTTGTGCCTTACTAGCCAGTTCCAACAGGTCTTCATTGCTTAGTAATATCCCTCCACGTTCGTATGATTCTCTCGCTCTCGCTCTTTCTTCTAGATGCATTTCCATTTGAAAGCTTGCCTGTGAGCCATGATCATTGGGACGACCCACGAATATTGGCAGCCTCACTACGGGTAGCATGTGTCGCTGTTCTTGTAATTCGACACCACCTATGGGTAATTGTTCAACGAATCCAGGACAGAGAGGAGCACGCATTTCTATTTCTAGGAGAGAAGTCTTTTGGCCTCGAGCTTCCCAGTGATCAAAGGAAATCAGGTTTCCTTCCCATATACCATCTCTACCTTTATAACTAAAACGACAGCTTGCTTGAGTAAAGATGATTTTTCGGATCTTGGCTGCTGTGTCATCAGATATGCCGGCGCCCGATAGTTCTCCAAGGCGTTTATAACCACCGTCAATTCTAAGAAGGCGTGGGTTCTTCATTTTAGTTAGGAACTGTTTATGGACTTCTAAGAGTTGCCAACGCCAAACATGATGAGCGGTTATCGAGCTTAGTAGTGGTACTCCTTTTCGTAGGATACTTTTGGCTGTAACAATATCTATGGCTGCGGTAGTGTGAAGCTCCAATATTTTTTTGTCGCTAGAGTCTATGATGCTATCGCTAGATTCATTAATGCTGACATCCTTACGCAGACTACTTACTATCTGCTGATAGATAGGCACGCTGATTGCTGCAGGCTTTTCTCTTTTTCGTCTTACGTATTCTTTTATCCTATCTTGCCATCGCAATAACGCTAATTGGCGTGGTAAATAAAGCGGATTATCCCACACATCTGATCGATATTTATGATCATAGGCCTTACTTTCTATCAATGCCGAAAAATCAGTAATGAAAGCCTTGGAGTGAGTGCCAATATTATATTGTTTGAAAAATGATAACGCCTTTCGATCGACACTCAGTACGCCATCTTTATCATTTTGATGCTTCTTACTGTCTGCTAAAGGAAGTCCTATTTCTCGCTCAGCTTTTGGTAGGATAAACCTTAGATCATCGATCAATTCGTCGATTGCAATTTCTGAGAATTTATCTTTGGCCAATTGAAAATTATCTTGAATGAGAGCATATCGAGCTGAGAGCATGTATTTGTTGTTCTCTGCAAATTCTCTCCATGCTGAAGACCAATAGATCTTTAGCCAACCAAGAATTCCTAAATTTGCTTCGTGATCATCGACCAGCTCATCTTCAGTTTTATGTTTCTTAAACAGACTTAGTATTCTATGGGACACATACGATTTGCTTTCATCGGTTGATTGTTCACCTGCTGCAAAAAAGAATGCCTGAAGGGTTTTTTCTTCTTTTTCAGTTAGTGAATAGATGGGATTAAGTTCAGCGATTCGCCGCATAAAAAAGTAATCCCGTTGTTTGCGAAACTGTCTTAAGAGAATTTCAGCATCATCTTTATTGCTCTTAAGCAGCTCATTAATCGCTTCCATAAACATGGTAATCTCCCTCTCATAGCAAGCTATTCAATGGCCCATCTTGTTCTGTTTTGCTGAGAACATCCTGATCATCATCGGGATGAGATATTGGTGTCCATCTATTGTTAGTATACATTTTTGCAGACGATTGAGTGGGTTCTTTATTTTCCATAGTAGCACCACTGAATTTAAGTATGCCACTATGGTTTTTATCTGGGTCGAACTTCAATACACCGCTTCTTTTGCTATAGTTGGCTTTGGTCACCTTCAAAAATACCCTCTCAGTGTTGTCGTCATATTCTCGTCTGGCCAGCACCATTCCCCATCTAAAGCCGTTTATTATCCCGCCGGATCCCCTCATATCGTCCATGCTTAAATCTGGTACTAAATCCTTTTCACTGGCTTTAAATATGGTCGTCTTGTTTGAGTCTTTGCGCGTATGGTGTGCCACCAATATTGAAGGTTTGCCTTCGGTCAACGACAATCGCCAAAGAAGATCGACCCAGTTTTGGGCTTTAGCTGAATCTTTTTCGGTTTCGCAGCCCATGTATTTAGAAGCAGGATCGAGAATTACTAGTTTGATGTCTGGGTGTTTTTCAAGGAAGAACTTCAATTTCTTAAAGATTTCAGTGGGATTATCTTCCTCATCTATTAATCGCTCGTTATTACCAACGCGAGGGAACAAGCGAAGGTTTTGGCCTACCAACTCCAACATTTTCTTGTTTTCAAAGATGCCCATTGATTTGAGCACACTTTGAAGCCTCCTTGCGACTTCATTTTTGTCCTCTTCTCCCGCCAAGTAGAGTACTTTCATCGGCTCTAAGGCTCGAGCGTGCAGCCATTGGGCACCACATGCTGCAGCGATTGCTGCTTGGATGAGAAGATAGGTTTTTCCACAACCGCCGGGTGCTGCGATGATGCAAGGAACTTCGGCCGGTAAAAACCCTTCGTTTACCCCAAAGCCTTCATCCGTATGAAAGATGAAAGTTCTTGGTGGAACCTCTAGATGAGGCAAATCTAACTCACCGACCGTCGGTTCAAATTCAGACACGTCCAATTCATTACGCGCTTCAGCATTCATAGCGTTTTGCAATTTTATTACTTCTTCTAAGCGCGCTTGTTCTTTGGGCTCCATTTATAACCCCTTTTTTATAGTAAGGCTTAACAAAAAGACCTCTTGTAGATGATGAGACCCACATTCTCTATACGTGAGCTCGGTGCTCAAGCTATCTGCAATATCGTTGATACGTGAAGGATGAGATGAAGTATGTCGTAGGTAAAATGGCCAATCAAAGAGCTGTGCATGAACTTGGTTCTCTTTTAGATATCTCAAAGCCTCGACAGCTTTTTTTGGACCAATTCTCTTGGTGTTGAGTGCTCCATTCTCATCTTCATCAATCTGATACAGCACGGTCACCCTGCCCTTATATTTAGTTGTTACCAGCCATTTTGCCCATTTGCTAAGGCCATCAGCATTTGCTGCACCGATAGACAGAAAATCCCTGTTGCCATTTATTAAAAATTTTACTGAGAAATAGTCGGCCATCCCTTCGCAGACGATCAGATGAGGGGAATTTTTGATGAGGCTGGGAAAGCCAAACGCTCGCGGTGACCCATCAGGCTCTGTCCAGCCACCAACATTGGGTAAAAGGCGAGATTTTTCTTCTTTGGATACATTGACGATGCTTCTAAAAAATAGGTTTTTAACTTCTGTGGATGCTGTACCTCGCAAAGGTACGACAATTTGCGGTGCGAGAGAAACTCGGTGCGTAATAAAACTCTGATGCTGTGCATCAAAGATTGAAATCTTTTCTCTATGGAGATTGGCAAAGCCACAGTTAAGAACTTGGCGAGGAGATTCTATCCCTCGTTTTTTGATAAGCCATTCACCAGCAACATCCTCTCTGGCGATTTCGACTTTTTGCAGGTGTTGCCAGAGCTCATGAACTGTCCTGCCCAGCGATGGTTGTTTTTGAAAAACTATTGGGACTAATTTGGTTGTTGATCTTGGGTCTGGGTTTAACGCTCCATAACGATTCATAAATTCAGCAAGATCCATATTAAAAGCAGTTTTAGCAAATTCCTTGCAACCACCGCCTTCACCGGTTTTAGCATCATGCCATGTCGCTTTATCTAACCAAACGCATATGTTTTGCTTGTCACCATTTCGCCAAAATCCATTGAAAGAAACCTTGTTGTCAGCTTTTTTTGTCAGCTTTGGCGATGCCACTGCGGAAATTGCATTTGCCATAGCATGGGAAAAATCATGCACTGACCAAATTGGGTTTCTTTTCTTCATCTACAGCTCGGTTTTTAAGAGAAAATACTGATGGCTGCTATAATTATGTAAATCTAGCAGCCAGATTTAAAGATTTCTACCTTATTTCATCCCTCTGTTTTTTCTGCTCATAGAGCTCCATGGCCTCTTCTAAGACTTGAACCATTTTAAGCCGGTCTCTAGCTGCTATTTCTCTCAGCTTAAAGTAGAAGTCAGGATGTACCCTGGTAGACAATTGATACGTGCGACCAGTCTTTTTATTGCGGCCATCAATTGGTGCAACCTCGGGCTGATTAATGTTCCCCTTGATATCATCTACGCTTGGTGGTGTGCCTAATTTATTCTTTTTTATGCTGTTGAAGTTTGCCATTTAACCAATCCTATCTACAAGTTCTTGGATGAGAGAATCTGCACTTTTGTTAAGGTTTTTGAATTTCGTTTCAGTTACCGAAAATCCAATATTTTGGGCTTGCCGGTAAGCCGGTCTTTCAAAGAGACATCCTGTTAACAACTGATATCTAGCCTCCTCTATGTATTGTCGGCATTCCTTCCTTTCAGCCTCGGTACCAACTCGGTTGAGAGCAAAGAGAAGTTTTTCTCTTGGTATTTTGGCTTTGATAAGCTCGTGAAAGGTAAGAATGGCTGGTTCTAAATCATCAACACTGGCACCTGTAGGTTGAACGATTAAATCTGCGGTCCTCGCTATTTCAAGTGTGGCTTCGCTGGTGCGAGCTGGACCATCAATGATCAACAGATCAAATCCTCCAGCACTCTCTAAGGCCTGTTTGGCCGTCTTAAAACTCTCGACAGAAATTCTAGGTTCGATTCCTGCATTTAATCTTCTTCTTTGCCAATTAACGGCGGTGCTTTGTTGGATGTCCAAATCCGCAATTTTGACCTTTAGACCATTGAACGCTGCCTCACGTGCAAGAGCTCTTGAAAGAGTGGTTTTACCCACGCCACCCTTTTGAGAAATAAAACCGATAATTGTCGCCATCGAATTCTCCGTAAGAAATCTGGCAGCCAGATAAATGTTTTTCTTTTTAAAAAGATATCATACTTTCTAAGCAAGAAAAGAATCTTTCTTAAAAAAAATAAAGAAAGATTTCTAGATGGAAGTTTTGTGGTGGTCGTCATAATGAATAAACCGCGTATCTAAGCTGTGCTTTGCTGAAAGAAAGAAAAAAAGAAAGCAATAAAGATAGAGTAAATTCTGGGTTTTATTGTCTGTGTAGAATGAAAAAAAGAAAGAAATCTTAAAATAATTATTTCTTTCTTGTCATTGTTTTTTGAAGTTAATTATATGAGAAAGAATTATGTCTGCCATAAAAAAATCTTTCTTGCTTAGATATGAATTTGATAAATCAGTCGGGCGAGCCCTTTTTTTAAGCATCCCATTTAGAACAGAGCAAGTAAAATATCACCATGGCAAATCTATGGGATCAACAACCAAAAGAATCGAGCCGCGCCTTTGCGGTATTTGTAGTCTATCGGGATCTGGGTTTACGACGCTCATGTAGCGCAGTGGCTGAGCACCTAAAAACAGGTGCTTCTTCGGTGCTTGAATTATCAAAACGTCATAACTGGCAAGAGCGAGTAAAAGCATGGGACGCCTACGTCGATCAAGAAACGCAGAAAGAACAGCTTGAAGCCGTTAGGATCATGAAAAAACGACAGATTTCACTTGCTCTTAAAGCGCAGAAGGCCGCAGAAAAAGGGCTTAGAAAATTCATAGCCCAGTTTAATAATGACAATATATTACCCTCAGCTATGAAGCCTGATGGCCTTGCCAAGCTCATGGAGTCAGGCTGTCGCATAGAACGCCTCAACCGCGATGAGCCTGAACAAAACGTCACGCTTACTCAAAGCTCAAAGTTTGACAACCTCACACTCGAAGAATGCGAGAACCTTCGCGCTTTGATAGCTAAAGCTGAAGGAATCCGATGAATTCTCACCAAGCATTGATTGAGTTAGACCGCTCGCTTGTTACTAAAGGCGGGCTGCGCCAATTTATCCGGCTTGCCTGGAAGCAGGTTGAGCCGGCACGTCCCTTTGTTTCAGGTTGGCATATCGATGCTATTGCTGAGCATCTAGAAGCTATTTCCGCCGGCAATCTCACTCGTTTAGTCATCAATATTCCGCCCGGATGCATGAAGAGTTTGACTTGCTGCGTATTTTGGCCCGCTTGGGTATGGACTTTTAGGCCTGAGTGCAAATGGATCTACGCCTCCTACGCCATGGGCTTAAGCCAACGCGACAACCTACGCATGCGTCGTTTGATTGAAATCGATTGGTATCAGCAACGCTTTGGTCATAGCTTTAAGCCGCTCAAAGATAACTGGGGCGCCATTAAGTTCATGAATGACAGTGCGGGTTATAGGCTCTGCACATCGATGGATGGCACGGTCACCGGTGAACACGCTGACGTTCAAGTTTGTGATGATCCTATCAAGCCTCAGGATGCTCGTGGAGGGGTGTTAGCCACCAAAACCGTCCTGACTTCATGCCTTGAGTGGTGGAACGAAACCATGGGCTCTAGGCTCGTGGACTATAAAAAGTCTGCGCGGGTCATTATCATGCAGCGCTTGCATGTGCACGACTTGGCAGGAGCAGTGCTCAAAGAAGGTGGGTATGAGCATCTTTGTTTGCCGATGGAACACGAACCAAAAACTATTTGTGCCACTTCAATAGGTTTCAAAGATCCGCGCACAGAAAAGGGCGAGCTGTTATGGCCCGTTCGCTTTTCAAAAGATGCAGTGGATCAGCTCAAGAAAGAGCTGGGTCCCCGTGGGGAAGCTGCCCAATTACAACAACAGCCAGTACCATTATCGGGCTCAGTATTTGAAAAGGAGCACATTAAATTCTGGCAGGAACAACCTCAGGTTAAGACCGTGGTTTCTTCTTGGGATTGCACCTTCAAAGAAACTGGCTCGTCGTATGTAGTGGGGCAGGTATGGGGGGTTAGCGCTGATGGTGATAATTATGTTTTGTTGGATCAAATAAGAAAGCGCATGAGCTTTAGCGACACACTGAGCGCCATTCGCAAAGTATGTCTTCGTTACCCTCATTGTTCAGCCCACTTGATCGAAGAAAAAGCCAATGGCAGCGCTATCATCGATATCTTGCAGGATGAAATACCAGGCATTTTCCCGGTCCTTCCCTTGGGTGGTAAAGAGGCCAGGGCCCATGCTGTAGAAAGCCTATGGAGCAGGGGACAGGTGCTTTTGCCGTCCCCTGATCAATACCCATGGGTGAACGAGTTAACCCAAGAACTCTTGGAGTTTCCCAGTTCTCTTTTTGATGACCAGGTAGACGCTATGACACAAGCCCTATCTTGGCTGCGTGAACGAGCGTTACGGCTCAGGACTTTCACGCGTTCAATGAACAACACAGGAAATCTCTCATGTTTTCTTTAGAGGAGCGCAACGACAGTTGGCAAAACCTGTTATCAGGCCTGGGAACCAGCCGTGATAAATCGACTTATGCACACTTATCACCAAATGAATGTTTTCCTCCAGCATATCTAGAACAGTTATATGTCAATGACGATATTGCCGCCCGTATCTGCGATCTTCTGCCGGGAGAAATGCTTCGGCAAGGTTCTTCTATCAAAGTTGATGACGAGCCTTTCTCATGGAATGGTTTAGGCGATACCTTGCGCGATGTATTGGTCAAATCCCGCATCTTTGGAGCGGCTTTTATCTATGTGGGAGCCGACGATGGACAGGAACAAGCACTGCCCTTGATTTTGTCACGCATTAAGTGTGTGCGATTCCTCAATGTATTGACCACCAAAGATCTTAGCTATCAATCTTTTTATGCAGACCCTAATAATGCAAAGTACGGCCACGTTGAGCTATATCGGTTGAATGTGTCGTCGCAGCATCAAAACACGGTTATCCATGAGTCGCGACTAATACCTTTCTTTGGAACACCGCCATTAAACCAACGCTTGTTTCCGCCCAGCATCCTGCATCGTATTTATCCCGTATTGCAGCAGTTTCATACTGCTTGGCAGGCCACTTCCCATTTGATGAATGATGCAGCTCAAGGGGTATTTAAGCTCAAAGGCCTTCATAGTGCCGTTGCTTCTAATCGCAGCGAAGAGCTTTTAAAACGCATGGAGCTCGTTGATATGAGCCGTTCAATATCCCGTAGTATTCTCTTAGACGCCGAAGATGAAGAGTTTAGGCGCGACTCCTATAGCTTTGCTGGCATACCTGAGATCCTAGAAAAGATGATGCTCAGATTAGCCGCGGCGGCGCGCATACCGGTATCGCTGTTGATGGGCCAAGCACCAGCCGGCATGAACGCGACTGGTGAGAGTGATACGCGCTTTTTCTACGACCAGGTTAGAGCTGAGCAAGAGGGCCTCAAGCCCAAGATTGAGCGCCTTGTCCAGATTATAAACGGTGATGCTCAGACTAACGTTAGCGTTGAGTTTCCTGCTCTTTGGCAGATGACCGACCGCGAAAAAGCCGAACTACGTCGCATGGAAGCTGAAACTGATCGTATCTATCTGCAGGAAGGCGTGCTGCTACCTGAGGAAATAGCCATTAAGCGCTTTAGTAGCGGCGACTTTGCCATCGATTTAACTTCACGGGCCGAGTTGGCCCATAGCGAGAGGAGTATGAGTGATGAATGATACTATCAAAAAAATAGCGGTTGGTGGTTCAGCTATAGCCTTAGCTATAGCCATGGGACTGCAAACTTTTGTTTTTGGGCATAGCGATATGCAGACAATTAAAGAAGAAGTGTCCAAACTCTCAGAGCGAGTAGCCAAGCTTGAAGTTCACAAAGCAAATGACTAAAGTTCCTGCTATAAAAGGCTCAGCCCAGGCGCGTTTGCTTTTGTATAGGCTGCTATCGCTCAAACTAACTGAGACAGAGCAGCGATTATTATCTGCCGATCCGAATTTGTGGGAACAAATACTCTCCATAATGGAAAATGCCCTTAATTTGGATGCGCAGATTAAATCAGATCAGGCGGTTTTAGCTGAGGCTTTTTCTCACATCGATCGTACTACCCGTGAAGGCTTGCAAAAGCAGGTTGAGCGACTGACAGGAAAAACTCTGTGGTTGGGTGTGCAGGCCTCTTCTTTGCTGGATTCTTTTATCGATGAGCACCAAAAGCTTATTAAATCAGTGCGACTCGAGCACTTGGATAAGATTGGTTTAGCCATCAAACGCGGCATTCGTGAAGGTCAACTGCAAAAAGATATCGCCAAAAATATTCGCCAGCTGACTGATATTAGTAAACGGCGTTCACAACTCATCGCTCGCAACGCGCCTCTTCAATATAGTGGTGCTTTAACCAAGCATAATCAGATGAGCGCTGGTATTAAGTCATACGTATGGCAATCTTCCCGTGATGAACGGGTGAGAGATCTTCATAGAAAGCTCGATGGTGAGGTGTTTAGCTGGGATGGCCCTGGGCCTCATCCACGCTCAGAAGTTAATTGCCGCTATGATGCGGTGCCGCTGGTTAATTAGTCGTAATACATATTATTGCCAATAGGCGCTAAATAATTGAAAATAATTCTAGCTGCCATAAATAAATCTATATGGCAGCTAGAAAGAAACCTATTAAGCTGCTTTCTTGTAATAATACATCTTAGGGCGGGGAAGCTGTCCGCTTTGAACTCTGATGGTATAGATACCTAAGCCAATAGCGTCATAGGCATTATGGCGCTTATGGAGTGCAACAGATGCCAGGTCTCTGAGGATATTTTTTTTGCTGTAGGAATCGCAAAGGCTATCAATTTCATCTTTGGTTTCTGCTTTTTGTTGGCCGGCTTTCCATTCCCGGGGGCTAGGGAGCAAAATTTCTTCACAATTCAAAACTTGGGTAAGTGCGCCAACGAATAGGGTTAGATCCATGAGAGTCATGGGCGCAACTGGAGAGCCGGGGTAAATAACAGGGCGTTCAATCACAATGCTTTCAGGGAAGGAAGAATATCCTTCATCTTCTAGCCATATATCTTTGATTTTATGTACGAGCTCTATCATGCTTCTAAGCGATGATTCTGAAGAGAAAGGCTGAATTACGCTCGTTTTATGGACTATGGGTTTTTTGACCGGTCCGCCAAAACACTGGGGGTGCTTATTGATAATCGCCATCCCACATCCCGTGCTTTTGAATGAGAATGCAGGATCTATAGCAAGTATCTTAGGTGCAAATTTGGGTTTGAAATCTTTTTGTCTTGACATAAATACCTCTATATATTCGATTTACGGTTGCGAACCGTTTAGATTTGTCCCCAAGCATGCTGCATAAACTCTTTACCTTCGCTGGTGGTCTTGGCTGTGCATGTAAGTTTCAGTTGCCGTCCTCGTAAGGGATTATCCACCCCCACTGTTCCCTCACAGATCGTCTTGTTTACCCGCTCGTTAATTTCTTTAAGTTGCTTCTTCGGACAAAGCCCTATCGCTGCGCCAATAAACGACTTGATGCGGGGTAGGGTATATTCGTTAGCAAACGACTGAGTCCAATTCCTTTTCTCACCAGGCTCGATATTTGGGTTATCACTTTCATTCACCGTAGTTTCCACTACAAATAATTTTCCCCGACCTAAACGACGCTCATACAAAAACACCCGATCGATTGTGACCTTGTATTGGCCTTCAGCAAAATATTGCCGATTAGACGTGCCTTCGGCTGCGACATTCTCAATGCCGTCAAAAATACTCATAAGAACTACCATCCTTTTGTAGGTTATTTTCTCGGTTAAATTGGCTAAAACCCTCGTACAATCATCGAAGCTGCTGCTGACAATGTTTGTAATGTGTCTATGCCCTCGGGTGTCTTAGAACTGCTTAAAACGGCCGTATTGCTACCTAATACTTTGTTGTGCAAGTAATCCTCCAAGTATTGAGCCATGATCCCAACATGCTGGCCGTAGCCGGCCAGACGGTAATGTTTAAGGTTTTTCTCGGTGTGAATTTTTTCTAGGACCGGCTTTAAGAGCTCAGAAAGCTCGATGATGCTTTGGTAAGGTGAGTTGGTTTTTATGGGAGTGCAATCGATAAAGAGATGAAACGCTTCTTGATTTAGCCGAGACTTATCAGAAGGGGGAGCAGGAATATGTGCGTTATCGCCGTCTTCACGGGCTGCTTTCTTTAATAGTGGTTTTGACAGTTCGGCCGGTATCTCTTTTGAGTCGTATTTGCATGCGGCGTAGTAGTGGCATCGGCCGTATTTAAAGCAGGCGGAGAGGTTTTTAGTTAAGCCTGTTGTACTAAATTGAGTTTTTCTTAGCCTGATAATTTCCTGTGCTGTAGCAAAAAGCTTTTCACAGTTTTTATCGTTATCATCAGGTTTAAGCTGAGCCTCTACGCATTGGGCCTGAGCAGAGCCTTTGGTGCGATAATAGATCCATCGCAGCTTAACTAGCTCAGCATTTTTTTCCCTAAAGAGCCAATAGGCATAGAGATTAGCCTGAGTGTTTTCGCTAAGCTCGTCGGGCTTGAGTGCTGAGCTAAAGGCGGAGCAGGTTTTATGGTCTCCTAACAGCCATACGTTATTACCCAGATCTTGAAAAAAATCTGGCGTTCCCGAGATAAGAAAGTCTTCTATGGGTAGATAGAATTTTTTTTCGACGTAATTTCTGGGTAATTTATCAGGTAAAAACCTCAGCCCAGGCTGGGCTATCTGGCCCTCGGTGCTTTGATGATCTATTTGATTGTTGACCAGATAGTTTTCTAAAGCTTTATGAACGGCTACGCCTAGCGTGATAGATGGCGAATGAGGTGGCTCGATGTTATCGAGATACCTAAAGCCCCATTTTCTTTGGCAGCTTAAGAAGGTGTCGATTTCTGAAGGTCTTAAGATTTGTTGGTTGGACAATGCGGTCTTCCTTTTAAGAACATCGGCTATTAAGGTGCACCGTAAAATGGTTGCACCTTAATGGTCGATAGAATCAGCTAAAGGGGCTAAAAATTCTTAATCGATGCATAAATAGTGCTAATATCACACTTAATTAGGTTTTGCAGCCAAAAGAAATAGGTTTTTAAGAAATTTTTTGGTGCTATTAAGGTGATTAAGGTGGCGTACAATACGAAGTTCTCGAAGGAAGACGTAAAAAATATTGGCATTAGGCTTCATGCTGCTCGTGTATTAACGGGCATGAATAGGGAAGAGTTTGGGGAAAAACAAAAAATTCCTAGCATGTCAATTAAAAACTGGGAGCTTGGGAGAGTTTTGCCTAGACAAGATGCAGTATTCTCAATCATTGATGCTTTCAAAAATTATGGTGTCTTTGTTTCCCATGAATGGGTACTTTATGGCAGCGGTGCTGGCCCTAACTATGTTAAAACTGCAACCTTTGAAAAAGAAGAAAATATCGATGAGTTATTAGCTGCACAGATCAATCTTTTTAAGAAGGTTCAGCGGGCCAAGGGCTTTAACCCTGTAGTAGTAACAGTAAGCGATACTTCAATGTCCCCAACGTATTTAAAGGGGGATGTGCTTGGTGGGGTTATTGTTTCACAGGAATTTGCCCGTAAAGAAATTAGCATTAACACGCACAGTCAAAGACCGTGGCTTGTTACTATTGTTAATGGTGAGTTTATACCTGCTTTTCTTTACGTTAAAGCTAATTCGTGGCTGATAAATACCAAGGTGGACCAAGAGTTACGTGATTGCCCTTTTCCCTCAATAGTGAAGATTAAGTGGCACTATTGTGCTGGTGAACAGATATAGATTGAATAGGGCGGTAATTCCCATTCAAGAGCCCACGCAACCTTGTCAGATAATTGCCCCAGGGGTTGATGAAACTCTTCAACCATAAAGCCTGATTCCATAAAAACCTGACGATAGGTAGCGTCTGTGTAGTAAAAATCAGAAAAAACCATACCGTTATTACTATCTGTTACACGGTAATTATCGCCACAATCTAAGCTTGAATTGCGTTCAATTTCATGTTGAGCGCTTAACCAATTATGTTTAGGAAAATGTTCACTAGTTGTAATAATTGCCAAACGACCATTTCTGTTTGTAATTCTTCTAAGCTCAGTTAAAATATCGATCATGAGCTTGGTTGAATTGAGCTCAAGTAAAACAAAGGCACATAATACTAAATCGAATTGTTCTTGTGCAAATGGTAATTTACTCGGTGAAACCTCTAAAAATGATATTTTAGGATATAGCTTTTTAGCTTCATTAAGCATGTTGTGGTTGATATCAACACCAATAACTTCATGACCCATTTTTCTTAGTAGCTCAGAAGAAAAGCCAGTGCCACAACCAAAATCGAGTGTTTTTAAGCGCGTTCCTAATTTAGCCAAGATAATTGGTAAATCTCGATAAGCCAGAAGACCTGTATTTGCATTATCGCGCTGGCTATAAATTGCTGCTATTTGAGCGTCATAATTAGTACTGGTTATGAGTTCTTTGTTCATAATTAACCGACTCCGAAAGATGATAAAATAATTTGAGTTTTTGCCCCTTAAATTCTTGGGCGGGTCTTATGTGAAGAGGCCATAGCCTGCCGTCTAATAAGATTTCATCGTCTTCATGACATAAAATATATTTACCGGTTGAAAGATGTTTTAATACTTCAGGAGGTGCCGATTCTGCTCCACTGCTGGTTAAGATGGAGCTTATCTCATAGGGTTCAGTAATATGAAATACTTGATTTGGTTTTGAGTTGGAAAACTCAAATACAAATCTATTAAGGGCAGTATTGGGGGTAATTCTTTCTGGCCTAAGTTCATGTATCTTTAATACAAATAATTTGGCAAACTCTTTGTCACATAATGGATGTCGGTTGGCCGCATGTGGATAGAGTTCATTAGAAAGAGAGCTAAAAAACTTCATTTTAGCCGCTTCAATAGCTGCAGGTAACTTCACTTTTAAATTTTTAGTCTTATCCAAGATAATATCAATTTTACCATTATTTCTTGCGTCATCGATTTCATCGTCTTCAACAAAATCAATAAAATTAGAAATCAGTATTTTACCTACATGTGGACTGGAAATTTCCGAGAAAATTTCTGTGCCACTCATGGATTTCATATGAAGATCTGAAATTAATACTGACACCAATTTGGCTGATTTTTTTAAATTAACAATGTTTTTTTTAATGTATTCTATTTCGTTATTGGTGTTTTTATTGATAATATCGTTATCAATAAAAATAAAATCATCTTTTTTTTGCTTAAGTAAAAAGTCTGGTGATTCGCAATATTTAAGATTATTTACAGCTAAGCGTTTTATGAGAATTTGTGCGTAGAGATCATCGTCATCTAACAGAACAGCCGTTGAGGGAAAATAAATCGCTGGAGCCTTAAACATCACTTGATCCGTTATTTTATGGGCGGAAAACATAACTTGAACTCGCTGAATTCACCTTTTATCGATGAACAGCTGATCGTTCCACCATGATTCTTCATAATGCTGCGACAAAAAGCTAAACCTTGTCCCTTGGTTGATTTCGTGGAAAAATTTTCATCGAAGATATTCGGTAAATCGCCTTTATCAATACCGTTACCAGTATCTTTTATAACAACAAAATCATGATTAACAATTACTTTAATTGTGGCATTACTTTTATTTTCGATGGCATGCATAGCATTTTCTAGTAGATTTAAAAAAACTTGGGTAATTTGATTAATATCACCATTTATGATTAGGTTATCTGTGTGAGTAATAGATATTTTATGGGCAATTTTATTTTTAATTGAAGGGTCTGTCATCGCGCTATTGATACATATTGCGATATTAAAGTTCTCAAAATGAGCTTTAGTTGAGATTGATGAGAATGAAAGTTTTTCTACAATATGACGAGAACGACGGGCGGCCTGTTCTAATTGGTCCGGTAAGCTTAGCAGCTCTTTTAGAGCAATTGGAGAGATGCCACCAATAGTCTCTTTAGATTTGTAGTGAGCAATTATTGGTGGTAAATATTGATTTAAATAACAAGCAGCATTTTCGAAAGCTAAAAATGATCTACTTACTTCATGGGCCAGGGTTGAGCTGGTAAATACAAAACTTTCTTGATCGCGCTTACGAAATAGTGCTAGGCATATAGCTAATACGGTAACGTGAATAACCAAAGCCCAGTAGCCAAAACTAGTAACGGTGTCCTGATCAAGTAATGGTCCACTAAGCTGATAGAGAGCTAAAGAACCTATAATACCTAAGGCTAAAGAGACCAGTGAAGCGCCAAAGTTAGTCAGGAGAAGAAGCAGAGGCAAAATAATTGCACAATCAGCGAACCAAACGATCGAAAAATGGCTCTTAAAAAGCATGTAAAATGATTGGGTGGGAAGCGTCAGAGCTAAAGAGATTACCCAAATTAATGGAAATAGTTTATCGACATAATTCCACCAGAGTTCACGAAACACCATAGCCAGTGAAACGATGGCAATAGCAATGCTGACCATGAATATGGTTGGGTCAAATGATTTTAGCCCCTGCACTGCTGAGAAAAAAAATGGAAAGAGGCCAACGGCGATAGCACAGACAAAAAATACCGTACAATAGTCTTGTTTTCTGACTGAATCATTAAGGAAAGCATTGCGACGGATATTTTTGACAATTTCTTTGCGATCGTCTTGCCAAAATGTCGAAATTGAAAGTCGTTGCACAGGTCGTTCTAGAAAATAATCAAGCAATAAAAAAATAGAGTTGATCGTGACGCCTAATAACATAGTGTAAAGGGGAAAGATTTTTAAAATAACACCACTAATAATCAATGTTATCAACGCCGCAATAATACCAGCCCAAAAGCCTGTCTTAGAGGCTCTAAAGCCTAAGATTCCCCACAAGAATCCTGGAAAAAAAATAGCATTGCCAATCATGAGCAGAAAAAACACGATATCCATAACGCTGCTAAATAGGTGGCAGATAAGCAATGCGCCCATCGCAATCGAAAAAGAGGCGATTTTCATTAAGCGCAGCTCAGTTTCAGGTTTAAGCCCATCCTTTACGATTGAGCCAACGACATCATGGATTATTGCTAGCGATCCAATATTTAAAATAGAATCTACGGTCGACATAAAAATAGCCACTAAACCAGCCAATACAATGCCTTTAACCCCAACAGGTAGGATATGATTAACTAAAGCAGGAAATATATTATTAGGATCGGTGCCAGGTAAAACCAAATAAGCAACGACACCAATAAGACCGATTGCTAAGTAGAACGGCAGTGAGAGCAAGCCATTAATCATAAATGCCGAACTTATTTGTTGAGTGCTTTTAGCCATGAGCATGCGTTGTATGCACAATGGATATAGGCAAGGCAGGCAAAACGATACAAAGACGGCTAGATATTGAAAATGTTCACCATGGTCTTGACCCGGAAAGTAGAGAGGGTGCTTTGTTAACAGGTCCTTAATACTAGAAAAGCCGCCAACTTCATTTAAAGCCATGCCACACATGATGGGAATAGCAATAATCATAATGCCAAACTGAAAGACATCGGTTGCCGTAACCGATTTAATACCACCTCTAAAGGTATAAAGAACAATAATAAAGGTCACGATAACCGAGGCTACTACTGGCGAAAACCCAAAAAAATATTGGCTAATCTGTGTAATAGCAAATATCTGGATCGCTGCCGTCAGGGTACTTTCAATGATAGTGGAAAAGCCCATGAGCGTTTTAGCTTTTTTTCCATATAATTTTTCAAAAATATCCCCAGAAGAAAGTAGACCCAAGAAGGGCTTCATTTTCGGTGCAATAAAATATGACAGGCTAAAATTAGAGAAAACTATTCCCAGAAACGACAGAAGGAATATTGGACCAATTAAGAAGGTGCTCGAAGCCAAACCGGTTGTCATACCAGCATCAACCACGCTAGCAAAAACAGTTGATACCAAGATGATGGTTGAAAAGTTGCGCTGTCCAATGGCAAAATCTTCTAAGGTATTAGTATTTCGCCCTACATAAAGTCCAACGATTAAAGTAATAATCAAGTAGGCGGCGACAATAATCTGATCAATCATCCATCAATTCCCATCAAACTTAAAAAACACCAACAAAACTGCACCGGTATTTGAGTATTTATTTAATATTGATGAGAATCACAAACCAAGAATAGATTAGTATTGCAACTACTTAGGTCGAGCAACAAACGAAAATTGATAGCACTTGTTAGCCTTAATATAAGCCTCTTAAAATTATTCAAGCGGGCGGTAAGTTCCTCACGGATAAAACGATCTAAGTACTTGAAATTGTTCATGTTTTTTCTTGAGCCAATCTCTCCACCGTCGCTGCTCTAGCTGCTTTGATGTGTAACTCACTCACCTTGCTGATACCTAAGCGCATGAACAAAGTTTTTTGCTTGGCGATTTCTTCGGCCAATACGCGCTCGAACTCTTCTGGGGGGATTGTAGCTATGGCTTTAGCGCGAGCATGCTCTTGGATTTTGATGAGCTCGATTCGATTGATTAGCTCTTGAGCGGCTTTGTTTGGTTGTATTGCAAAGCTTTGCTGAGCGAGTTTTATAGCTTCGGGGTAGTCTTGGTGGCTTTCGCTGAGCTCGGCTGATTTGAGCAGGTTATAGGATTCGCGGGATTTTTGCTCGTCTTGCTCTGTCTGGATAGGCTTAGGTTCAGGGTGATAGTTTTTCTCTATGGCCCTTAGTAGCCATCCGGCGGGATTATTAATCTCGAGGTTTTTGGCTAGCTGATCTTTTAGGTTGGCTATTTGTTGC
>Ga0075158_10001024_pt1 | contig 21702 bp, 19 predicted proteins | sample JI91814BDNA_FD_70968 | JGI IMG/M metagenome (GOLD analysis project Ga0075158, IMG submission 70968) | Wastewater effluent complex algal communities from Wisconsin, to seasonally profile nutrient transformation and Carbon sequestration -... | ecosystem: Engineered > WWTP > Effluent > Algae... | reverse complement strand
TATGTCGACCTGGTCAAGGCCCACGGCGAGGCCGGTGCCCCGCAGGCCGGCTTCACCGAGTGCCTGAACAACACCATGCAGGGCAAGACGGCCATGTGGTACGACGCCACGTCCGCCGCCGGCTCGCTGGAGTCCGCGGACAGCCCGACCAAGGGCAAGTTCGGCTACGCCCCGGCGCCGGTCAACAAGACCGCGAGCTCCGGCTGGCTCTACACCTGGTCCTGGTCGGTTCAGGAGGCCAGCAAGAACAAGGACAACGCCTGGAAGTTCATCTCCTGGGCGTCCTCGAAGGAGTACGAAGAGTTGGTCGGTAAGGAGCTCGGCTGGAGCCGCGTGCCCGCCGGCAAGCGCGCCTCGACGTATGCCAACGCCGACTACCTGAAGGACGCCAGCGCGTTCGCCGAGGCCACGAAGGCCGCCATCGAAGGTGCCGACCCCAACAACCCCGGCGTCCAGAAGCGCCCGGCGCCCGGCATCCAGTTCATCGACATCCCCGAGTTCCCCAAGCTCGGCACCGATGTCAGCCAGCTGGTGAGCAGCGCGATCGCCGGCCAGACGACCGTCGACGCGGCCCTCGACCAGGGCCAGAAGCTCGCCGAGGACGTCGCCGCGAAGTACAAGAAGTAGACCCATGGCTGCCACCCCTACCAAGGGGGCCAGGGCAGCCATGCCGAAGAAAAGCAGCCTCGCGCGCTCAGGTGACTGGGCGCGCAGGATGCCTCTCCTCCCGGCGATGGTCCTGGTCTTCTTCGTGACGCAGCTGCCGTTCGTCTTCACGATCGGCGCCTCGTTCATGAACTGGAATGCCTACTATCCCGATGAGCGCGGCTTCAATGCCGGCGCCAACTTCAAGACGGTGCTCACCGACCCGGCGGCTCGCAAGGCCATCTGGGTCACCGTCTTGCTGACCGCGTCGGTCGTGTTGATCTCGCTCTTCCTCGGGCTGGTCATCGCGCTGCTCTTGGACCGGAAGTTCCTCGGCCAGGGCATCGTCCGTACGATGATGATCACTCCCTTCCTGGTCGTCCCGGTCGCGGCGGCGCTGCTGTGGAAGCACGCGTTGTACAACCCCGAGTACGGCCTGTTCAACGGGATGCTGACCAAGATCTTCGGCAAGGGTGCCCCGCAACCGGACTGGATCAGTGAGCACCCGATGTGGTCCATCATCTTCGCGATCGTCTGGCAGTGGACGCCCTTCATGATGCTGATCCTGCTGGCAGGCCTGCAGTCTCGCCCCATGGATGTCGTCGAGGCCGCTCGCATCGATGGCGCCAGCCCATGGCAGATCTTCACCAATATGACGCTGCCGCACCTGCGCCAGTACATCGAGCTCGCCGGCCTGCTCGGCACGATCTACGTGGTCCAGAACTTCGACCATGTCTTCACCATCACCAGTGGTGGTCTGGGCACGGCGAACCTGCCGTACTACATCTACGAGACCTTCTACACCGGACAGGACTACGGCCTAGCGTCGGCAGCCGGCGTGGTGGTCGTGATCTTGACCATCATCGTCTCGACGATCGCCCTGCGGACGGTCTTCAGCATCTTCCGGGAGGACCAGCGATGAGCACGAAAACGGTGACCCTGTCCAACGGGCAGCAGGTCAACTTCCGCAAGCCGCCGCGTTCGGGCCTGCTGCTCTCGGCAGCCGCGTGGATCGTCGGCTTCCTGTTCGTCGCGCCGGTTCTCTGGATGATCCTGACGAGCTTCCACTCCGAATCGGCGGCAGCAACGAACCCGCCGTCTTTCACGGCACCGTTGACCCTGGCGGGCTACCGGTCGTTCTTCGCGTCGGGGCCGTGGCCCTCGCTGATCAACTCGGTGATGGCCAGTGTCGTCTCCACCCTCCTGGTGTTGGCGCTCGCCTTCCCCGCCGCCTATGCGCTCTCGATCCGCCCGGTGCGCAAGTGGTCGGACGTGCTCTTCTTCCTGCTGTCGACGAAGTTCTTGCCGGTCGTGGCCGGCCTGCTGCCGATCTTCCTGTTCGCCAAGAAGGTCGGGCTGCTGGACAACATCTGGCTGCTCATCATCTTCTACACGGTGATGAACCTCCCGATCGCCATCTGGATGCTGCGCTCCTTCCTCGCCGAGGTCCCCTCGGAGATGCTGGAGGCGGCCGAAGTAGACGGCGCCGGGTTGATCTTGACCCTGCGCAAGGTCGTCGCCCCGGTCGTCATGCCCGGTCTTGCCTCGGCCGCCCTGATCTGCTTCATCTTCAGCTGGAACGAGTTGCTCTTTGCCCGGGTCCTGACCGGCACGGTCAGCCAGACCGCGCCGGTCTACCTGACCGGCTTCGTGACCAGCCAGGGGCTCTTCCTGGCCAAGGTTTGCGCGGCCTCGCTCGTGGTGTCGCTGCCGGTGCTGGTGGCCGGGTTCGCGGCGCAGGACAAGCTGGTCCAGGGTCTGTCGATGGGGGCGGTGCGCTGACGATGTCAGACCCCACCCCGCTGTCCGCGGCCACCCTCGGCGGGCTGCCCGCCGAGGTGGCCCGGCCGGCATACGACCGTTCCGCCGTCACACCGGGAATGGTGCACTTCGGCGTCGGCGGCTTCTTCCGTGCGCATCAGGCGATGTATCTCGATCTTTTGATGAACAACGGCGAGAATCTCGACTTCGGGATCGTCGGCGTGGGCACCATGCCCGGCGATGCCCGGATGCGGGATGCCATGCAGGCGCAGGACTGCCTCTACACACTCGTCGTCAAGCATCCGGACGGCTCGCGGGATGCGACGGTCATCGGCTCGATGATCGACTACCTCTTCGCGCCCGACGACCCGCAGGCCGTACTCGACCGGCTCGCCGATCCGGCCACCAGAATCGTTTCGCTGACGGTGACCGAGGGCGGCTATCACGTCAATCAGGTGACCGGGGAGTTCGACCCCAAGGGAGCGGCTCTCGAGGCCGATCTCGCGGGCGGCGGTCCGCCGCAGAGCGTCTTCGGGTTCATCACCGAGGCGGCGCGCATGCGGCGGGATGCCGGCATACCGCCCTTGACCGTGATGTCCTGCGACAACCTGCCGGGCAATGGCGATGTCGCCAAGAAGATGATTCTCGCGTTCGCCGCGATGAAGGACGCCGAACTGGCGGACTACATGCGCGCGAACATCCCCTTCCCCAACTGCATGGTCGACCGGATCACCCCGGTCACCGCGCCCGCGGATATCGACGATCTCGCCGAACGCTTCGGCGTGGCCGATCAATGGCCCGTAGTCTGCGAACCCTTCACGCAGTGGGTGCTGGAGGATCACTTCGCCGCCGGCCGACCGGCATACGACAACGTAGGCGTCCAGATCGTCGAGGACGTCGTGCCGTACGAGCTGATGAAGCTCCGGCTGCTCAACGCCAGCCACCAGGCGTTGTGCTATCTGGGCTACCTCAGCGGTTATCGCTACGCGCACGAGGTCTGTCAGGATCCGCTCTTCGTGGAGTTCCTCCTCGACTACATGGAGAACGAAGGCAGTCCCACGCTGCCGCCGGTCCCCGGAGTCGATCTGGACGCCTACCGCCATCAGCTCATCGAGCGCTTCGCCAACCCCGAGGTGCGCGACACGCTGGCGCGGCTATGCGCGGAGAGTTCGGACCGCATCCCGAAGTGGCTGGTCCCGGTCATCAAGATCAACCTCGCCAATGGCGGGCAGATCGACCGCTCGGCGCTGATCGTCGCCTCCTGGGCGCGGTATGCCGAGGGGCGCGACGAGCAAGGCGAGCCGATTGAGGTCGTGGACCGGTTCAAGGAGAAGGTGATGGCCGCGGCGGCCGCGCAGGCCGGCGATGACCTCGCCTTCATCCGGGATCGCGACTTCTTCGGCGACCTCGCCGACGACGAGCGATTCACTGGCGCCTACCGGCGCCATCTCGCGAGCCTGCACGACGTGGGGGCCCGCACCACCTTGGAGAACGCGGCCGCCGGCTAAGTACCCCCGAGGGCGCATGCGCACCGGGGTCGGGCAAATCAGCCTGGCCCCGGCGCTCGTGCGCCCGTGCCAGGATGGCAACAGTTGAGTCGTGAGGAGATGCCCATGAGCGCACAGACCCTCGTGGCCGGGGTCGACAGTTCGACCCAGTCATGCAAGATCGTGGTCTGCGATGCCGAGACCGGGGCGATCGTCCGAACCGCCCGGGCCCCCCACCCGGACGGCACCGAGGTGGACCCGCGGCACTGGTGGGCCGCCTATCAGCAGGCCGGTGCGGATGGCTTGCTCGAGGGCGTGTCGGCCATCGCGGTCGGTGGCCAGCAGCACGGCATGGTCACCCTCGACGATGGTGACGAGGTGGTCCGTCCGGCCCTGTTGTGGAATGACACCCGCTCCGCCGGTGCCGCGGCGGACCTGGTCGAGGAGTTCGGCGGAGCCCAGGCCTGGGCCGAGCAGATCGGTGTGGTTCCGGTGGCCGCGATCACCGCGACCAAGCTACGGTGGCTGGCACGGAACGAGCCCGACAGCCTGGCTCGGACACGGACCTGCGTCCTGCCCCACGACTGGCTCACCGGCCAGATCCTCAAGGACGGCAACGGTTTTCAGCGCTGGGTCACCGATCGCGGCGATGCCTCGGGGACCGGTTACTGGTCGGCGCACAGCCAGGACTATCGCGCCGATGTGATGGACCTGGCGATGGGCCGAACCGTCGAAGTGCCGACGGTGCTGGCTCCCCACGAGGTCGCGGGACGCACCGCGTCGGGGATGATCGTCGCGCCGGGCACCGGCGACAATATGGGCGCGGCGCTCGGGCTCGGCTTGCTCCCTGGCGACGTCGTGGTGTCGCTCGGGACGTCGGGGACGGTGTTCGCGCGGCATACCGAAGCCGTTGTCGACGCCAGCGGCGCCTTGCAGTCGTTCGCCGACGCTGAGGGTGGCTACCTGCCGCTGCTGTGCACCCTCAATGCGGCCCGCGTCCTCAATGCGGGGGCGGCGATGCTGGGCGTGGACTATGCCGAGTTCGACCGGCTCGCGCTGGCAGCCGCACCAGGGGCCGGCGGGCTGACGCTGATTCCCTATCTCGACGGGGAGCGCACACCGAACCTTCCGCAGTCGACCGGCACCCTCCTCGGGCTGACCCGCGCCAACGCCACGCCCGAGAATCTCGCCCGGGCACATGTCGAGGGCATGCTGCTCAATCTCGTTGCGGGAGTAGGAGCTTTGCGTGACCACGGCGTCGCGGTCGAGCGGATTCTGCTGATCGGTGGGGCCTCTGCCTCCGTGGCGGTGCAAGACATTGCGTGCCAGCTCTTCGGGCTGCCGGTCGTGGTGCCGGCCGCGGGGGAGTATGTCGGTCTGGGTGCCGCGCGCCAGGCGGCGTGGACTCTCTCCGGGGCGGGCGCGCCGCCGCCGTGGGAGATCTCGCTGGACGTGCGCGCAGAGCCCGGCGCACCCGATGCCGGTGCCGAGATCGTCGGCCGGTATCGCGACGCCGTCCGCGCTCTTTACGGCGTTGTCTAAAGCGGCCTAGTGCGGCGAGCCGATCGGCCGTGGCCGCGACGGGCAGCCAGGACGGACGATCTCGTGGGCGGGCCGTTGGAGCCGCCGCGCGTTACGGTCAGGTATGCCCGAGGCCCGACAGATCGAGACGCCCGGCGGTCCCGGCCGCGCCTTCACGTATGCCGCGTCGGGTCCGGATCCGCTCGCGACGGTGGTCCTGGGCCACGGGGCCGGCGGTGGCCTCGGCGCGTCCGACTTGGTGCTGCTCGCGCGGGCCTTTTCCGAGCGGGGCTACCGGGTGATCTTGATCGAGCAACCCTGGAAGGTCGCCGGCCGAAAGATCGCCGGCCGGCCGCCGACCCTGGATGCGGCCTGGGTGCCGATGATCGCGGCCTTGGGCATCGTCGGCCCGCTGGTGGTCGGCGGGCGCAGCGCCGGCGCGCGCGTCGCCTGTCGGACCGCCGCCGAGGTCGGGGCGAGTGGGGTGCTGTGCCTCTCTTTCCCGCTGCACCCGCCGGGCAAGCCCGAGGCGTCGCGCGCGGGGGAGTTGCGCGCGCCGGGGGGGCACGGCATACCGGTCCGGGTGGTGCAGGGCGAGCGTGATCCCTTCGGTGGCCCCGACGAAGTGCGGGCCGAACTCGCGGATCCCAGCTGGGTGGCCGGCGTGCCCGGCACCCACTCCTTCGGCCGCACCCCGACCGAGGTCCTGGCCGCCACCCTGACCTTCCTCCCCGCCCTCACCACCTGATCCCCTCCACCTCGAGTGGCCGGTTCAGCCCCGTCGAGTGGCCGGTTCAGACCCGTCGAGTGGCCGGTTCAGACCTGTCGAGTGGCCGGTTCAGACCTGTCGAGTGGCCCGTTAGCCGGCCTCTCGACGGCCGGGCGGAATCGTGGTGGTGCTCATCAGAGCGCGCCGCCCGCCGCCGGCGGGGCGGTGGAGTCGGCGCCTTCGGCCACGGACTCGCGGGCCAGGTGCTCCTCGATCTGGAACCAGTCGGTGCCGGCGCGCTTGGCGATCGTCAGCAGGCTGTTCATCGAGGCGACCTCCTCGACCTGCTCTTTGAGGAACCACATCATGAACTGCTCGCCGAGCACATCGTCCTCAGCCCGCGCCGCGCGGAACAGCGCCTCGACCTGCGCGGTGACCTGCTTCTCCTGCGCCAGGGCGAGCGCGATGGGCTCCTCGGGCGTGCTGAAACCCGACACCACGTCATCGACCCCGCTGATCCCGACCTCGAGGTCACGATCGAGCAGATAGCGCACGAACATCATCGCGTGATTGCGCTCCTCGACCGCCTGCCGGTAGAAGTCCGCGGCCAGCCGCGGCAGGTCGTGATCGTCGAACCAGATCGCGATGGCGACGTACTGGTGGCTCGCCGTGAACTCGTTGCGGACCTGCGCCCTGAGCAAGTCGACGAAGGAGGGGGAGGTGGTGATCGGCATACGGAAAGGTTAGTTCCCTCGTGCGATGGGTCCGAACACCCTGGCGGACGCACTGAATCGGGCAGGTGCGCCGTAGGCGCTGACGTAGGCTGTCCCTTCGTGGCCACCGACTTTTCGACCGATATCTCGCACCTGCGCACCACGATGGCGTCGGTGCGCGAGGTTACCGACTTGGAGAAGTTGGCCGCCCGCATCAGCGAGTTGGAGGGAAAGGCGGGCGCGCCCGATCTGTGGGACGACCCCGAGGCGGCCCAGCAGGTGACGTCGGCGCTTTCGCGGTCGATCGCCGAGCGCGACCGCATCCTGGAGATGGACTCGCGGATCGACGACCTTGAGGTGCTCGTGGAGCTCGGCACCGAGGAGGGCGATGAGGCGACCATGGCCGAAGCCGAGCGCGAGCTCGCCTCGATCACCAAGGCCGTCGGCGAGTTGGAGGTGCGCACGCTGCTCTCGGGGGAGTACGACGAGCGGGGCGCGGTCATCACCATCCGCTCCGGGGCCGGTGGTGTCGACGCCGCTGACTTCGCCCACATGCTCTCGCGGATGTATGCCCGCTGGGCCGAGCGGCACGGCTACCCCGTGAAGTTCCTGGACACGTCCTACGCCGAAGAAGCCGGGCTGAAGAGCACGACCTTCGAGATCGACGTGCCGTATGCCTATGGCAACCTCTCGGTCGAAGGTGGCACTCATCGCCTGGTGCGGATCAGTCCCTTCGACAATCAGGGGCGGCGGCAAACGAGCTTTGCCGCGGTCGAGGTCATCCCGATCATCGAGAGCACCGACCACATCGAGATCCCCGAGAATGAGATCAAGGTCGACGTCTTCCGCTCCAGTGGCCCGGGTGGACAGAGTGTCAACACGACCGACTCGGCTGTCCGGATGACCCACATCCCGACCGGCATCGTCGTCTCGATGCAGGACGAGAAGTCCCAGATCCAGAACCGCGCCGCGGCCCTACGGGTGCTGCAGTCACGCCTGTTGTTGCAGCGCAAGGCCGAGGAAGCCGCCGCCAAGAAGGAACTGGCGGGTGACATTAAGGCGAGTTGGGGCGACCAGATGCGGTCATACGTCCTGCAGCCGTATCAAATGGTCAAGGATCTGCGCACCGGTCACGAAGTCGGCACCCCGCAAGCAGTCTTCGACGGCGACATCGACGACTTCATCGAGGCCGGCGTACGCTGGCGACGCGCCGGTGGTGCGGACGCCGAGTAGGCATTGACGGCCGGTCCCGGCAGACCGGCCGACCGGCCTCTCCCACGCAGAGCGTGGGACCCAGACGGGTCAGCGGGGGGCGTCGGGGCCGAAGTAGAGAGTCTGGTAGCCAGCGATCTTCGCGGCCTGGCTCAAGGCGGCGGGGTCGACGGACGCAGGCCCGCCGAAGGCGGCGACCAGGTCGGTCGCCGAGCGCGACTGGTTGAGCCGGCCGCTGGTCCAGGTCGGCAGGCTAGTGCCCTTGGTCAGCAGGATCGGCTGCTGCCACTGGCTGATCAGCGCGCCGCCCGTCGTGGCGTCCGGCCAGTTCAGACCCGAGACGATCGTCGCGATCCACTCACCGGTGAAGAAGCGGTCGGCCACCCGGCGGGCGACTTCATACCGGTCGGCGCCGCTGATCGCCTCGACGCCGGGATAGCCCGCCACCGCGCGGCTGCCGCCACCACCGATGCCGTAGATCGGCGTGCTCGTCGCCGCGTCCAGCCAGGCCTTGGTCTCCGTGGGGAGATAGCCGTCCTCGGAGAGCAGAATCACGCCCTTGGTGGCCGTTGCCGCCGGGCTGGCCACGAGGGCGTCGGGGAAGACCCGCCCATTCGCGACGAACACCGCCGCCGGCTTCGTGCCGCGCACCGCGCCGAGGGTGTCGGCCACGCCGGTGGCCACGGCGAAGCGGTTCGCCCCGCCGAGCCGGGTCACCGGGTGCCCGGTGCCGCGGAGAGCGGTCAGCACAGCCTCGGAGATGGTTGCCGGCCCGCCGAGCACATAGATCGGCGCTTTCGGTGCCAACACGCGGATGGCCTCATCAAGCACCCGCGGGTCGATGCTGTCGCGCTTGCTCAGCATCAGTGGCCCGCGCAGGGCGGCCGCCAGCGGTGATCCGGCGAGGGCATCCGCATACGCCTCGCCGCCGGCGATCACGACTCCGCCGGCCGCGTCAGCGGCATACACGCTGCGGCTGACGTTGACGCCGACCTCGTAGCGATCCGCGCCGCCGATGCGCACCACCTGCGCGGGCGCCGTCTTGGCGCGCCACGAGATGGACGTATAGGGCGTGCCCGCCGGCGAGGTCACCAGCGTCTTCGCCGTGGCCGGGTCATAGGTCCCCGAGGCGCCCATGGTGACCACCCGCACCGCCGTCTGCGTGCAGGGGGCCGTGCCCGGCGCCACGCCGACGAGATAGGCGATCTGGCGGCGATCGGGACTGAAGGCGGGAGCGACCGTGGTGCACGGCATACCGGCCTCGACGACCGCGGTCGGCTGCAACGGCGCGGTCAGCAACCGCCCGTCCTGATAATCGACGAATAGCGATGCCTTCGTGGTGCCCGGCTCGACGCCCAGGAAGGCGACAAAGGTGCGGGCCGAGGCGTCGCGCACGCCCTTGCCCGGCTCCTGCGCGATGTCCGGATCGCCGGGCCGGTAGGAGGAGACGAAATAGTCCTTGGCGGGGAAGCGCTCCGGCTGCCCGGCCAGCGTCATCGGCCCGCGCGCCGAGACCAGGAGCAGGTTCGAGATCGTGCCATTGGTCGTGCGGACGACCGCTTCGCTGCCATAGGGACTCATCGCGAACGAGCCGTATGCCGTCCGCCCACCCGCGACCGGCTGGCGCCACACCCGCCCGGCCGTCGTCGACTGCGCGGTGGTGGCCGTCGGGGCCTGCTCGATGAAGCCGTCGCCGGTCGGGAACCACGCCGGGGCGAGGCTGCCCGCCGTGCGCGGATAGGTCGCGACTTGGGCGCCCGTTCGATCCCGGGTGATCCACGCTGTGGCGCTTGCCTCGATGGACACATCCCCCCCGGGCGCCCAGCGCACATAGGCCGACCCCGGCCGGTCGGCGAGGACCGAGCCGACGGCGCTTGTCGCCGGGTCATAGGAGTAGGTCGTCGAACCGTTCACCGTCGACACGCTCAGTGCGTCCGTGGTGATGGTCATCGCCGCCCGGTCGGCGACGCGCAGCAGGGCCGGGTCGGCGCCTGCCGCACCGGCGACTGCCGCGCCGTCGATTGCCGCGCCGGCGAGCGGCGCGGATGCGGCGGCTGGGAGGGTGAGGGCGCCGGCGAGGAGCGCGAACGCCCAAGTCAGCGAACGGCACACGGGCTGGGGACGAGGCATGGGGGGACCTTTCACAGCAACAGCCAGGCACTGGCAATGGGCCAACCTAACCGACCGAAGGTCGCGACACGCGGCCCGGGACGCGCCAAGTGACCACTAACCGCGCGACTTATGCTTGAGCACCCGGCCGGCATCCGTCGACCGTCCTGTACTGATGCGAAAGCTCCCCTCCTGCCTTCATGATTCGCTTCGAGAACGTCACCAAGACCTACCCGCGCACAACGCGTCCCGCCCTCGACGACGTCAGCCTGGAGGTCGAGCGGGGCCAGTTCGTCTTCGTCGTGGGCCCCTCGGGGTCCGGCAAGTCGACGATGCTGCGCCTGGTCATCCGGGAGGAGCCGACGACCTCGGGCAGCGTGCTCGTGGCCGGTCACGACCTCGGCCTGCTCGCGCCGCGCAAGGTGCCGCGCCTACGCCGGCAGATCGGCACGGTCTTCCAAGACTTCCGCCTGCTGCCCAACAAGACGGTCGGCCAGAACGTCGCCTTCGCCCTGCAGGTGCTGGGCAAGCCCAATCGGGTCATCAAGCACGTCGTGCCCGAGACCTTGGAGTTGGTCGGGCTCGAAGGCAAGGGACGGCGGATGCCCCACGAGCTCAGCGGCGGTGAGCAACAGCGGGTCGCGATCGCGCGGGCCGTGGTCAACAAGCCGGCGATCCTGCTCGCCGACGAACCGACCGGCAACCTCGATCCGGTCACCAGCCTCGACATCGTGCGCCTGCTCGCCTCGATCAATGCGAACGGAACGACCGTCCTGATGGCTACCCACGACAATGTCATCGTCGATGAGTTCCGCCGGCGCGTCATCGAACTCGCGGACGGCAAGGTCATGCGCGATGAAGCCCAGGGTTCGTATGTCCCGCGACCCGATGTCCCCGCCCGGCCGGTGCCCACCGAACTCGACGAGAGCGACCTGTGGACGCCCCCGGAGACCTGGGCCGATGACGTCGTGCGTGGGGAGGACTAGGCCATGCGCTTGCGTTTTCTCCTCGGCGACGTCTGGGTCGGCCTGCGCCGCAATCTGTCTATGGCAATCTCGGTGGTCCTGGTCACGATGATCTCGCTCTTCCTGCTCGGTCTCGGTCTGCTCGCGCAGCGCCAGGCCGATGTCATGAAGGGCTATTGGTATGACCGCGTTCAGGTCTCGATCTTCTTGTGCACCAAGGACTCTCGACAGCCCAATTGTGCGGGCGCGGTGACCGAGGACCAGAAGGCCAATATCAAGACCCAGCTCGATCAGTTGCGTCCGCTGGTCAAGGACGTCTTCTACGAGTCCGAAGAGGACGCCTTCAAGCGCTTCAGCGAGCAATTCAAGGACACCCCGCTCGTCGGCAATGTCAAGGTCGGCGACATCCCGCAGAGCTATCGCGTCCAGTTGTCCGATCCGGCCAAGTTCGAGGTCGTCGCAAGCACCTTCGAGAATGCTCCGGGGGTCGCCTCGGTCCAGGACCAAAAGAAGGTACTGGAGAAGCTGTTCACGATCCTCAACCGGTTCACCCGGTATTCGGTGTTGCTCGCCGGCTTGATGGTGGTCTGTGCCACCTTGCTGATGGCCACGACGATCCGGCAGGCGGCGTTCAGTCGGCGGCGCGAGATCGGCATCATGCGGCTGGTCGGTGCGTCGAATATGGCCATCCGTCTGCCCTTCATCGCCGAGACCCTGATCGCGGCTCTCGTCGGTGCCGGGCTGGCGCTCGGGTTGCTCGTCGCCTGCGTCAAGGCCCTGGTGGGCAGCAACGCGCGCAACGTCGTCCTCAACCAGGCGACCATCGGCGCGGGCGATGTCTGGAGTATCGCGCCCTACCTCGGCGGCACCGCGCTGTTGCTCGGCATCGTGACGTCCACGATCACCTTGTGGCGCTATCTGCGGGTCTGACCGTGTCCCGATCGTGACCTGTCGGGGGGTATAGCCGAGGCGGTTGCTGGGTAAGTCGCGGGTGACAGTGTGGACACCCGCGAGGAGGAATCGCCCACGATGGCGCTTTTGCCCCCCATCCCCGGGCCGGTTGCCGGCCGCACCAGCGAGGCAGAGTGGCGAGCCGCCCTCGCGAACGCCGCGTTGCCCGAACTGACCTGGCGGAGCCTCGGCACGCCCGACCGCGCGCTCGTGCTGGACACTGTGCCGGGCGAGGGCATTTTCGCGATCGGTGGACTGCTGGTCGGCCTCACTAAACGCGGATGCGCCGTGGACGTCGTCACCCTCAGCGCGGGCGATGTGCGCGCCGCAGCGGCATACGGCGAGGATGAGATCGGTCTGGCAACCCGCCGGCTGCGTGAACATCGGTCGGCGCTTGACATCCTGCTGCCGGCGTCCCGGCTGATCTACCTCAAACTGCCCGTCGAGGCACTTGCCGGCAATGAGGGCGAAATCGCCGACCGGCTCACGAGCGTGACCGATCTCGCCCCGGCGCAACTCGTCTTCGCGCCCTATCGCCTCGACGGCGCGCCCGCTCAGGAATCGGTCGGTGCGGCGGCGGCCAAAGTCGCGGCTGGGCTCGGCGCCCTGCACGTGGAGATGCCCGTTCAGTTGTGGCACACCGCTCGGCCGGAGAACCTGCCCTGGTCAGATCTCTGGCAGCACCAGCCGCCTCCCGCGGCGGTGGCCGTCAAGACCCGCGCCATGGCGTGCTTCACCTCGCAGATCGTCCCGGCGCCGATGGCTGCGGGCGCCAGTGCCCCGCTCGGTGAGCAGGCTCTGGTGTGCTTCGAAAGGCCGGTCGAGGTGGTCGTCGCCGACCGCCTCCGGCTTCGCTAAATCACGTGCTGGAGTTGACGACGCAGTTTTGGGAGAATCCCGGCCAGGATTCGGCTGATCTGAACCTGGCTCGTGCCGATGTGGTCCGCGATGCGCGCTTGCGGAAGATCCTCCACGAAGCGCAGCCGGAGGATCTCCTGCTCACGAGTGCTCAGGCCGGCCACCGCTGCGCGCAGCGCCTCATGCCGCTCCCAGGACCCGACCGGGTCATCGCCGCCACCGGTCGAGTCGCCGCCCCCCATGTCGATGTTGATGGCGTAATAGGCGCCGTGCAGAAGTCGCGCGGCCGCGAGATCCGCCAACGGGACGCCGATCGCCTGGGCTACTTCTTCCTCGGTGACGTTCCGGCCGAGCCGTTGCTGCAGGGTCGCCTCGGTCGGTGCGATCTGGGCCTGCAACTCCTGCAAGGCCCGAGGCGGCCGAACGCTCCACGCGTGATCCCGGAAGTGACGTCTGATCGCGCCCGACATGGTGGCGACGGCATACGCCCCGAAGCGGGCCTGGCTGTTGCCGGGGAAGCGATGCACGGCGTCGACCAGGGCCAGGCGGGCGACCTGTTCCAGGTCGTCGGCGTCGACGCCGCGTCCGCGGAAGCGACGGGCGGTTCCGTCGGCGAGGGGCAGAGCAGCTACCACGGCAAGCTGTCGCAGGTGGCGTTGCCGAGCCGGGTCGTGCTCCGCGAGCGCGTTCCGGACAAGGGTGTCCAGATGATCGGAGTCCATGGCAGGGTCGTCCTTCGGCACCGGAGTGTCGAGCGGCCGGACTCTGTTGGACCGTTTCGGCGTGCGTGAAGATCTCATCACTCGCAGACCGACGATGCAAACTGGTGTGAGGAGTCATGACGTGAACCCGACCAAGCCGACCATCCCTCCGGAGGCAATCGCCCACTTCGCTGCTCTGGCGGAGCGGGTGTATGCCGCGGACTCGCTCGATGCAAGCCTCGAACAGATCTGCGCGATCGCCCTGGACCTGATTCCCGGAGCCGACCGGGCGAGCATCAGCGTGCTCGTCGCGCGGGGCGAGCAAATGAGGACGATCGCGGCGACCGACGACCAGGCCCGGTTGGTCGACGAACTTCAGAACTCGGTCGGTGAGGGTCCATGCCTCGATGCGCTGACCGAGGAAGGCTTTCAGATGGACGCGGACATCACCGCCTACTCGCAGTGGCCGCGGCTGCGCGAACGGGTCCTGACCGACACGCCGGTGCGGGGGATGATCGGCTACCGCTTGCGGCCGAGTCCGGGGGGCCGGGCCGCCCTGAACATCTTCAGTGACCGACCGGGAGCACTCGATGACGAGGCCGCCGCGGCGGGCACGATCCTTGCGGCCTTCGCCGGTGTCACCTTGCGCGCCCAGCTCGAGCAGGAGAGCGCAGCCAATCTGCGGGCTGGTCTGGAGAGCAACAGGGAGATCGGCAAGGCCATCGGCTTGTTGATGGCGACCAGCAACGTCGACGAGGCCGCCGCCTTCGACATTCTCAAGCGGGCATCCACCCGCACTAACACCCGGTTGGCCGCCGTCGCTACCCAAGTCGTCGCCGCACATCGACCCGGCGGCCAGGGGTCCGGCGAGCCGGAAATCGAGGGTGGGACACGCGAGCGAAGCTGATAGCCGGACGGCCCGGTCCTCGCTACTCTTGGGACCGATGATGCGCATGAGACGACCCCACCGCGCAGTGGCGCGCGGCCTTGCGGCCGGAGCCCTGCTCGCGAGCACGCTCGCCGGGGCAACCTGGTCTGCCGGCAGCGCGGCCGCCGACTTGAACGACGACAAGGCCAGCGTCCAAAAGAAGCTGGCCGCGGCCAAAGACGATCTCGACGACACGTCCAAGGAGCTCCGCTCGGCGTATGCCGCGCTAGCCGACACCCAGTCGAAGGTCCCGGCCGCGCAGAACGCTGTGGCCGCGGCACAGGCGGCGCAGGCCGAGGCGGAAGCCGCGAACCAGCAGGCCCTCGCCGACCTCGCGGTCGCCAAGGCCGACGAGCAACGCGCGATCAGCGATCTCGCGGACACCCGCAGCGATCTCGCGGACACCCGCTCGACGGTGGCCGGCTTCGCATCCCAGCTCTATCAGGAGCAGGGCACGGGCACCTTGTCGGTGGCTCTGGAGGCCACCGATCCCCAGCAGTTAGCCGACCGGATGGCCATGGCCGACACCGTCATGGACATCCAGAATGGCGCCCTGACCAGGTTGTCCACCCAGTCGGCGAGCCTGACCGCGACCTCCGATCACCTGGCCGCCCTGCGTGCCCGGTCCCAGCAGGCGCAGCGGCGCACCGAGCAGGCACAGGCGGCGGCGACGGCGGCCACCCAGGCGGCTGCTGCGGCTAAGGCCGAGCTGGACAGCCTGGTTTCTCAGCAGGCCGCGCTGACCTCCAGCTTGGAGACCCAGCGGTCGGCGGAGAAGAACCGGATCGCCGACCTCAACGCTGAGTCGGACAAGATCACCAAGAAGCTCGCCGCGATCGCGGCCGAAGAGGAACGCAAGCGCAAGGCCGCCGCGGCTGCGGCCGCGGCGGCCGCCGCCGAGCACAACAACAACGGCGGGGGGAGTGCCAACCCGACAACGAACCCCCCACCGACGTCCAGCGGCGGATTCCTGTCCGCACCGTCCTCGGGCTGGATCTCCTCGGAGTTCGGGATGCGCTACCACCCGATCCTGCACTACTGGCGGCTCCACGCCGGCCGCGACTATGCGGCGGCGTGCGGCACCCCGATCTATGCAGCGGCACCGGGCACCGTCGTCAGCTCCGGCTGGGGCGGCGGCTACGGCAACCAGGTGATCATCTCGCACGGCATCCAGCGTGGCGTCGGCTTGGCGACGACTTATAACCACATGAGCCGGATCGTGGCCGGCTACGGTTCGATAGCCCGCGGTGCACTGGTGGGGTATGTGGGGACGACCGGCTTGTCGACCGGCTGCCATCTACACTTCGAGACCCGCGAGAACGGCGTCCCGGTCGACCCACGCAAGTGGCTCTGACGCGATTTCCGCGCGAGGTTGTCGGATCGGCCAGGTAGCGTGAGCGCCGACGGTCGCACCCTGCGGCCGCCCGGATGACGAGGATAGTGCCACGGTGGTCAAGGAAGCGGGACGCAAGGTCATCGCGAGCAATCGAAAGGCGCGCCACGACTACTTCATCGAGGACACCGTCGAGGCGGGCATTGCGCTGATGGGCACCGAAGTGAAGTCACTGCGAATGGGCCGGGCCTCGCTCGTCGACGGCTACGCAACCTTCTACGGTGGCGAACTGTGGCTCGAGGGCGTGCACATCCCCGAGTACGTCCAGGGCACCTGGACCAATCACACGCCGCGCCGCCGCCGCAAGCTGCTGCTACATCGAGATCAGTTGACCAAGCTCGACGCCGCCACCCGAGCCAGCGGGCGGACCATCGTGCCGCTCTCCCTGTATTTCAAGGACGGTCGCGCGAAGGTCGAGATCGGCATCGCCACCGGCAAGAAGGCCTACGACAAGCGGCATGCGCTGCGCGAGCGACAGGACCAGCGCGAGATGGACCGCGCCCTGCATAGCCGGGGCCGGTGACCTCCGTGCGTCGCGGGGCCACGAGCCTGATTGTCGCCCTGGTGCTTGCGCTCGGGGTGTTCGTCCCCGCGTGGGCGGCCCCGGCGGGTCTCGACCGCGGCTTCGTGGCGGTGGGCACGGGGGAGCGCAACACGGCATACGACAATGCGATGGTCCTGAACAAGGACGGTTCGGTGCGCATCACCGAGACCATCACCCACGCCTTCCCCGACGGGGAGGCCAAGCACGGCATCACCCGCGACATCCGCGTCCGCGCGGGTTATCAAAATCGCGAGGACGTCTATCGGTATTACGAACTGAGTGATCTGGAGGTCTCCTCGCCCTCCGGCGCACCGGCGGACGTCCAGGAGAGCGACTATGGCGCGTATCTGCACCTGCGGATCGGCAGCCCGGACGAGACGGTCAGTGGCTCGCAGACCTATGTCATCGCCTACACCCTCGCCAAGGTCGTCAATGCCATCGACAGCGATCGTGCGGAGTTTGTCCAGGACGTCGTCGGCGCGGCGAACGAGGAGTGGTACGACTCGGTGACCGCCACAATCGAGGCGCCGGCGACGCCGCTGCAGGCGGCCTGCAACTACGGTCCGGTCGGCTCGAACAGCCTGTGCGAGGCCGCGATCGGATCGCCGACGCGCTTTGCGCACACCGATCTGGAGCCTGGTCAGGCGATGTCCGTCGCGGTGTCCCTGCCGCGTTCGGCCTTCGGGGACCTGACGCCCAATCTCGTGGAGGGGTCGACGGGCAATGAGGGCTCGGGTAGTTCGGACCCCACCGTCTCGCCCGCCGAGTCCCGATTGCTCGGCCAGCTGACCGGCGGCCTGGGCGTCTTCTTGCCGCTCCTCGCGGCGGCCGGGATGAGCATGCTCGTCTGGACGCGTGGCCGCGACGAGCAGTATGCCGGCCTGACGCCAGGGCTCTCGCCCGGGGCCGGTGACGGGGGCACGGTCGTGCGCGGCTCGCGCCAGGGCGCGGTGGCGGTGCAGTTCAACCCGCCGCCCGGGGTGCAGCCGGGCATGGTCGGGACGGTCCTGGACGAGGAGGCCAATACCGTCGATGTGACGGCGACGATCCTCGACCTGGCCGTGCGTGGCTACTTGACGATCACCGAAACCCAGAAGTCCTTCGGGCGTACCGACTGGATGCTGACGCGCACCACGCCGCCGAGCGGGGCGCAGGCGCTGAGCTCTTACGAAGAGGTGCTCCTCGACGGGCTCTTCGCGATGGGCGACCAGGTGCGACTGTCGGAGTTGAAGAACAATTTCGCCTCGACACTGAGCTCGGTCAAGGGCTCGATGTACAACGAGGTGGTGCGGCGCGGGTGGTTCCGGCGCTCGCCGCAGTCGCAGCGCAACACCTGGTCAGGTTTCGGATCCGCGCTGATCCTGCTCGGCGTGATGTCCTTCTTCTTCCTCGCCGGGCGGGTGCCCGCGGGTCGCCCTTTGTCGGCGATCCCGTTGTCTGGCACCACGATTTTGGCGCTCGGGCTGGCGCTGTCCGGGGTCATCGTGCAGTTGCTCGGGCGTCGGATGGCGTCCCGGACGGCCGACGGATCGGCGGTGCTGGCGCAGTCGCTGGGCTTCAAGCAGTATCTCGTCACTGCCGAGGCCGGCCAGATCAAGTGGGAGGAAGCGCAGCAGATCTTCTCGCGCTATCTGCCCTATGCCATCGTCTTCGGCGTCGCCGAGAAGTGGTCGAAAACCTTCGAGGAAGTGGCCGCGGCGGCGGCCGCCGCGGGCGTGGCGATCAACCCGCCGATCTGGTACATCGGACCCGGCTGGGGCACCGGTGGCTTCTTCGACTCGATCACCTCCGGCGTGGACGACTTTGCCACCCAGGCGGCGGGCACGTTCGTGTCCACGGCCGGCTCGTCGGGGACGAGCGTCTTCGACGGCGGCGGTGGCTTCGGTGGGGGAGGCGGCTTCTCCGGCGGTGGCGGCTCCGGCTCCTCCGGCGGCAGCTGGTAGATCGGACCCGAAAGGGGATCGCGACCCGTCAGTAGGAAAGGCAAAGCGTGCGCTACAGCGCACACTTTGCCTCCCCTGCTACCACCTACGGATGATCTGAGGATCAGTGGCCCCAGGCGTTCGGGACGAAGCTGAGGTCGGCGTCGGGGGCGACCAGGCTGGACCAGGGAATGGTGTATTCCACGACGCCGGCGGCGCAGGCATACGCGGCGCAGTGGCCGACGGCGACGTGCATCCCGGTGCGGGCGGGATAGAGGGAGACCAGGTCGCGGGTGATGGGGCCGGCCGGCAGCCCTTCGATTGTCGGGGCCCAGTGGTTGAGCTCGCGCTCGAAGTTCCAGTTCGGGCCTCCGAGGCCCTGCATCTCGTCCAGCATGCTGTCCTTCGTGACAAGCGCGCCGGTGCCGGTGTTGAGGATGTCGTAGGTCACTGTGTCGACGCCGTGCGCCCCGCCGTAGTAGAGGTCCGCGCGGCCCTTGAGCACGACCAGCCCGGGCACGTCCGTCACGACCGAATTGGTGCGGCCGTAGCTGCCCATGGTCGGCAGCCCTGGAACCTTCATTGACTTCCAGTCCGTCTTCCACTGCGCCAGTTGGGCGTTCGCGCTCGCGTTCACGCTCTTGACGAAGCTCGGCACGCCTTTGGCGCTCGCGCAGTTGGCGGCGCCGGCGACGACTTCGCGGGTGATCTTGGCGCCCAAGTAGCTGCCGGACGTCGGGGTGAAGGTGAACATCGCCGGGGTCGCGCACCGCTCGGCGGACGCAGCAACCACTGCCGTAGCGGCCGACGTGGGGGTGAGCGCCGGGGCGAGCGCGGCAGCGCCGGGGACGAGTGCGGCGAGGGAGGCAGCGGCGGCGGTCAAAAGGTTTGCGGGCATAGCGAAATCCTTTGGGGAAGAGTGTTTTTGATTTCGCCGGCCGCGTTCCGGCCGACTCATTCATTCGACGCCGGGGGTGAAACGTCGGTTGGTAACGGATTGATTTCAGTGATCAGCAGGTGTGCAGCATGCTCGCGAGCGCGTCCCGTTCCCCCGCCGTGACCGACAGCCCGTATGCCGTTTTCACCTCGACCACGGCTCGCGCCACGCGGCAGCGCGCAGCCGGAGCCGGTTGCCAGCTCTCGACGCTGCGGTAGCTCTTGTCGAAGTTTGTTTGGGCCGCAATGGCATACAGCTCGTGGACAGAGGTGTCATTGGCGAACTGGACGCGCTTGGCCGGTGGCCAGGTCCGCGCTCCGGAGACCCAGGCGTCGAAGAGTGAGACCACGTGGTCGATCTGAATCGTGCCCGCTGTGCGCGGATCCTTCATATTCGCGCCGGTCAGCACCGCGCCCGTATAGGCGTCGATCCACGTCCCGCCCAGCACTTCGTGGCAGCCGGTGCTATGGCTCCTGATCACACCGAGGCGGACCGTCCGGGCCTGGCGGCGCAGGGTGTCCTGCCGCGCCGAGCACCCGTTGCCGTCCAGATCGGGCCACGTATCGGGCCCAAATGCCGCCCGGCAGAAGTCGGTGCCGCGCTCCCGAGGTGCCACCGGCAGGGCCGCGAGTGACCGGATGGATGCAGCGGTGCCGGGCATCGGGCGCATGGTCGCAGCGATCGACCGGTTGGGCAGGGCGGTGTTGACGACGCAGCCAGGCGGTGTCCTGGCCGCGGGCGGAGCGACGACTGTGGACGACCGGGTTCGCGGCGTCGGCTCGGCGTCCGGCCCAGGCCCGCCCGTGCACGCCGACACGGCGAGGGCGGCCAGCGATGTCGCCGCGAGCCGGCCGGCGCACGCTTGGTGAGGGGACGGCATATGGGCTCCGGGGCAGGAATGGACTTGGGCACGGCGACGTTTACCGGTCATACTGATGCATCGGTCCGACACCGGACCGGATTGACAAGTCCACAGCGTGATGAGGCAGCCTGCTCCCAGGGGGTGATCGGTTTCGACATTGGCCGGTCTGCCAGGGGAAGCGGGTCGAGGATGCACGGTTATCTCGTGAACGCTCCGTGCAAACCAATAGGTGCCAACTCCAAGCGCACCGACTTCGCCCTCGCCGCCTGAGCGAGCCTCGAAGTCCGTCAGCCTGAGCTAGTTTCCGTCTCAGTGCCTGGCGTCAGCTAGGAAACTTGCCGCGTCGCTCTTGTCGGGGGGCGGCGCGGGACGCTAATCCGACTGGGCCTGTCAGGGAAGGTGTGCGCGCCAGCCCTGGGGCCGAGAAAATCCCTAGCGCACTGCACCCGGAGAAGTCCTGGTTCATCGTCAGTGGACGCGGGTTCGATTCCCGCCACCTCCACCGGTGCCGGCCACGGCCGGACCGCGGGCTGACCTCATCACGCTGCCGGACTCGGCTCCCGCACCGCCAGCACCCAATGATCACCGTCGCGGGTGAAACCCAGCCGCGCGTAATAGGGCGCGAGCATCCCGGGCGGCGTCAGAATCCGCCGAAAACCCTTGCGCGCGAACAGATTGCTCTCGCGATAGACGAACTCGCCGGGGGAGAGGTCGCGATAGGGCGGGGTGACATAGTCCAGCTCGACCTGGGCGTCACCGCCGCCGGCGTCGCGGACGACGACGATGCCCACCGTCTCATTGCCGTGCTGGATCAGGTAGGCCGCCGCGCCCGACGCGACCGAGCCGGTGAACCCGGGATTGAAGCTGGCAATATCGCGCGCCTGACGGCGCAGGAAGTGCGTCAGATAGGTGTCGTCGGAGTCCACCGACAACACCTCGTATGCCGTGCTCCCCGCCCGCCGTTCACGCTGGAGCTTGGCGATATAGAAGACATTGAGGGCGGCCAGGACCGCGTTCATGGCGACCATCGACCAGATGCCCAACCCCCAGTTGAAGATCAGCAGCGCGATCGTCGCGGCCAGGTTGAGCAGGCGCAGCCGAAGGATGCGCGTCTGCATGACCGAGACCACCAGCAGGGCCGAACCGGCCCAGCCGAGGATGTCGAGCCACGGCATACGTCAGGTCCAGGCCCAACGAACAGTAATGATGACCGAGACGCTGTTCTCGCCTATCTCGACCGGGGTGCTGCCGGCATACATCCGTTTGGCGGTGTCCGCCGCCATCACGGCCATGGGCACTGGGCCGCCGCCGGAGGAGACAGCGTCGACCAGCCAGACGACCTGGCCCAGCGAGCGACCGGCCAGGCTGGCGAACTGGCGCGCCTTGCCTTCGGCGTCGGCGAAGGCCCCGCGGCGGGCTTCGGTGAGCAAGGGTGTCGGATCGGCGATCTGCAACGAGATGTTGTCGATCGTCAAGGTGTTGCC
>Ga0075158_10001023_pt1 | contig 21721 bp, 13 predicted proteins | sample JI91814BDNA_FD_70968 | JGI IMG/M metagenome (GOLD analysis project Ga0075158, IMG submission 70968) | Wastewater effluent complex algal communities from Wisconsin, to seasonally profile nutrient transformation and Carbon sequestration -... | ecosystem: Engineered > WWTP > Effluent > Algae... | reverse complement strand
CCGCGATCGCCCACGCGAGCGAGAGCCCATCGAGCGTGCTGGTGCCGCGCCCGATCTCGTCGAGGACCACGAGCGACTTGGGTGTGGCATGGTGCAGGATGTTTGCCGTCTCGATCATCTCGACCATGAACGTCGACTGCCCGGCGTGGAGCGCGTCGTCGGCGCCGATGCGGGTGAAGATCCGATCCGTCAATCCGATCGTCGCGCGATCCGCCGGCACGAAGCACCCGGTGTGCGCCAGCAGCACAATGAGCGCGACCTGCCGGATGTACGTGCTCTTGCCCGCCATGTTCGGGCCCGTGATGAGCGCGAGCGACGCTTTCTCGCCCAGTTCGGTGTCGTTGGGGACAAACTGTCCGCCGAGGGATTCATCGAGGACGGGATGCCGCCCGCCATGAATCGTGAGGGTTGCGTCCTCTTCAATCACAGGCCTCACCCAGCCGCGTTTCTGCGATTTGTCCGCGAATGCGAGCAAGCAGTCAAGCCTCGCGAGGGTGTCACCGATCGTGAGCACTGCGTCGAGCACCTTCAGCAGGTCCTCGCAGGCCTTGGTGAACAGTTCTCTTTCGCGATCGACCGCGCGAGCCTCGGCGGTCGTCACTTTGCGCTCAAACTCCGCGAGTTCGGGCGTGGTGTACCGCTCGGCGTTCTTGAGTGTCTGCTTGCGCGACAATGTGGCCGGTGCCTGCTTCGCCTGCGCCTGGGGCAGTTCGATGTAGTAGCCAAAGATGCGGTTGAAGCCGACCTTGAGCGAGGGGAGGTTGAACTCTGCGATCAGTTTCGCCTGATACTCCGCGAGCCACGAGCCCGCGTCACGCTGCAGGCGGCGTGCCTCGTCGAGTTCCGCGTCGATGCCATCATTGAAGATCCCGCCCTCGCGATGGTGCGCAGGCGGCTCATCCACGAACGTCGCGACGACTTGTTCGCGCACCTTCGCGACGGTCGGCAACAGCGTGTTCAACGGTTCCGCGATCGTGGCGAGTGTCTTTGCACCTTCGAGCAGCGACTCGATCTTCGACGCATGTCTCAGCGAGAGGCAGATGCCCAGCACGTCCCGCGGCGACGCACGCCCGAGCGCGATGCGCCCCGCCATGCGCGCGATGTCCTGCACGCCCGCGAGTTCCTCGCCCACCTTCGCCGAGAGCGTGCGATCCTCGATCAGCGTGGCGACGGCGTCCTGCCTCTTCCCGATCTCGGTCGAGTCCGCGAGCGGACGGCAGAGCCATTCCCGCATCAGTCGCTTGCCCATCGACGTTCGGCACCACGATCCCCTGCCGCTGGTTCCGGCACCGCTGAGGAAGAGCCCGAGCAACGAGCCATCTGCCGCGGCCACGCCGCCAGCGCCGAGCCGCATCGTCTGCACGATCTCGAGCGCGCGCAGGCTCACGGCGTCGATCGTCAGGTGGTTCGCGGCACTCTCGCGCCGCGGCGCACGCAGGTGGGCCAAGGTTGTGTTCGCGAGGTTCGTTTCCGCGCCCGCGGCCCGCGCCTCGCGCTTCGCTTCATCGCTGATCGTCTGCGTTTCCGAGAGATATCGAACGACCGCGCCAGCCGCGGGGATCGCGGGGTCGTCTTCACGCAGCCCGAAGCCCGCGAGCGTCTTCACGCCGAACTGCTTGCGCAGCGCCTCGCTGGCTTCGTCGTGCCTGAACTGCCACCCGGGTCGCGGCGAGCCCGACACTTTTAGCGCCTGCAGCACGCGCGTAACACGCGTCGGCGTCTTGCCATCGGCGCTCTCGGCGTACAGGACCTCGCGCACGCCTCGCCTTGCCAGTTCGTCCACGATCTCTCCGGGCGATCTCGCGTCCACAATCGAGAACGCGCCCGTCGAGACTTCCGCGATCGCGAGCGATGCGGGAGACTCTTCACCCTCGCCCGTGAACACGATCGCCGCGAGCGTTGTTGGCGTGTCGTTCTCGAGGAGGGCATCGTCCACGAGCGTGCCGGGCGTGATGACTCGTGTGACGGCCCTTGGGACGATCCCCTTGGCCTGCGACGCGTCGATCAACTGCTCCCCCACCGCCACCCGCTGCCCGAGAGCAACGAGTTTCTTGAGGTACGTCTCCAACTGGTGGAACGGCACGCCCGCCATCGGGATTCCGTTCTGCCGCTGCGTGAGCGTCAGCCCGAGCAGGCGGCTCGCTTTCACCGCGTCGTCGTTGAACAGTTCGTAGAAGTCGCCGATCCGAAAGAAGAGCAGGCAGTCCGGGTACCGCTGCTTGAAGCGCAGGTACTGCTGCATCGCCGGTGATTGCTTGGTTTCGCCTGCGTCGGACGCCATGAAGGCCAAGCGTACGGCCGGGGCTTGAGGACCTTTCAGACAGCAAGCGACAGGCTCTCCTCGATTTCGTCCGCGCAACTCCTGCACTACCAATCGCTTACCGGGGGAATCCCCTCAATAGGCAATGGACGCCGTACAGTTGCGTTGAACTCTCGCTTGCATCATCAGTAACCCCGGAGATTGATCACATGCGGAATCGAAGTGCGTTTGTCGTGGCAGCCGTCGGCGTCTTGGCATTGGCAGCAGGCAGTCTGGCGTTCCAGCCCGGCAGCGCCCCAAAGACGGAACCCAAGGCTGAACCCAAGACTCAGCCCACGACCCAACCTTCAGGTCAGCCTGCTGGCCAGCCCGGTGAGCGTGGCGGCGGTCGCGGCCAGGGACGAGGCCCCGGCGGCGAGGGCGGCCAGCGTGGCGGCAACGTCGAGGGCGCGATGAAGCAGATGAATCGCGCGCTCAAGGCCCTCACCGAGCAGATCAAGGACACGACCAAGACGGAAGAGAACCTGCGCCTCGTCAACGAGATCCAGCGCGGCTGTGCGGCGTCCAAGGGGCTGGGCATCCCAGCGAAACTCCTTGAGAAGGCCAAGGACGAGGCGGGCAAGAAGAAGCTCGCCGAGGAGTTCCGCAAGGACCTGATCGCGGCGATGCGTGCTCTGCTTGAAGTTGAAGAACTGCTGGCCGCGGGCAAGGTCAACGAGGCCGCGACCAAACTCGAAGTCATCGGTGAAATGGCGGAGAAGGCCCACACAGCGCTGGGCGTTGAATAAGCAGCAACTCTGCACACACAAAGAAGTGAACCGCATCAACCCGCCATCCGGCGGGTTTTTCATGCGCTCACGGCTCGGGACGTGCGCTCTGGCGACCGTCTTGCCTCATCGGAACATCTTGAGTTGTTCGCCCTCGACATCCACCTCTTCGCAGAGCGGGTGGTCTGGGTCGAGGCGATATTCGCCACTGAAGCACGCGGTGCAGTAGTGCTCGCCCGGGCGTTTCATCGCCGAGAGCATGCCGTCCAGCGAAAGGTACGCGAGCGAATCGACGCCAAGGTACGCGCGGATGTCCTCGACGCTTCGCTGGTGCGCGACGAGTTGCGTGCGTTCCGCGAAGTCCACCCCGAAGTAGCACGGGTGCTTGATGGGCGGGCACGAGATGCGCAGGTGCAGCTCTTTCGCTCCCGCGGCTCGCAACTGGTCCATCTTCGCCTTCGTCGTCGTGCCTCGCACCACCGAATCGTCCACGATCACGAGGCTCTTGCCGCGCACGAGTTCGGAGATGATGTTCAACTTGAGGCGCACGGCCGCGATTCGGCTCTGCTGCGTGGGCTTGATGAAGGTTCTGCCCACATACCGATTCGGCACGATCGCCTCGCGATACGACACGCCACTGGCGCGGGCAAAGCCCAGCGCACACGAGCGACCGGAGTCGGGCATGGGCACGATGTAGTCCGCGCCCTTTGGCGGCGGAGATTCCTTCGCGAGGATCTCGCCCAGTCTTTCGCGCGTCGCCTGCACGTTCTGACCAAAGACCACACTCGCGGGGTTCGCGAAGTAGACGTGCTCGAACACGCAGTACGCCGGCTGGGGCGCGATCTCCGCGAATCGACGCGATGAGACGCCCGCGTCGGTGAGAGTCACGATTTCGCCAGGCTCAATCTCTCGCACGAGCGTCGCGCCGATGACGTCGAGCGCCACCGTCTCGCTCGCGACGACGTACGCATCCGACCAGCCGTTGCTCGCGTCGCCGGGGATGCGTCCCAGGACCAAAGGCCGCCAACCCCATGGATCGCGAGCAGCCTCGATGCGGTCTGGGAACTGGAGCACGAGGCTGAACGCGCCCTGCAACTTGCGGAGCGTCGCGACGAGCGGGTCGTGCGCCTGCTGCTGCGCGGGCGAAGCGAGCAGGTGCACGATCGCCTCGGTATCGCTTGTGGTCTGGAAGATGTGCCCGGCCTGTTCAAACTTCAGGCGCAGCGCGTCGTTGTTGATGAGGTTGCCGTTGTGCGCGATCGCGATCTGCCCGCCGATGAAGTTGAGCATGATCGGCTGGGCGTTGCAGGCAACCGAGCCGCCGGCGGTGGAATAACGGTTGTGCCCGATCGCGCTGCGGATCGGCTTGTCCCCGCCCGCGGCCTCGAGTTTCTCAAGCGTTTCGGTGTCGAACACCTCGGGCACGAGGCCCATCCCGGTCATGCCCGTGAGGCGCCTGCCGTCGTTGACCGTGATCCCGGTGGACTCCTGCCCGCGATGCTGGAGGGCGTAGAGCCCCAAGTACGTCAGGCGTGCTAGTTCATGGCGGACCGGCGACGGGCCCGCGGAGGAGCCGGGCCCGAGCGCGACCGGCTTAGGCGGCATGGCCCAGATGCCAAAGACCGCGCACTTTTCCTTCTTCTCGAAGCGTGCGTCGGGTCCAGCAACCGGCTGGGCGACTGGTTGGCCGATCGGCTGGCCGTTCGAGTGGGCGGCGGCAATCTGTGGCAGGGAGATTCGCATCGTGCTGGGCTCCTGGGGTTGGACTGTACGCGAGGCATTTCGTCACCAAACGTCCCCGCACACGAATCCGCATGACTTCGCCCGCGAGTTGGGTACCTGCCCTCGCATAGACTTGGCGCACGGAGTGCTCGGGAACGCCCCGACGCTTCGCGCACGCACTCCAACGGACCTCCTCCATGCACATCCTTCTCACCGGCGGCGCGGGTTTCATCGGGTCGAACTTTGTACGGTTCGTCCTCGCCCATCGCCCGCACGTCAAGATCACCAACCTCGACGTCCTGACCTACTCGGGCAATCTTGAGAACCTTGCGGGGCTCGAGAAGGAGCCGCGGTATCGGTTTGTGAAGGGCGACATCAACGACGCGGACCTCTTGAATCGGTTGGTCGCCGAGACGGACTGCTGTGTTCATATGGCAGCCGAAAGCCATGTGGACCGCTCGATCCTGGACTCGCGGCCGTTCGTCGTCGCAAACATGCTGGGCACGCAGTGTGTGCTGGACGCCTGCCGAAAGGGATGGAAGGACAAGCCCGCGAACCGCTTCGTCTACGTCTCGACGGATGAGGTCTATGGCTCGCTGCCCTTGGATCGCCCCGATTTGCTCTTCCATGAGGCGTTGCCTCTCGAGCCCAACAGTCCTTACGCTGCCAGCAAGGCGGGCGGGGATCAACTGACCCGTGCTTACTTTCACACGTTCCACATGAACGTCTGCACAACGCGCTGCTCCAACAACTTCGGACCTTACCAGTTTCCGGAGAAGGTGATCCCGTTGTTCGTGGCGAACCTGATCGAAGGGAAAAAGGTCCCTCTCTACGGCGACGGCAAGAACGTCCGCGATTGGCTGCACGTCGACGACCACTGCGAAGCGATCTTGACTGTTCTCGAGAAGGGCACGGCGGGCGAGGTGTACAACATCGGCGGGAACAACGAGCGATCGAATCTCGAACTGACGCACAGCATCCTCGCGATCATGGGCAAGGGCAAGGAGATGATCCAGCCCGTCGCCGACCGCTTGGGGCACGACCGGCGATACGCGATCGACGCGTCCAAGATCAAGCGCGAACTTGGCTGGGTCCCCTCTCGCTCGGCGTGGCCCAAGGCCCTGGAAAGCACCGTGAAGTGGTACGTGGATAATCCGCAATGGTGGCAGCGCGTGCGGAGCGGGGCGTATCGCGAGTACTACGAGAAGAACTACGGCCAGCGTTCCTGAGGAGCGATTCTTGGACGAGAAATCTGGCTACGTCGAAGGCGGCGCCCCGCCGCCAGGGAGCGCCGAAGCAGCGTCTGCCGTGCCTGCGTCGGTTGAGCCCAAGCCCGATCGCGCGCCGGGAGTTTCCGCCGAACTGCTTGAAGCGCTCTGGGGCGGGACTGTGTATGCGGCGTTACCGGGCCGTTGGTTTGTGGTGCACACCCAGCCACGGCAGGAGAAGGCGTTGGCGGAATCGCTCGACGCGCTCAGCGTCCCCCACTTCCTGCCGCTGGTGCGGAAGTTGAAGTTCTACGCCCATCGTCGTCGGCAAACAGAAGTGCCGCTCTTTTCCGGTTATCTGTTCGCTTGGGGGGATCGCGAGGCGGAGTTCCGGGCGATTGAGACCAAGCGGGTAGCGAATGTGATCCAGGTGGCAGACCAGCAGAGGCTGGCCCATGAACTTCTCCAGATCCGCAGAGCCACACAGGGCGGAGTTGCGCTCGAGCCTTACCGATATCTGACGGTGGGGCGTCGGTGCCGCGTGACCGCCGGGCCTCTTCTTGGGGTGGAAGGACTCATCGAAGCCCTTCCGAAGCCCGATAAAGTGGTGTTGCAAGTGCACGCCCTTGGCCAGGCTGTATCCGCTTCGGTGGATCCGAGCGTGGTTGAGGTCCTTGACTGAGTTTGCCCGGTTCTTGCTGGGTATTCAGATCAGGAACTGATGGTGCGCGCGGTGATTTCCCGCGCGCCACGGGGGCGAAGCCTGCCCGAAGTTGATTTGTTCGTATTTTGATAGGATCACAGTGTAACGCGTGCTACATTCTTGGCGATCGCCGTGCAAGGTCACTCGAAAGTTATGGCTTCCACCGAACCAACTAAACCCACGGTGGCGTTCACAGGGGACGCGCAGAAGTTGCCGACGGGGTATGAGAGGAAAGCCCGGAAGGTTCGGGGGTTTGGCGAAGTGACTGATTTGAGTGAGGTCGGGTACCGATTTCTCCCCTTGGAGGGATCATGAACACTATGTCACGCACGCTTGCTCTTTTCCTTAGTGCCTCGCTCGCCTATGGCCCGATCGCCGCAATGGCGGAGGCCCAGGACACCGCGACCACGCAGCCGGCCCGGAGGGGTATTTGGGTTCGCAAGCCCGCCCCGTCCACGACCACAACTACTTCAGGTGGTTGGGATCGATTCGTGAAGCGCACGCAGACGACAGAAGCCACACCGTCCAACTCGAACACCGGAAGTTCGACGAACACCGGTAACTCAGGGACCAACTCTGGCTCGAACGGCACAGTCACGAATCCTGGTGAGGTCACGCCTCCCAGTGGTTCCCAGAACCCCGCACCCTCAGTCACGCCCAGCGACCTGATGGCGGCCAGTGCGGACAATGGACAGGTTGTGAACTTGTCCTGGGTGGATAACAGCACTGCTGAATCGATGTTCGAGATCACGCGTGAAACGATGGTGTCCGGAAACTACGGGGCGTCTCTGGTGCGCACGGTCGCGCCGAACACCACCTCGTACTTGGATCGTCCGGGCGTGGGCCAGCACCGGTACCGGATTCGCGCGTTGGACGCGGCTGGCGGCTCGGCGTTGACGACGTGGTCCATGGTGTCGGTTCTCGAAGTCGCGCCGAACATGCCCAGCGGGTTACAGGCCGCGGACATGCGCAATGGTCGCGACGCGTGGATCGCCTGGACCGATACCAACCAGAACGAGACGGAGTTCATGATCACCCGCGAGCGCCGCAGCGGCACGACCTGGGTGGAAACGGTCTCGATGTCTGTCCCCGCGAACACCACCAGTTTCGTGGACTCTGCGGGCGTTGGAACGTTCCGCTATCAGATTAAGGCTGTGAACGCTGCGGGGTCTTCTCTCCCGACGCACTGGCTTGCACCGACGATCGCGGACGTTGCGCCGGCGGCTCCTGGTGATATCGCGGCGGCGGACCTTGGTAACCGGACGCAGGTTCTTGTGACTTGGTCGGACAACAGCAACAACGAGTCGGGATTCCAGGTTGAGCGCGAGACCAACACCAGCGGGAGTTGGGGCTCGCCTCTTGTGCTTTCGGCGGAGATGAACGCGACGAGCCTCATCGATGCACCGGGGCTTGGTCTCTATCGCTATCGCATCCGTTCGAGCAACGGCGTGGGCACTTCTTCGTACAGCGCGTGGTCGCAGGTCGCAGTGAACGAGATCGCTCCCGCTTCGCCCGGCAACGTGACCGCCACGGACCTTGGCAACCGCTCGCAGGCCCGCGTTCAATGGGACGACAACAGCGATAACGAATCGGGCTTCATCGTGGTTCGTGAAACGCTGAGCGGCGGCAACTGGGGCAGTGCCCTCAATATCAATGCTGCCGCCAATGCGACGAGCGTGATCGACAGCCCGGGCATGGGCACGTATCGCTACCGCGTGATGGCGACGAACGTCGCGGGCAACTCCGCCGCCACGAGCAACGTGCAGGTCGCGGTCGTTGAGATCGCACCTGGCGCGCCCAGCAGTTTGGCCTCCGCCAGCGCGGGGAATGGTTCGCAGGTGAATCTGTCGTGGGTGGACAACTCGAACAACGAGACGTCGTTCCAGATCGTCCGCGAGACGCAGAGCGGCTCCACCTTCGGCAGCGCGGTCAACATGAACGCGGCGGCGAACGCTGTCGCGATGACCGACGCGCCGGGTCAAGGCACGTTCCGCTATCGCATGCGTGCGGTGAACACCGCGGGCAACTCGGCGTACACCGCATGGTCGCAGGTGACAGTCTCGGCTCCGGCGCCGACGGCGCCCAGCGCGCCTTCGTCTTTGGCGGTCGTGAACAACGACGACGGCACCGCGTCGATCTCGTGGACGGACAACGCGAACAACGAGACGGGCTTCCAGGTCGAGCGCAGCCCGGCGTTTGTCTCGGCGATGGCCGTGGGCGCGAACGTGACCACGATGGTTGACGATGCCGGTGCTGGTGCGTTCATGTACCGCGTCCGCGCTGTCAACGGCGGGGGCAACTCGTCGTGGTCCAACTGGGTTTCTGTCTCGGTCACCGACACGCCCCCGGGCGGCGGTGGTGGCACCGGCGGCACGGGTGGCGGCGGCGGCTCGGGCGGTGGCGGCTCGGGCGGCACCGAAACAGGCTGGACCACCTACGCCTTGGCGAGCGATGCTCGCGAGGTGTACGTCTCCAGCACTGCGGGCAACAACGCGAATGCCGGCACGGCTTCGGCGCCGGTGCGGTCTCTCGCGGCGGGGTATGCCCTCCTGCGTCACGGCTATCCGGATCGCCTGAAACTCAAGCGCGGCGACGTCTGGGATGAGGCGCTCCCGAGTTGGAAGAAGGGCGGCCGCTCGGCTGAGCAGCCGATGGTGGTCGAGGCGTATGGCGATGAGTCGCTCGCGCGTCCTCTTCTCCGGACGGGCACCAACAGCGGCTTCCGTCGCGAGCCGGGTGGCGGCGCTCCCGCGTCGGTGGACAATCTCGCGATCATGAACGTTCACTTCTGGGCGCACACCGCCGTCAGTTCGGCCGACGTCGGCATCTGGTGGCTTGGCCCGGGCATGAACATCCGCATCGAGGACTGCAAGATCGAGAACTATGGGTTCGGCATGACCCTCCAGGGGTATACCGGCACCATGACGAACTTCACGATCCACCGCAGCATCATCGTCGACTCGCACTCCAACGGCAGCCACAGTTCGGGCCTGTATGCCTCGAAGTATGACGGGCTGACGATGACCGAGTGCGTCCTGGACAAGAACGGGTACAAGGCTGGCACCGCGGCGAACCCGACGATGTTCAACCACAATGCGTACTTTGACATTCTCGGTGACAACCTGGTCTTCAGCCGCAACGTCGTCTGCGACGCGAGCAGCCACGGCGTGCAGTTGCGCCCTGGCGCGGTCGCCGAGGACAACCTCTTCATGAAGAACCCGATCGCGCTCCAGATCGGCTTCGGCGGCACCGACGCGGGCGCGGACGACAACCCTCAGCACGACCAGATGGCGTATGTCCGCCGCAACGTCTTCATCGACGGGCGTGACATCGACGCGAACAACCCGCGCGGCTGGGCAATCATCGCCGAGTGGCTCCGCGGCGGCGAGATCGTGGACAACCTGGCCCTCAACGGTGGCGGCGGGTACCGCAAGGCGCTCATCGTCTCCGACACGGGCGGCGGTTCGACCAGCGGTGGTGTCCAGAACGTGACCATCGCCCGCAACATCTGGTACAACTGGGGTGGTGACTTCCAGTTCGACGGCAACTCGAGCGAACTGCGCAACGTGACCTTCTCGTCCAACATCGTTCACGAATCGGCGGCGCTCGCCCCCGTCTTCCTCCACGAGTTCGCGACCACGACCGCGATGGTCACCTCCAGCAACAACACGGTCTGGACGGCCTCAGGCCAGAGCGGCTGGGGCGAGATCGCGGGCGGAAGCAAGTCCTTCACCCAGTGGAAGTCTGCGGTGGGTGATACGACCTCGACCGCGGCGCAGTCGACGTTCCCCAACCCCAACGTGACCATCAACTCCTACAGCACGGCGAAGGGCCTTACACCTTCCTACGACGCCTTCATGGCCCGCGTCCGCGAGCAGCGCAAGGGCAACTGGGACGTCCGCTACGAGGCCGACGACGTGGGCACCTGGTTCCGAGCCCAGTTTGGTCGGTAGTGATTTGTGAAGTTTGTGCGGCACGGACGCCGCGAATGTGATGGACATGGAAAGCAAGAGAACTGAACCAGCATCCGATGGCGACCGAGCCATCGGATGCTGTGCGCGCCGGGGCGTACGCTTCGCCCGCTTGCGGGAGCGATGCTTCAGTGACGCGCGTGCCGCAGTACAAGAACTGGCGGGGGACGAATGACGATGCGAGGATCGACTGAAACTGTTGTGGCCCCACCGGGCGTGATCGAGGCCGACGCGCCCGCGACGATTCGGGGCGAGCACGACGCGAAGCGATATCTGCGCAAGCGGATCCTGCGAGCCGGGATGCGTGCGCTCATCAAGCCCTTGATCTCGTGGAAGCCCATCGAACAGCCCAAGGAAGGCTACACGATCCTGATCGGGTGCACGCAGAGGCTCGTGTCCATGATCTGGGCGAACCTCTCGATGCTGAATCGGTGTGACATGACCGGTTGCGATCAAGTGCTCATCGGGATCGATAGTTTGCCCGGCGAACTCGGGATTGATCTCGATGCCAAGGCGAAGGAAGTCGCGCCAAATCTGAAGGTGAAGTTCCTGTACTACACGCCACACCAGGCGCGGGTAACGCGACTGATCAACTGGGGCTGGATCTACTCGTGGCTGAACTGGAGTAAGGGGATTAGCCAGACGAGGACGAAGCACGCGTTCCTGCACGACTTTGATGCACTTTTGCTCAACCCCAACATCATCCGGCAGCGCTGGGAGATGATCCGATCGATGGGCGTAGATTACCTCGGGCACAGTTACTACGACGGGCATGGCGTGTCTCCCGCAGACAAGATGGTCACGACGTTTGAACTCATGTTCGACGCGGAACTGGTGCGGAAGAACCACAGGCCGATCGAACTGTTCAACACGATGGCGATCTTCAAGGGGCGGCGCGTTGAGTTTGATACGTTCCTGAACGCGCAGGCGCGGTCGAGCCGGCGGTTTTCGACGCCGATTGTTCGGGAGGACATGGTCCATCCGAGCGAGATGATCGTGCAGTTCGTGGACTTCAACGCTGGGCGGGATCGCACGCCAGCGAAGAACAATCTGATGATGATCCCGTACTACCAGGCGGTTGGTGGTGACTTTGCGCTGCTGGATGACTTGACGAATCAGATGACGAGCGGGAAGCGCGTGGTCACGCTGTGGGGCAGGCCGTTGGATCTGTCGCGGATGTCGTGGATTCATGCGGATTGGCTGCGGAGCCTTGGGTTTCAGGTGGAACAGCATCAGAGCGGGGGCGTTCGCCCGCAGGTGCAGCGGTACTTTGACGCGCTTGTGAGCGTCGCGGCTCCGAAGGAATGATGTGTGACTGTGACTGATCAGGAAAAGAACGTGACGTCGCCGGGACAGCCCGAGGCGCCCTTGGAGAGTCCGCCGCCCGCGCCAAAGGCGAAGGACTCGCTGCGCTCGCGCGCGATCTCGGGAACGAAGTGGACCATCGCCGGCTTCGGCATCGCGAACGGGGTGCGATTCGGCGGGAACATCGTCCTCTCGCACATCCTCAACAAGGCCGACCCGTTCGGCGTTATGCAACTCGCCAACGCGATCCTGCAGGGCGTGACGATGCTGTCGGACGTGGGCATTGGCCCCAACATCATCCAGAACAAGCGGGGAGAGGACCCCAGATTCCTGAACACGGCGTGGACGGTGCAGGTCATCCGCGGGCTCGCGCTCTGGGTCGTGCTCCTCGTCCTGACATATCCGATTGCGAACTTTTACGACAAGCCCGAACAGCCCGAGATTCGCCAGGGCCTGCTGCACATCATTCCGCTCATCGGGCTGACGGCGTTCTTCAGCGGGTTCAACGCGACCGCGATCTACACACTCAACAAACGCCTGAACGTGCGTGCGCTCACGCTCATGCAACTGGTCTCCCAGGTGGTGGGCGTCGCGACGATGGTCATCGTGGCGTACTTCACGCAGAGTGTCATCGCGCTCGCACTGGCGGGAATAGTCCAAGCGTTTGTCAAACTCGTGATCAGCCACACGCTCGACTCGTCGCACCGTAACCGCTTTGCGTGGGACAGGGATGCACTGCGGAACTTGCTCGGGTTCGGCACGGTCGTGTTCATCAGTTCGGCTCTCACGTTCCTTGGCGGGCAGGGCGACAAGTTGATTCTGGGCAAGCAGGTCAGCATGGAGATTTTGGGGCTGTATGGCGTTGCCCTCATGATCTCGAGGCTGCCGCTGGATGTCATCAACAACATCGGCAGCGGCGTCGCGTTCCCGGCGTATGCACACGCGTTCAACTCCGGCCGCAACTTTGAGTCGGTCTTCCGCAAGGTCCGTTTCCCACTGTGCGTGACTGGCGCGTTCTGCATGGCGGGGATCGCAATCGCCGGGCCCGGGCTCATTCGCTTGTTCTGGCCCGAGTCGTTCCACGACGCGGGAACGTACCTTCCTTACCTGTGCATCGGCGCGATGTTCCAGGTTCTCGAGATCACCAGCGGGCAGGCGCTTCTCGCGATGGGCAAGATCAAGTACCTCGCGATCGGCAATGCGCTGCGAGTCGCGACGCTCGTGGGTGGCCTGGTCATCGGCTTCCATTATCATGGCTTTGAGGGTGCGTTGATCGGCATGATCGCGTCGGACTTCGTCCGCTACCTCACCAGCGCGTTCTTTGCACGCCGGGAAGGCCTGCCGATCTTCGGGCATGACTTCCTCTTGTACCTTCTCACGATCGTGGCGTACTTCGCGGCCAAGGGGGTTGACGGACTGCTCCCGATCCTGAGATCGCGAGAACTGAACCTGATCGAGCACATCGTGATCGACGGGATGGTGGTTCTGGCGTTCTTTGCCTGGCCGCTGTACCTGGTCGCAAAGGAGTTTCTCGCGCGCCACCACGTTCCGCCGCCGCCAGTGCTCGCGCCGGGCAAGTTGCGGATCACGTTCGTCCTGTCGCAACTGGGCATGCAAGGCGGCATTCGAGTGATCGCGCAGTATGCACAGCATCTCCATAAGCAGGGGCATGAGGTGACGGTGGTGGCACCGGAACTTCGGTCACGCTCGTGGCTCTTCCGTCGCAAGCAGTTCCTGAAGGGGCTATTGATGGGCGGAGGCCTGGCACCCGCGGCGAACTCCGGCGAACGTCCCCGCCCGCCTTCGCACTTTGATGGAACCGATGTAAAGGTCCGCCTGCTCGAGAGCCGAAGGCAAGTCACGGCGTCGGACGTGCCGGACGCGGACGTCGTCATCGCGACGTGGTGGGAGACCGCGGAATGGGTCGCGGCGTTGCCGCCGAGCAAAGGATTCCAAGCATATTTCGTGCAAGGGCACGAGATCTGGGAAGGTCAACCGGTCAAGCGTGTGGAACTCACGTACCACATGCCGCTGCGCAAGATCGCGGTCTCGGATTGGTTGTCGGGGATCATGCGCGAGCGTTATGGCGACGAATCAGTGACCACGATTCCCAACGGCGTGGACCTTGAGCGATTTACATCGCCGCCGCGCGAGAAGCAGTCGCAGCCGACGGTGGGATTCATCTATTCGGAGCAGTCGATCAAGGGCTCTGACATTGCGATCGCCGCGATCGAGCGGGCAAGGCAGATGGTGCCCGAGTTGCGAGTAGTCTCGTTCGGCATGTTTGCGCCAACCGGTACCATGAAGCTGCCGAAGGGGACGCAGTTCAGCGTGCGTCCGCCGCACCCGAAACTCGTGGAGGGATACGCGTCGTGCGATGCGTGGATCGTGCCCAGTCGCAACGAGGGCTTTGGGTTGCCCTTGCTCGAAGCGATGGCATGCCGAACGCCCGTGATCGCGACGCCGGCAGGAGCCGCACCGCAGATCGTGGGCCCTGGCGGCGGCATCCTCGTGGAGCACGAGAACGTGGAGGCGCTGGCCCGGGCGATCGTCCGAGTCGCGACAATGAACGCCGACCAATGGCGCTCGATGTCCGACAAGGCGTTCGAGACCGCGATGCGATACGACTCGCGCTTGTCCGCCCAGAAGTTCGAGGCCTTCCTGCAGCAGATGCTCGTCGAGGCCAACCTGCCCATTCCCGAGACCTCAAAGGCACCATGAGCGCCCTTGTCAGTTTGACTCTGTTTGGCTGGATCCCGCTGGTGATGATCCTGTTCATGCTGCTGCCCCCGAGGCGAGCGGTCGTGAGCGCGTTCATCATCGCGTGGCTCTTCCTGCCCATCGCGCAGTTCAAACTGGTCGGTCTGCTTCCCAACTACGACAAGATATCCGCAACGTGCCTGGGTGTTTTCCTCGCGGGAGCGGTCTTTGACGCCGGTCGATTCGCGAACTTCCGGCCAGCCTGGTACGACATCCCGATGCTGATTTGGTGCCTTGTGCCGATCCCCTCGGCGATGAGCACCGGCTATGGGATGTATGAGGGGCTCTCGGGTGTCATGTACCAGGCGATCACCTGGGGCGTGCCGTACCTCATCGGTCGCATCTACTTCAACTCGCTCGAAGGCCTGCACGAACTGGCAATGGGAGTGATCATCGGCGGGATCGTCTACATCCCCCTGTGCCTGTACGAGATCCGCATGTCGCCGCAGTTGCACACAATGGTGTATGGCTTTCACCAGCACGACTTCGGGCAGTCCAGGCGTGGCGGCGGGTGGCGGCCCACCGTCTTCATGCAGCACGGGCTCGCCGTCGCAACGTACATGTGCACTGCAACACTACTTACTGCGTGGATGGCGTTCAGCGAGAAGCGCCGCGTCATCTACAGCATTCCACTGTGGGTTTACGCGTTTGTGATCTTCGCGACCGCCGTGCTGTGCAAGTCTTCGGGCGCGACGCTCCTCATGCTGGGTGGTCTTGCGATGCTGCTGTTCATCCGCTTCACGAAACTCACGCTCCCGGCGTGGGGCCTGCTCGCGATTCCATTCCTTTACATGTTTTCCCGCACGATGGGAGGGTGGGATGCGTCCTCGATTCGAGAGTTTGCACGGCTGATCTCCGATCGCGCCGAGCAGTCGGTCGGCTTTCGGCTTGACAGCGAGGACGCACTGTGGGAGAGCGTTCGGCCACGCATGCTGCTCGGCGCCACACGCTTCTACTGGGCCTCGATCAACCCCGAGGAAGGTCGCAGGATCGTCCCCGATGGTCTTTGGATTCTGGCGCTCGGGCGATTTGGTGTCGTGGGCGTGGTCAGCGTGTTCGCTTGCTTTGCCGTTCCTGCGATTGTCTTCCTGCGACGATTCAACCCGCGCACCTGGTCGCACCCCATGGTCGCTGTCGCGGCGGCTTGGATGATGAACCTGCTTCTCTGGTCGATGGATTGCCTTTCCAACGCGATGGTGAATCCGATCTTCCTGCTCGCGGCGGGCGGACTCGCCGCAGCACCCGCGATTGTCGCTGCCACCGCCCCGCGTGGGCGTGGCAGGACGCTCGGACCATCGGGAGCGCCACCCGCCAACGTCCCACCCTCGATCATCAACCTCGGCCCGCGCCATGCGTCTTCGTTCCATCAGGGCTCGATCCCCGCTCGCCTCCCGGCCCGCACTCACTCACCTAGTTCGCGCCAACCATGACCACACACTCTTCAACATCGCTTGACTTGCTCGTCGTCATCGTGAACTTCCGCACTCCGGACCTGACGATCCAGTGCCTGCGCTCGCTCGTGTCGCAGGTGCGCGATGTACCCTCGACTCGCGTGATCGTCACGGACAACAGTTCGGGCGACGACTCAATCACGCGCATCCAGGCAGCGATCGACGCCGAAGGGTGGGCATCGTGGTGCACGCTCGTCCCGCTCCCCAAGAACGGCGGATTCTCCTACGGCAACAACCGTGGCATTGAGGCCACGCCCAAGGCAAAGTACACGCTCCTCCTCAACAGCGACACGATCGTGCACGAGGGTTGCTTCAAGGCGTGCCTTGCGACGATGGACCGTTCACCCGATATTGGTCTGCTTGGCTGCAAACTCCTGAACGCCGACGGCTCGATACAGAACGGCTGCCGAAAGTTCCCGACGCCATGGCGCCTGATTTCCTGCCTCATTGGGCTTCCATTCAAACTCCCGTCGCTCTTCGCGCAAGACGATATGGAAGACCCTTCGTGGGATCGCAACACAACACACGATGTCGAGTGGATCTGCGGCGCGTTCCTTCTCATCAAGGGCGAGGCAATGGAGAAACTTGGCCCGCTCAGTGAGGCGTTCTTTTTCTACGGCGAGGACATCGAGATCTCGCACCGCTACATGAAGGCCGGATATCGAAGGTTCTATGAACCCGCGGGTGTCACTGTCCACTTGGGTGGCGCCTCATCGGACCCAACGCGCATGGCGAAGAACGCCCGCAGCGCGAACCATTGGCGGGGGCGATATCTCGTCCAGCGGATGTGCTACGGCAGGCTTGCGGAGTGGATTGTGCGTTTCTTTGACATCACGCTCCATGCAATGCGGGGGCTGTATCACCGTTTCCGTTCGGGGAAGAACTCGGGCAGTTTCAACTACCACCGTGACGTCCTATTGACCATCGCCAAGCCGCTCATGAACGCCTGACGCACCGAGGACATACGCAGCATGGACTCTCAGCAGACAAAGCAGTTCCCCCAGGTCGGCGCGGTCGCCATCGGGCGAAACGACGGCGATCGCATCGTGCGTGGCCTGCCCACGCTCACGCGGCAGATTCCGCACGTCGTCTACGCCGATTCTGGCAGTGTCGATGGCAGCCCGGATCGCGCTCGCGCCCTTGGGGTTCACGTTGTCGCGATCACGCAGCCGCCGCACTCAGCCGCACGCGGAAGACAGGCGGGCTTTGACGAACTCTTGAGAGTCGCACCCGACATCAAATACGTTCACTTCATTGATGGCGACTGCACGCTCGAGCCCACCTGGCTCGAGACCGCCGTCGCGTACATGGAAGCCCATCCCAAGTGCGCGGCGCTCGCCGGCCGCCGTCGCGAGGAGTTTCCGCACAACTCGCTGTACAACGCGCTGATCGACATCGACTGGGACGGCAAGGTCGGGCAGGTGGACTATTCGGGTGGCGATTGCCTCTGCCGCGTGGACGCGGTCCAGCAGATCGGCGGCTGGAACCCGTCGCTCATCGCGGGCGAAGATCCGGACTTTGGCTTTCGCCTCAAGGACGCGGGGTGGGAGAACCATCGCGTCGCGGATCCGATGGACGTCCACGACGTGAACATGCGATCGTTCAGGTCCTATTGGCTGCGAGCGGTGCGCGCCGGATACTGCTATCTCGAGGTCGGCTGGTTGCATCGCAATGGCACGGGACGATGGTGGCTCAAACGCGTGCGCAGTTCGATCGTCTACGGCGGCGTCCTTCCAATGCTCTGGCTCGCGGGCCTGGTGCTCATGCTCACGCTCTCGCCGTGGTGGATGGGGGCGATTCCCTTTGCCCCGATCACCCTCATCTATTCGCGTCTCTTCCTCAAACTCTTCACGTTCGCCAGGTTCAAGGGCGCGGACCTTCGGCTGTCACTGGCATATGCCGGGCTCAATATCCTCTGCAAGATCGCACTTTTCCAAGGCACCGTCAAGCGCCTGCTCTGGGCGATGCGTGGCAAACAAGCCGCACTGATCGAGTACAAGGCGCCAGTGGCAGGCAGCGAACCGAAGAAGTAGATCGCCCATTTCCGCGCTCTCATGTCCCTCAAGCGTGACATCCGAAGGCTCATGGACCGTGCCGCCATCGCGGCAGGCATCATCGCGCGCCGCGAACGAGCGATGCGGGGCAAACTCACCATCCTCATGTACCACCGCGTCCTTCCAGACGCGCTCTGGCAGGGTGCTCCGCTTCCCGGGCTTGTCATGCCACTTTCCTGCTTCGAGGCACAGATCAAACACCTCGCGAAGCACTTCGAGATCGTCAACGTCACCAAGGGTCTCAATCGCCTCCGCGTCGAATCGCGTGATGAGAAGCCGCTGCTCGCCATCACGTTTGACGACGGCTATGACGACAACCACACGCATGCCGCTCCCGTGCTCGAGTCTCATGGCGTTCGCGGAACTTTCTATCTTGTCTCACACTTCGTCGGCACGGACATCGAACTGTGGTTCGACCAGGCCGCCCGGTGGTTCCATGGCTCGACGACACTCTCGCTCGACAGTCTCGTGGCGGCTGCTGGCGGAGTGCCTACGTGGGAACTGGGGCAGCGCCCGGTCGTTCGAGCGTTCATGGCGTACCTCAAAGGCCTCCCGCGCGAGGAGCGGTACATCGCTCTGCGACACATGGCCGCCCACCTCGGAACACGCGAACGCCGCGACGTGGACCTAGCCATGAGCGTTGAAGACGCGCGCGACCTGCACAGGAAGGGACACGAGGTCGGCGCCCACACCGCGACCCACCCCCTACTCACGCAGGAGGACGCCGAGGCGCTTATCCGCGAGATCACCGACTGCAAGCGAGATCTCGAGTCGATGCTCTCCGCTGAGGTGAGAGGGTTCTGCTATCCCAATGGCGATGTGGACGATCGCGTCGCGCTCGCCGTGCGGGCGGCGGGCTTCACCAACGCCCCCACAGTCGCACCTGGCTACAACGATCGGACCACCGACCCATTCCGCCTGCGCCGCCTCGACATGAACTCCGCCCGCTTCCTGAACAATGGCAGGCACGATGAGGCGATGTTCCGAGCCGAACTCGCCCTGCTGCACGAGTACTGATTCACAAGCACTGAAGCACATGCCACTCCGCATCGCCTATCTCAACACGCAGTATCCGAGCCTCTCGCACACGTTTATCGAGCGAGAGATCCGTGCCGTGCGCGCGAGGGGCATAGAGGTCCACACGTTCTCGATCAACAATCCGCGGCCGCAGGACGTGCTGGGCGAGCGTCACGCACAGGAAGCCAAGGGCACGTACATCCTCAAGCCCTCCCTGCTGAAACTGCTTCTATCGCTTCCCGGAGCGAAACTCCGCTGGCCGATCGGCTACCTGAAGGCACTCAAGGCTTCGCAGACGCTGTTCCCTCCAGGTATCAAGAGCCGCCTCACCTCGCTGGGATATCTGTTCGAGGCCGCTCGCCTCGCGGTCGAACTCAACCGCCGCAACCTGCGCCACATCCATGTTCACATGGCCAACAACGGCGCCGCGGTCGCGCTGCTCGCCTGCATCATCGACCCTCGCCTCTCCTACAGCCTCTCCATCCACGGGTCGGCCGAGTTCTTCGACGTCCACCGCCTCAACCTTCGCGAGAAGACGCAACGCGCGACATTCGTCCGCTGCATCTCCAACTTCTGCAAGGCGCAGGTGATGGCGTGGAGCAACCCACCTGCGTGGGATCGCTTCCATGTGGTGCACTGTGCGGTGGATCCGGATGTTCTCACTCCCGTTCCTTCCAGGAAGGGGTTGGGGGAGGGTTCTTCGCTCCGCCTCATCACCGTCGGCCGCCTCGACCCCATCAAAGGCTACCCACTCCTCCTCGACGCGCTCGCCACAGTCGTCAAGACTAATCCCAATGTCCACCTCACCATGGTCGGCAGCGGCTCCATGGACAAAGTGCTCAGGGACAAGGTCGCGTCGCTTGATCTCGCGAATCACGTCACGATGCCCGGCGCGATCAGCGCGGAAAAACTGCCGGCAGCACTCGACCAGCACGATTGCCTGATCGTCTCCAGTTTCATGGAAGGCGTGCCCGTCGTGCTGATGGAAGCGATGTCGAAGGAAATGCTCGTCATTTCAACTGCCGTGGGAGGCGTGCCCGAACTGGTCACGCACAACCAGAACGGCCTCATCATCCCGCCGGGCTCGGTCGATTCACTGGCGAACGCCATCCTCGATCTTGCACATCGCCGCGAGCCGCTCGACGCGATGAGAGCCGCCGCCCGTGACACGATCGTGCGCGAGTTCAACGTCCATCATCAGGGCGAGCAGATGCAGGCCTTATTTGAGAAGTATGTTCGCGATTGATCGTTTTTCCGCTGAGCAAGACACCATGACCACCCGCCGCTACGCCGTCATCGCTCCCTGCCGCAACGAGGCCAAGTTCATGCGCCAGACGCTTGACTCGATCCTCACGCAGTCGATTGCGCCCGCGCTGCTCATCGTCGTCGACGATGGCAGCACCGACGACACGCCCAAGATCATCGAGGAGTACAAGGCGAAGATGCCCTATCTCAAGGTCGTCACCCGCGCCGACCGCGGCACGCGCGCCGTCGGCGGCGGCGTGATCGAGGCCTTCTACGCCGGCTTCGACACTATCAAAATCGACGACTTCGACTACATCTGCAAACTCGACCTCGACCTCATCCTGCCGCCGACGTACTTCGAGAGCCTGATGAAGCGTCTCGAGGCCGACCCGCGCCTTGGCACCTGCTCGGGCAAGCCCTATTTTCCGCATCCCGAAACCGGGGTCCTCACCAGCGAAGGGTGTGGCGACGAGACCTCGATCGGCGCGAGCAAGTTCTACAAGGTCGCGTGCTTCAAGGACATCGGCGGGTTCGTGCGCCAAGTCATGTGGGACGGCATCGACTGCCACACCTGCCGCATGAAAGGCTGGATCGCCCGCTCGTGGGACGATGAGGACATCCGCTTCATCCACCTGCGCCCCATGGGTTCCAGTCAACAGAACATCTGGGTCGGTCGCAAGCGCCACGGCTTTGGTCAGTGGTTCATGGGCGCATCGCTCATCTACACCACCGCCGCCGCGATCAACCGCATCCCCAAGCACCCGCGCTTCATCGGCGCGCTCGCCATGTGGTGGGGCTACATCGAATCCATGATCAAGCGGAAGCCCCGCTACGAAGCGCCAGGCTTCCGACCGTTCGTCCGCAAATGGCAATGGGAAGCCTTGTTCCTCGGCAAGCGCCGCGCCACCGAGCGCGCCGAGGCACGGGGCCGAGCCCTTTCAGGCAACCATCGCTAGTTTGCTCTCTGTCTCATTCTTCCTTTGCTGCTTTGCTGCTTTTCGCTTTTCGCTTTCTTTCCCATGCTCCCCACAATCACACTCCTGAGCGCTCCCATCCATCGTGTCACCGCCAAAGACGCGATCGAGCACATCGTGACCAACGCCCGCGCGGGCCTCGGCGGCTGGGTCGTCACACCAAACCTCGACATCCTCCGCCGTCTCGTCGTTGATCCCTCGTTCGCGCAACTCTGCGAGGGCGCGACGCTCCGCCTGCCCGACGGCATGCCCCTCGTGTGGGCCAGCCGATTGCAGAAGACTCC
>Ga0075158_10001021_pt1 | contig 21750 bp, 16 predicted proteins | sample JI91814BDNA_FD_70968 | JGI IMG/M metagenome (GOLD analysis project Ga0075158, IMG submission 70968) | Wastewater effluent complex algal communities from Wisconsin, to seasonally profile nutrient transformation and Carbon sequestration -... | ecosystem: Engineered > WWTP > Effluent > Algae... | reverse complement strand
GAAGTTTAAAAGTTAATTCCTACTTTTGCAACCTCAAAATTTGGCCTATTCGTCTAGTGGTCAGGACTCAAGATTTTCATTCTTGCAACAGGGGTTCGATTCCCCTATAGGCTACTCAACTACATCAATCAATCCCTGATCAATAAAGGTTCAGGGATTTTTTTATTCCAAAAATCAACGGAATCTCCACGAATTTTAAAAGAACTCTCGTACACGCTTTGTACAAGGTGAATTTCGAAAATCTTTTTTTCATCTCTTTAAAGATTTTTTAGAGCAATAGTTTCATTTTTTTCCAATATCCACAAAAGCAAAATTTTGATTGCCCCATATAACATTTTTGATTTTAGGAACCGTTTTGAGCAAATAAAAACTCAACCTCAAAATCACGAAAAAGGGTAATTGAAACGATTCTGATTATAACTGAAATTTGTACTCATACATAGTCTAAGTATGGTACAAACTAAACAGCGTTGTAAAAAATTGAGCATCAAATTAAATTATAGGAGTAGAGAATTCACGCTCTTATAAACAGTCGTAAAAACTAATTAAAAACATATGAAACTATCCAATCTAAAATTCATAGCAGAGACTGAAAAAAGATTTTCAAAATTGAGTCTTCCTCATGCTAAAGCAGCAATTGAATCACCAACATGGTTAAGTGAGAAAGTTATTATTAACGAAAGATTAGATCACCTTGTTTCAAATCGCTTTGAACCTTTCAATCTTGCAAAGGAAAGAATCCTGAAGAAAAATGATTTAATGAGTATAAATTATTTACAATTGGGGTTTTTAGCTTCAAATCCTGTATGCAGAATTCACGTAAAGAATATAAGTGGCGCTAGCATAGGTTTTGGAACTGGTTTTTTAATCTCTCCCAATCTCTTGCTCACAAACAATCATGTATTTGCAAATGAGAGCGATGCCCAAAATAGTCTGGCTGAATTCAATTTTCAATACGACCAGTTTGGCGAGCCTACAGTAAGCCATATATTTACTTTTAATGTAAATAAATTCTTTTATACAAATGAAAGATTAGACTTTACAATTGTCTATGTAAACCCTGATTCTAAAAGCAAGATTAAACCGCTCTATCATTTTGGATTTTTAAAGCTTACTGAAGACCCGAATAAAGCACTCGTTTCAGAATGCGTGTCAATTATACAACATCCTTCAGGACAATACAAACAGATTGCTATTAGGGAAAACCAGTTAATTGCTAAAACAGAAGACTTTATAACCTATTTTACAGACACTGCACCGGGCTCTTCCGGCGCACCTGTTTATAATGATCAGTGGCAGGTTGTTGCACTGCATCATAGCGGAGTCCCCCGAAAGGACGAACAAGGTAATTACTTGTGTAAGGACGGAACTATATTTCAAGAAAACATGGATGAGAATCTTATAGACTGGATTGCCAATGAAGGTGTTAGAATTAGTTCCATTCTGCAAGATATTAAAAGCAACATAACCAGTATACGGGCAAAATTCCCCAATAATTTGGTTGAAGAAATATTCAATAATTCAAATTCAATTTCTGATGTACAAATCTTAACAGAACAAAATCTCCATCAACCTCTATCTGATAATAAAAAATTAAACAAAATGAGCAACAAAATTACATTTAACGTACCCGTTGAAATTACGGTAGGTATTGGTCTTACAGACAACTTGGTTTCACAAAATACAACAGACAGTATTCCCACTAACCAAGATACTAAGGAGCAATCTTTCTTCATAGAAAAAGCAAAAAACCCAAATTACAAGGGCAGAAACGGATATGACGCAAACTTTGTAAGCTCAGATAATTTCAAGATTGAAATCGAGGGCTTATTAAAATCTCAAAGTAAAAATTTAGCACCATTATTAAACCCTACAGAGACCAACAAAAGTCTTCTGCATTATTTTAATTTTTCGATAGCCATCCATAAAAGCCGAAAGCTGTGTATAATGACAGCAGTCAATATTGATGGCAATAGGCTTAACCCTATAAAAAGAGAAAATACAAAATGGATAATTGATCCAAGAATGGACGAGAAATATCAAACAGGTCCGGCCGTATATGCAGATAATGATCTGGATCGCGGACATATGGTTAGGAGACTGGATCCTGTTTGGGGGCCAAATGCAGCTGCTGCAAATGATGATACTTTTCATTTTTCAAATTCTACTCCGCAACATAAAGACCTGAACCAAAAGACCTGGTTAAGCCTCGAAAACTATATATTGGATAGTGCGGGACGGGAAGATATTAAAGTCTCCGTTTTTACAGGTCCTGTATTTAGTGAAGATGACATTCCATACAGAGGTGTTTTGTTGCCATTACAATTTTGGAAAGTGGCAGTGATGATAAAAGCAGATGGAACACCTTCCGTAAGCGGCTATATGTTAAAACAACCAGATAACATTGAAGATTTTAGAAATAAAGAAGGAATCAGAGAGGATGGTTTTGGCCAATTTAAGACTTATCAGGTTCCATTACAAAAAATTGCAGATCTAACGGGTATTGCTTTTAATGATTACAATGAATTTGATCCTTTAAATGGAGTTGATTTCCGCGAAACTATAAAACTTATTGAAATTACAGGGAAAGATGATATAAAATTATAAGTTCCTAGATTACTTAAAAAAGTTATTGTTAATCTGAAAATATTAAGCATCAAACTCTTTTTAAATAATTCTTTTGAATTATAATTTACATACAGTTTTTGAGAACAATAAAGAAGGACAATTAAATGTCCTTCTTTATTATTTAAATAAAATTTAGTCTGTTGATTTTCAAAACCAACCCCTCGTTCAGAAATATTATAGCTTTGAAGAAACTTTTCAAATTTTGTGACTTATATTATAAATAAAAGAACACCCGAATTTTAGCATGCTGATAATTGGAGAATTACCATCATTATACTGAAAAGGCAATGACTTTTAGTTGAAAAAAGCATTCCATTGATGTTATATGTCACAAAAGCATTATATTTGCAAAAATTTTAACCATACTTGGTCACACAAATATGGAAACACAGATGAAAAATTTTATTGATAAATCATTGTTTGTAGTTTTCTGCAGACTATCAAATTTTATATCATGCCGGATTTAAAAATACAAGAAGCGAAATTGCTTTTTAAGAAAATCCACTCTAACCCAAAAAGTTATGATTTACAAATCAATGAAGGCGGGATTACAGGCAGAGATGATAAAATCAGTTTCAGACTTTACAGGACTGGAGAAAGGGTTGCTTTTGAAGTAACAATTGATGGACTTACTTTCACCAATACCACTGGAGAATGGAATAATGCACTGATCATGCTGGGAAATACGATCAAAAAATTAGAGAAAGAACAAGAAAATTTAAAAATAGAACAAGCAATAAATAAACTTAGAAAATACCTATCAGAAGAAAATTAAAATTTTTAAAAATAAATTTGGTAGTTTAAAAAAAAGTTTATAGTTTTGCACTCACATTTAAACGATATGGCAAATCATAAATCAGCACTAAAAAGAATCAGACAAAACGAAACTAGAAGACTTCGTAACAGATATTACCACAAGACTGCTAGAACAGCTTTAAAAGCTTTAAGAAATGAAGAGAACAAAGCTGCTGCTACAGAACAATTGCCAAAAGTTATCGCTTTATTGGATAAATTAGCTAAGAAAAATATTATCCACAAGAACAAAGCAGCTAACTTGAAAAGCAAATTAACAAAGCACGTTAATAAATTAGCGTAACAATATAGCTGGCCCGTTCGTCTATCGGTTAGGACCTCAGATTTTCATTCTGGTAAGAGGGGTTCGATTCCCCTACGGGCTACTTACATCTTATAAGACCACTGTAACAACGGTGGTTTTATAAAGATCACAGTAGAAAAAGCTATAATAAAAATAAATCTAACCGGCCCGTTCGTCTATCGGTTAGGACCTCAGATTTTCATTCTGGTAAGAGGGGTTCGATTCCCCTACGGGCTACAATAAGAGTTGATACTTATAAAAACAAAAGCTAACACATTACTTCGGTAATGGAAGATAGAGGGCCCGTTCGTCTATCGGTTAGGACCTCAGATTTTCATTCTGGTAAGAGGGGTTCGATTCCCCTACGGGCTACAAAAGGACTTTTTCGAAAGTCCTTTTTTCGTTTCCATATACAAATTTCGGGAAATTCTTTCCAAAAATAGACATAGATTCAAGCTTTTTATAGTTTAATTATACTACCCTATCGAATTAAAAACGATAATTTCTTCAGACAAAATAGCTCACCAGCCAGGACTTCTTATACCATTTTTTTCATCACAACCAGTGAGCCCATATTAAATTTCATTAAAAATATCACTAATAATGGAAATATTATTTCATATTTCTTCTATTAATCCTTAAATTTGAATAAAACTATTCATTCTAAAATATATAACATGAAATTCAATTTATTTTCGGGAAGCTTATCCTCTTTAAAAGCCGGATTGATGGCTTTATTTTTATTTTCTGCCAGCAGCATGTCATTGGCACAAAGCAGAATTTATGCACATGCACAAAGTTCAGGCGTATTCGGAGTAGCCTGCCTGGGATGTCGTATAGATAATCCACTTAATGCTGTAGGATTTAACGAAGACAACTATTCAACAATGGTATTGGGAACAGTACTATTGGGAGGAATTCAGCAAACTCTGATTTTCCCTGACCTCAGGACAGATACAAGACTGGTAGTAGGAATCGGAACAGACAATATCCCATTATCTGTACAGTTATTGAGTGGGGTAACGCTTGAAACCATGAATGGCGGCACTTCTAACGATGACCGAAGAACAATCGATGTAAGCCTTCTTAAATTGGGAGCAACTCCCAACAGAGGTACCATAGAATTCAAACCTGCAAAACCTTATGATGGGATAAGAATTGGATTAACGGGTGGTGTTCTAAGCCTTGGCGGTGGTTTCAGAATTTATTATGCTTACCAGGATCCATTGATGAATATTACGGCTCACAGTCAAAACGGGCAGATTACTCTTGGTGGAAATGTTCCTGTGGAGGGCTCTGAAGTTACTATATTCAATACTTCAGGAAAAGAAGTATTCCGTTCCACATTGCACTCAAATACATTTGAAGCCAAGCAACCGGAAGGTGTATATATCATGAATGTACAAACTAAAGAAGGGAAAACATATTCCCGAAAAATTGTAATCAAATAATTCAATAAGCGATAAAATAAATACGGTAGACTTTTTCAGTCTGCCGTATTTTTTACGTTTATTTTCAGACCAATACAAGCAATACAACCATTAAACAATCACAAAATTACAATCACAAATATCAATAAATTATTAACAAATCACATAATTATGAAATAAAATAAGCAACATAATTATTTTATTTATAAATTTACAAAAAAGCTAAAACCCAAAATTTTTCTACATATGAAAACTTATTTATTGCTTAGCCAACGCACGATAAAAGCTGCAATTTTGGCATCATTCCTATTTTTAACCAGCACAATGTCTTTTGCTCAAATTGTAAAAACCTATGCCAGCAGCCAAACCAATCAGGTACTTGGAGTATGCCTGGGTTGTGGTGTATTGAATCCTCAGAATGCAGTAGGAAGCAACGAGAATGACTACTCTACTCTACAGGTTTCCGTGGGGCTTCTTGCAAGAACGGAACAGACATTGATCTTCCCTACTACCAATATCGCGAACAATACCAACAAGCTTGTTCTTGCCATTGGTTCAAACGGAACTCCTCTATCTGCTCAGGTCTTGGGCGGTGTATCTATTGAAACATTTAATGGAGATGTTTCCAATAATGATTACACAAGTCTTGCCACAAAATTGATCAACATTGGTGCCGGAGATCCAAGCAAAGGTGAAATTGAGATGACTATGAACATCCCTTTTGACCGCATCAAAATTAATGTTAACTCAGGATTATTGAATATTGGTGGAGAACTTAGAGTATACTATGCTTACCAATACAAAGATCCTTTCATCAATTTCATGGCTCACAGCAATGATGGACAGTTTACTCTTGATAAAAATGTTTCTGCTGAAGGTTCGGAAGTTACTCTTACTAATACTTCAGGCAAAGAAGTATTCCGTTCTAAGCTGACATCAAATACTTTTGAAACAAAACAGCCACAGGGAGTATATATTATGAAACTTCAGACAAAAGAAGGAAAAACATACTCTAAAAAAGTGATCATCAAATAAGAAAAATACATAACGGATAGAATCCGGCAAGCTTTTCAAGCTTGCCGGATTTTTATATCCCATTTATTAGCATATGCAATTTACAATCATATTGAATGATAAATAAAAAACCTCTGGCCAATATTGGCCAGAGGTTTAATTAACAAGATTACGATCTAAACTCTTATTAGTTTTTGATTAATTTTTGCTGGTATACCGCTTTATCTGTTACAGCTTTTACAATATAAATACCTTTTGGAAGGGCACTTACATTCATCTGTCCATTATTCAGCTGTGCATTGACTACTCTACCTGAAGCATCATAAACAGAAACATTCTGGATCTTCTCCTGTGTCTTAATGGTAAGAATATCAGTTACCGGATTCGGATAAATGCTGAATTCAAGTTTTTTCACCTCAGCGGTAGCTAAAGTGGATGTAGTACTGTTTACCGTAATTGTCTTTTCAACCAGCTTACCATTTGAGTTAAAACTGATTACAATATCAGAGGTACCTGAAACAAGTGGTGTCAGAACCAACTCATCATTATCACTAATTACAGCAGAAACTGTGGTAGGATTACTGTTTGATTTTATCGTTTTTACTACAGAGGCAGCCAAATTATCTGCATCAGAAACTATTGATTTCAGATCAATGGTTGTTGTGTTTCCGGCAGTAACCTGTGAAGGTAAAACATTACTTACAACAGGAACTGAATTATTGGTAAATACCGTCAATGAAGGGAACCAATAGTAGTCATTCAGAGTTTTTGTATTGATAAGTGCTCCGGTCATATCATAGGTATGAATCCAGTTTTTCTGGTAATGCGCTCCGTATCCGCTTTCTGTTGTGTTCAAAACAAGCTCACCGGTAATTGGGTTTACACGAAGTGCAGCTCCGTAAGGAATTTGCTTAAACTGACCTGTTTGTCCAGGAATTGCAGCAAAGTTTTCGTTAAATGTCTTCGTTGTTACATCAAATCTTACAATCTGTGTTCCTGAACTCCAGCTACTGATTGAATTGATCCAGTATAAAGCATTCTCTTTATTACTTGCTGTAAATCTGCCAGCATTCCATGCGCTCCAGTCTCCAAAATATTTAGTGGTAGGAATATTATAAACCTGTGTTGCAAAAGTAGTAGGATTAATGTTGATCAGCTTCTGATCCTGAATCCCCCAAACACTTCCGTCTTTGGCCTGAACCACTGAGTAGAAGCCTCCCGCAATAGTGTTCACTATCGTATCAGTGTTAGGATTAATGACTAAAATTCCTGCCCCTTGTTTCACTGCAAAAACATATTGTGAAGTACGGATCATGTTTCCGATCTGTCCGTTTCCACCTGTTCCGGTAATTAAAGAACCTACCTGTAAATTATCAATATTAAAAGTAACAATTCCAGTGGAAGTACCAATATATCCTTTATGTTCGTTTACTCCTACAAATGATCTACCATCACCACCTCCGATGTTATTAAAGCCAGCAATTTTCTGCATGGTCTGCGCATTGGCTACAACCAATCTTCCTCCAGGTGTATATTGAGTATCTCCTCCATCTGCTGCTTGCTTAGATACAAAATAAAATTTATCTCCGTAGATAGTTCCGTATTGTGTAGTCGCTCCGAAAGCTTGATTATTATTGGCATTACTGTACACGCGGTAATTGATCTGACCGTTATTATCAATGAAGTTCACAGAACCGTTGGTATGACCGAACCATTCTTCATTTACCATAAAATACCCATTGGTAAAGTTAGCAGAAGCCACATAGGGAGAAACAGGAGTGATGGTAGAAGAAACAGGAGTTTGATTAAACCCTACATTAAAATTCCAAACATCCCATGAACCATTTTGCAATGCACGTGAGGAAGCTCCCACACTGGAATAGCCAAAATCAGCATCAGCAGGATTCTTTACCCAATACGCCCAGTATCCGTTAACCGTCCAGCCAGACTGCCAGTGATCGTTGGCTGCATCTACAATGGTATAGCTATCAAAATCATAAGCGGTAGTATTCACAAAACCATTTACAGGATATAACGGATAAGTGGTGTTTCCGCTTTTGATCAGTGCATTGGTCCCCTGACCGTTCAGATCAAAACCAATTCCTCCGACAGCTGATCCAAACTGTGTTCCCTGATAAAGCAGAGTATATAATCTGTGATCTGCTTTAGCAATAGCTTTCAGCATGTCTTCTCCGGTAGCATTTCCGTTCCATTTGAATCCCCAAACCATAGCATCAGGGTTTTTACCGTCGTTCCATTGTACTACAAAAGCAGCCTGATTGGTACCAGATCCTACCCAATACTGGATATCAGAAAAACTGATAGTAGCGGTATTAAGCTTGCTGATCCCTGCAATATCATTTCGGGGTACACCCTGAACTTTTATCTGTGCATTTGATACGCATGCAAACAGAAAAAGCATCATAAAAAGATAAAACTTTTTCATTTTTTATTAATTTAAATAGATTGTATAATTGAATTATTATTTGAAATGTAAATCGTAAGCTCCCGCCACTTCAGTGGAAACTTCTCCCAGCCAGCCGGCTTCCTGATTGACTCCTGTATATATTTTCATAAAATCGACTCCCGGAAGTTTCACATATTTCCCGTTTCTGTCTACCGCCCATGAAATATCGATATTGGAGGCATCATCATTATTCGGAGCATTATCTGCATATCCGAACTCATATGATTTTCCTACCCAATAGGATCCGTCACCGTTCTGATCGTAAAAATTATTTGCAAGTCTGGTTCCGGAAAAGCTGTAAGAAGGATCTGTAAACCATAAAGGATAATAGCTCTGGGCGTGAAAAGTATTCTTTGTTTTAAATCCCTGATTTCCCAGATTGTCATTCCACTTGATATATTCCACGTCCGTCTGCCAGAATTCAGTTCCGGGTACAGGTGTTTTATTTTCATTTGGTTTATGATAGGTTATGCTGTAGTCTTTCACTGTAGCATTTTTGAAATATTCACTGCCTGCAATTTCGTACCATTCATCATTATCAGGTTTACCGTTTTTATTTCTGTCGTAGGCCACCATAATAATTCCCGGTTCACAAGATCCTGAACGTTGGTCAGCGGCATCATTTCCAAAGAATGCATTTCCCAGTACTTTAAAATCTCTTCCGTTCAGATTGGGAATGGTATGATCAAACCCGAACACAACATATCCGCCATATCCACCAAGACTGATCATGGTAGAATTACCTCCTACCAAAGATTCGTTTGCTTTCTGAAGCATATTGGCAGCTGTATTTCCTGGTAAGTATTCCGGAATCTCGTTCATAAACTGTCCTACAGCAGGACGGAATTCCAATACTTTGGAAATGTATTTACTGTAAGGCGTTTTTTCTTTGGTCACAATTATTTTAGAATGAAAAACCTGTTCGTTTCCTTTATTGTTAATCTTTAAAGTCAGAGGATAAGCATCTGCAGTAGGAGTGATGAATTCAAGCTCTGAATTTTGAGAAATAATAGAATCGTTAATACTCCACGTAACTGAACCTGAGGCATTGGTAGGAATACTCAAAACCTTTAAACGTTCAATGGTATAGGAATCATCAAGACCGTTAAATGTAAATTCATTTTCATCATCATGTTTACAGGCTATCACACCTACAAGTAAGACTGATAAGAATCCGATTTTCAAATAAGTAAAGCTATTTCTGTTCATTTCTTAAAGTTTGGTTATTTGTATAAAAAAGCGAAGTGGGCAGGGATATTTCCGCCTTCCGTTTTCCATTTAAAGTGTCCGTTTTTATCAAAGCAATACACAAATCCCATGGATACATAATTTCTGGCATCTGTCATGTAGATATCTCCTGTGATAGGGTTTACGGCAATTCCGTAAGGGGTTTTAATGGCATCTTCATATTCTTTATCAAAAATTCTGTTGGCGATGATCTGTTCTGTTTTTACATCAATGATTCCAAAGCTCTTTTTATAGCTGTGCGTATTGTAATTGAATTCATTTCCATAGAAATAGAGTTTATCATTGACGATTGTCATTTCACTGACAGAGAGATTGAAATTTTTCTTCACAGTTCCGGTAGCTGCATCTATCAAATACAAACTGGAAGGAACGTTATAATAATCTCCTCTTGAGGTTACATACAGATCACCGTAATTGTCTTTTTTAATGTGATGAAGATTGATGGCTACATTTATTTTTTTGAGTTCTGTAAAAGTGTTCAGGTCGATGACGGAAACGGTATTGTCATAATCGGGAGCTTTATATCCTCCGGAATTGGCTACAAATAATGTATTCCCTACAATTTCCATTTCTTCCGGCTGGTATCCTACCACCACTTCACGCTGAATGGAAAGAGAAGTGGTGTCAATCTCCACAACTTTTCCTTTAGGGGCTTTGGGGTTAATGGCTACAGGACCGGCATAGCTGCTGGCATATGCTTTCCCGTCTTTGAAGGCAAGATATCTGCAGTTTTGCAAAGGAATAGAAGTAATACGTTTGGCTGTTTTGGCATCCAGCACTTCAATTTTGTTGGAAACATTGACAACGATATAGAGTTTGCTTCCGTAGACTTTGATATCATTTCCTACATCTCCCAGCTCTTTTACCACATTCGGATTAATTTCAGCATAGATATTCCGGTAATAAGCTCCTTTGGTATAATCAAAAAAATCAAGGGTACATTTATTACTTCCCATATTCCCTTCATTGAGCATATAAAAGCCTTTTATAGCTGTATTTTCTGAGGGAAGTCCATCCACCACTTCCTGACGGACAATAATATCATCTGTACGGCATGAAGTAAGAAAAGCTAATACAAGAAATAAAAAATAAAAGTTTAGTTTTCTCATAGGGTGAAGTTTAGAATAAGTTTAAAGTTTCTTCCGGGCATCGGATAATTAATGACCACATCATAGTATTGATTGAAAATATTATTCATTTCAAGGCTTACTTTAAACTGATGATTCGCCCAGTTGAATTTTTTCTGAACAGAGAAATCATGAGTATACCAGGGCTGCACGTAATTGTATTGAATATTGTCCTGATTCACATCATATCTTTCTCCTACGTACATGGCACTGTAATTGAAACTCCAGTCTTTATAATCTGCCATCAGGCTGAAAGATCCGCTGTGCCATGGTGTATAAGGAATCTGATTGCGGTAGAAAGTATCTTCCGGATCACTCATATCTCTGGCGCTTTGGTAAGTGTAGGAAAGCAATGGTCTAAGAGTTACTTTTCCCAGCTGAAATTCAGTCTGTACATTCACATCAGCTCCTATGATTTCAACCATTCCAAGGTTCATCATCAGCCAGCGGAACATGCTTCCGTTAGGCGCAGCTACAATTTTATCCTGTACTTTGTTGTAGTAGCCGTCTACTTTAGCGTAAAAGGTTTTAAAGAAACGGTTGGTATAATTCTTCTGATAGGTAAATCCTAGATCATACTGATTGGTGAATTCCGGCTTCAGGTAAGTATTTCCGATGTTGGTATAATACAGATCATTGAAGGTTGGAAGTCGGAAAATTCTTTTATAGAAAGCTCTTAGAGTAAGTTCCGGAATGATTTCCGGCTGATAGCTCATAAATACGGCAGGTGTCCATTCTCTGGCATCTCCCGGTCTTTTGTTTTTTCTTACTTCTTCAAAAGTAAAAGTTCCTAAAAGGCTTCCCAGGATTTTGAACCTGTTCCACTGATAGGTTGTTGCCAATGCTACCAATGTAGTGTAACGGGTAGGATAAGAAAAGTTATCCAGATTCGCATCCAGATTATTGTATTGAAAATCTCCACTCAGGCTGACATCCCAATTGGGAGTAATTGAATAAATATTGGATGAGGAAAGGTAGAGCTCCCGCTGGATGTAGGTATTATCGGTATAAATAATAGACTGCGAACGAACCGTATCCATGAAATGAGTATAATCGTAAGCGAATTTTGCTTTCAGCTGCGTTTCAAATTTCGGAAACAGCTTTTTTCTCAGATTGGCCTGTACAAAATAATTCTCATCGGAAAGCCTCGCTCCTCTTCCTCCGAAACGTCCGTTCACAATAGGAGCCGGCATTCCGCGGTTTGAAATATAACCGTAGCCACGGATATTCCAGCTTCCGTTATTTAAAGTTCCGTTTAAAGAAGTTTCAAAACGTTTTGCCCGAATATCTGAATCCTGTCTCTTTGCAATGGTATCATACGCCTGCTGACCATCGGGATATTTTTTGGCATACCGAAATCTGTAAATTCCGTCACCCTGCATAAATTCTCCACTGAAGCTGGCAGAAATCCTGTCTGAAATCTTCTGTTCCAATCGGAATGACGGATTAAAGAGATCAATAGATGCACTTTTTGCTCTTATAACAAGATTGGTTTTCCTATTCCCTTTAAATACAGGAGTTTTAGGCTGTAAATAAATAGATCCTGAAGAGCCGAAGTCCTTTGCTGGCTGGAAGATCTCACTTTTCTGACCATTATACAATGATATTTCTTCCAGATCGTCCAAAGAATATCTTCCCAAGTCTACCAGTCCGTTTTGGGCATTTCCCAGTTGAATTCCATCATAGAAAACCCCTACATGCTGGCTTCCCATACTTCGGATATTAATGGTTTTCAAACCACCCAATCCTCCATAATCTTTGATCTGAACACCAGAAAAATATCGTAAAGCATCTGCAACGGAATGGCTGTTCAGTCTTTCCAGCTGCTCGCCCTGTAGGGTTTGTGCAGGAAGGATTTCTTTAAAATTCTTTTTGTAAAGATTGATTCCTTTAATGGTCTCTTCCTGAAGAGTGTCTTTTTTCTTATTTTGAGATAACAAAAGTTGGGATGTGATCACCAGTACGATGAAAACAGCTTTTTGAATTGCCGAAGTAGTTAGTTTTGCCGCCATTAGCTCATTTAGGGTAATGAAGACGCTAATGGATATAAGAATACAACGACAAAGCACAGCTGTCACTGCACAGAATCATTGATGTCCTAAGCTTTATTCCACGAAAGCGTCAAACGATTATTTTTCTGGCAGGTCTTCTGACTTACTCCATTTTTGAAATCCTTCCCATTTCTAAAAACAGTGGATATATTCTTCAAAAACTTTGGTGCGGAGCTTACAGCAGCGGGTCTGTTCCGGATTTTCACCGGATTCCCTTTTAAGAGCTTTTTACGGCTCACCAAATTTCGGCAAAGATAAATAATTATTCCTAATCCCCAATTAAAATCATGATTCATAAACAATTAAAGCTCCCGAAGGAGCTTTAACATGATTTCATCAGGGGTTTCCCCTTTAAATTCCAATATTCAGGAAAACGCTGAATCTTGATTTGGCTTCAATATCCCCTCCTGCCAGATGCGTGTACATGGGAAGCATGATTTCACTTCCCAGGCTCAGCTTTTTGTAAGAGGCTTCAAATCCCAGTTTTCCGTACAAAGCACTTCCCGCAGTATTGGGCAGGGCTTCATCAAATTGTTTATTCTGAGCATAAACTTCTCCCTGAACTCCCGTTTTTACAGAAAAAATAGACTTTTCATTTCCTGCAACCTGATAAAAACCTGTTGCAGCATAGTTCCATTGGTTTCCAAAACGGTAATTTTTCTTATTCTCTGTTTTGATGGTATAATCTGTATTGACCAATACGGCTATTTTATTTTTCTGAAATTTATAATTCAAAGCTGCCTGATAATCCCAGCTTCCGGTTCCCAGCTGAAAACTCGGATTAACTCCGGATGCTCCTTTTTCATCAAATTTTCCAAGCGGAATTTTCACTCCCAAACCTCCGCTCAGATGATGAAAATTATCTTTAGAACTCATGAGCTGGTAAATTCCCATCAGGTTCATATCTCCGATTCCATTGATTTTGATATCTCCCTGCATCGTTTTCTTTTCATGAAAATGAAATGGCAGACTTGCATAAACACTCAGTTTTTTAGTCAATGGAATTTTTCCCCAGAGCTGAAGGGTATTGAAGTACTGATCCTGTGTAAGATCTTTTACAAATAAGTTCTCTTTAGCTTTGTAATGCTGGGCAAAGTATTTGATTCCAATAAACTGTGGATTCAATAAAGATTCAAAGCCGGAAGATCCGTTTCCTGCTGCACAGCCGCAGGCATCACAATCATCATCAAAATCAAGTCTGCTAAAGGTTTGCGGAGCACTATAAGCACTGTCTCTAATGGTTTTCGCCTGATACTGGCTAAACAGGATCAAACTTACGATCGCTATAATCTTCTTCATGTTTTCTATAAATTATTCTGCAAATTTTGGATTGGATATAAAGCTTTTATCCGATAGTGTTTTCAGGAACGCAATGATCGATTGTTTTTCCTGACTATTCATGGCAATTCCCACATGCCCGTTCTGCTTCAGCTGAGGATCAAGATTGGCATTATCTTCCACCTGATCTGAGTAGAAATTGAGTACTGCCTCTAAAGTGTAAAATCTTCCGTCATGCATATAAGGGGCGGTATATTCTACATTTCTTAAACTGGGAACACGGAATTTCATCCAGTCAACCTGATTAAGGCTCACTCTGTAACGCCCTGCATCTTTGAATTCTGCATTGTAATACATTCCCGTATTTCTGAAACTCTCATCAGTAAACAGTTCTCCGCTATGGCAGGAAGCGCATTTCTGTCCGAACAAAGCCATTCCCTGAGATTCTGTTGAAGTCAATTGTTCTTTTCCCTGTCTGAATCTGTCATATTTTGAATCTGCAGAAATCAACGAAGCCATAAACTGTGACAGCGCTTTAAGAATTCTCTCTCCGGTAATGGTTTCATCTCCATAAGCTTCTCTGAAGAGCTTTTTGTACTTCTGGTCATCTTTGATTTTAGAAATAGCTTCCGGAATGGAGCTGTCCATTTCATTCACGTCGGTAATCGGGCTGATGGGCTGTTCATTCAGATTATGGATCACTCCGTCCCACATATATCGTTTCAAAAAAGCCATATTCTGAATCGGTGGGGCATTCCTGATTCCTATTCTGTCATCCACACCATGGCTTACGGTATGACCATGATGGGTAAAGGCATTTTCCTGGATATGACAGAAACCGCATGAAATGGTATTATTCCTGGAAAGTCTTCCTTCATAGAATAATTTTCGTCCCAGCTCTATCCCATTTTTAGTCACCGGATTGATGGATTTATCAAAAGTCATTTCCGGAAAATAAGAAGGAAACTGCAGGTTGTAGGCTTCATCTTTTTCCAGTGGCTGTATCACCTCATCGGAACAGGAAACACAGCTCAATACCAATACAAGCAGAACCAGTATCGTCTTAGTCAAAAAATTAATCATTGTGAACGTGGTCTACTTTAAACATTTTTGTGAGATTATTGGTAACATCTACCAGGTGCTGGTTGGAACCCATCAGCATGTCATTGGCTGTAGTAAGAGTAAGAGCCTTATCTCCGCTCAAAAATTGGTTCAGATCTGCCAGAATATGAACAGAAGGACGAATTTTTGCCGTTACCCTGGCTGTTGTCGGAAGATTCAGTGTGATTTCACGGTATAGATCAGGCTGCTGATTAGCGGTAACATTCCCCATATTTCCGGTATGATTCATGAATTCTTTTGAAGGGGCATCATTCCCATATTTTCCCTCCAGTTTTACAAAAACATAACCCGCAGCCCATGACCATGACATTCCCTTCTGCTTGGCTTTTGTCCAGAATTCGGCTTGTCCGTCCTGTCCCAGCAGGTAGGCTTTTTGACTGACACCTAATCCGAATCTTATTTTTTTATAATTGTTTTTCGGGACACCATCCAGATTAAGGTAGATAATTCCGGCTACAGCATCTGCCTGGTCCACAATAAAAGCACCTTTATCAGGATTGTTTTCATTGTATTTAAATTCATTTCCGTTTTCGTCTATCAGTGCGATATTACTGATGACATATTTCAAAGCAGAAAAATTATGTTTCTGGCCATTGGAAGAAGTCTGAACTGTCTGATTCAAAACAATATCGCCTACATTATTAAATCCGTTTTCAAATTTGATCTGAAGTTTTCCGGGGGTGGTATCCTGTGGATTTTCGTCATCCCTGCTGCTTTCGCAGGCTACAAAAGAGAATAAAGTAAAGGCAATAAAGAATAGTGATAAAAATTGAGAAATTTTCATTGTTGATTTTTTAAGTTGAATACAATTTGAATGTGTTATTTTGAATGTGAAAACATTCTTTTTTTACCACAAAGGGCACAAAAATTTTTACACTTAAGCTATATTAAGTGATAACCTTTATGTACAATAAGAACACTTAAGCTTTTAAAAATCAAAGATTTTTAATTTAAATAAGCTTTTGTGACTTTTGTGGTTGAATAGTGATAGTCTAACTTAAAAAACCGGTGGTTTGAAAATATGGGTCAGAAACAGAAAAGAATAGGCTGTTTCGTAGGAGAAATTGAAATTGAAAAACGACCGTTTTTCAGTAGTAGTAATATCTGTAGTTTCAGGCAGGATATAGATATCAAGAATTTTCTGTCCTGAGTTTTTGAGTTTCTGAAAAGGGGAAGATTCCGAATCATTGGTTTTGGCCAGCTCTTTACTCAGGTAACATTTTCCGTTACAGTGAATCTCCGGTCTGCTTTTATTAATACAGAGAACTTTAACAATATAATCATAATTTACAGCATACTCTACTACTGGCACTAAAGGTCTTAGTATCATATAAAAGGTAAAAAGTATGCTGTAAAATAATTTCATCAGATTATTTCTTGCCTAAGGCTTCATCATATCTTCTGCTGATTTCTTTCCAGTTGGTCACATTCCAGATTGCGGTAAGATAATCTGCTCTTTTATTCTGATATTTTAAATAATAAGCATGTTCCCAAACATCAATTCCAAAGATGGGAGTTCCTTTCTCTTCCACTACATCCATCAAAGGATTGTCCTGGTTAGGAGTAGAAGAAACGAATAGTTTTCCGTTTTTATCCACAGAAAGCCATGCCCATCCCGATCCGAAACGATCTGCTCCCGCTTTTGACATTTTTTCTTTAAAAGCATCCATACTTCCGAAAGTTTCAGTGATAGCTTTTGCTAATTTTGCTGAAGGCTGTGTATTTTTCTGAGGAGTAAGAACAGTCCAGAACAGTTCGTGGTTGTAATGACCTCCTGCATTATTTCTTACTGCAGCAGGCAGTTTTGAAACATTGGAAAGAATCTGAAACAAAGTTTCTTTCTCCTGTGGAGTTCCAGCAATGGCTTTATTTAAATTGGCTGCATACGCTGCTCCATGCTTCGAATAATGAATTTCCATAGTCTGAGCATCAATATTTCCCTCCAAAGCATTGTAAGCATATGGCAGAGCCGTTTGCTTAAACTGAGCCAGTGTAAACTGGGCTGCGAAAACTGCACTTAGAGCAGCTATTTTCAAAATCTTCATAATGTTTTTGTTTATGGTTGAACAATGTTTTCTATCAGGCTGGAAGAGGGAAGATGGAAGTCATTAATGTCATAACATCACTTCTTCTACTTCTATTTGCTGTTACAGTCCTCTCAAAAACTGCCAGAACTTCATCGTCCGGAATAACTTCCAGCTTCAAGCATCCAGCTTCCCTCTTCTCTATTTCAATAATTTCTTAATATCCTCAATCAGAATTTCTCTGTCCGGATGATATTTTCCTGTCAGCATTGGAGTTTTACCTTCCGGGTCTTCGTAATTCAATCCTGAATAATACAGAATGGGCATATTTTCTTTATTGTATCTGCATCGGATATTTCCTTCCTGATCTACCAGAGCAATCATTCCGCTGTGGTTCAGGCTTTCTCCTTCATCTTCTTTATCACCTACGTAGATATTAAACTGATCAGCAAGATTTCCAATATAGGTACGATCTCCGGTCAGAAAATGCCAGTTCGGAGATTTTGCCCCTATTCTTTGAGCATGTTCTTTCAATGCTGCAGGTGTATCGTTGTCCGGATCAATGCTGATGGAAATAATACCGAAATTCGGATCATTAATCTGGTTCTGAATCGCCTTCATATTGGTATTCATTACCGGGCATATGGTAGGACATTTGCTGAAGAAAAATTCTACAAGATATACCTTACCCAGCATATCCTTATTGGTGATTTTTTTGCTGTCCTGATCCGTCAGTTCAAAATCGGGAACTTTCATCACAGTATAAAGGTTCTTTTTAAAATACCCCATTCCCACACCTATTCCCAGGAAAAGCAATGCAAATACCGCAATGGGTATGATCACTTTACTTTTATTTGTGGTCTTCTTATTTTTGGGCATATTTCTCAGGGCTTTTTTTGAATTCACGTTTGCAGGATACACTGCAAAAACCGTACGTTTTATTTTTATACATAGCAGTATCTTTTATAGATCCGGCGGTTTTCATGTGGCAGACAGGATCTTCTTCATTCACTACCTGTACATTTTCTATTTTCTTCCCCGAGGAGTCCATGTGGCTTGCATGCTTTACCTGAGGAGTTTCTTTGGCACACGACAGCAATGATATTGACAGCAGGGCAGTCAAAATAATAGGAGATTTCATTTTAATGTTAAATTGAAATTAATAATGTTAAATAAAGTTATGATACAATTCACAAGACTAAACTTATGAAATGACAAGACTGAAAAATACAGAATTTCTCAAAGAGAATTAGTGTATTTCTAACGCCTTAAAATGGTTCATTTTAATAGTATCTTTAATGACTTAATGATAAAAGTTTCAGAAACCTTCATTTATTAAACTAAAAATATAGTTTACAATACAATTAGACCAACGGGGGATGGAATATTCTTGAAAAATATTCTGAAGAATGAGAATTAAAATAGCTGGAGTCCGGAACTTCAGTAAGTAATTCCGAGTTCAGCAGAGCGGAGAAGGAAAGGATATCATGAGAAATAAAAACATCTAATCCTGCAATCTTTATGGTTTGGGAGCTATTGGACTGTTTTTCTGTTTTGGCCAGTTCTTTTCCCACATAGCATTTTCCCTTACATGTTGATTGTGGTACATTTCTGTTCTCACAAAGGTTTTTCACAATATAATCATAATTTACAGCATAGTTTACCAATGGCAAGACGGGACGTATTGCAACGGTAAAAATGACAAATATGGAAATAAGTAACCTCAACGATTTTTTCTGTGTTACAAATATACTACTTCAAAACTGTTTTCCGGATGATTTATGATGAATGTCATCATGACTGTATACTGTTACCCACAAAAAATATAAAACTGTGCCTGTTACCGGTATTATTTTATCCCGAACTTTGAAAATTAGGATCTAAGTAAAAATTTAGTTCTTTATATACAATTTAATCTTGTTGATAAAAAGCTTTGCTGATGTTTTTGGCAGAGCTTTTTTCTTATTTTGTTGGAATTGCGAAGACACAACAATACTTTTTAAATACCTACTGTTTTAAGGGGCAAAGATTTTATCTCCGATAAAATTGCAATGCTGATTTGATTTCTCTTTAATTAAGGTGGAGATTTGTTTTTGTAGAGATTCCTACGGAATGACAAGCTGTGTGTATTAGCTTTATACTTGTTGTAATTGTCTAATTGTCTGTCATAATTTATACAGAAAGTAAAGATAGTCCCTTTGTCACTCCGTAGGAGTCTCAGCTGCATAATATAGATTTATACAGAATGGCTGCATGATGTGTAATTAAAAACAAAAGCCCTGCTGAAATTCAGCAGAGCCTTGATTGAATATAATTTAGTTTTGTTTATTATTTACTTCTTAAAATTTCATCCTCTGAATTCTCACCGCATTTAAAATAGCCAGCAACGCTACTCCTACATCAGCAAAAACAGCTTCCCACATGGTTGCCAGTCCTCCTGCTCCCAGAATCAGAACAACGGCTTTTACAGCAAAAGCAAGAACAATATTCTGCCAAACTATCTTTTTCGTTTGTTTCCCGATATTGATGGCCATTGGGATTTTACTTGGTTTGTCATCCTGAATCACTACATCTGCTGTTTCAATAGTGGCATCACTTCCCAAACCTCCCATCGCAATTCCTACATCGCTTAAAGCGACTACAGGAGCATCATTTACTCCGTCTCCTACAAACGCTACAGTTTGTTTTTTGGCTTTGATTTCTTTAACCTTATTTACTTTATCTTCCGGCAACAGGTCTCCGAATGCATTGTCAATACCCAGCTGATCTGCTACATATTTCACAACGGTACTTTTATCACCGCTCAGCATCGTAGCCTTTACATTCATCTTATGAAGATTGTCTACTGTTTCTTTGGCATCTTCTTTTATACTGTCTGCAATCGTGATGTAGCCTGCAAATTTTTTATCGTAAGCCACAGCAATGACCGTATACACAATGTTAGCATGGTTAAGATCATAAGTGATGCTGAATTTATCCATCAGCTTAAAATTGCCTACCAGAAGTTCTTTTCCGTTAATGGTTGCCTTTAATCCATGACCTGCAATCTCTTCTACATTGTCTAAAGGAATAGAATGATTAATATCTCCAACATAATTGTGAATAGCCGTTGCAACGGGATGAGTACTTTTGCTTTCGAGGACATTAACCAACTGCAAAATTTCTTCTTTGTTAAATTCAGGGCTAATACTTACTTCCTGAACTTTGAATACACCTTCCGTCATCGTTCCGGTTTTATCCATCACTACGTTTTGAATCTCTGCAATGCTGTCCAGGAAATTACTTCCTTTGAACAAGATTCCATTCCGGCTAGCCGCACCAATTCCTCCGAAATATCCTAACGGAATTGAGATCACAAGGGCACAGGGACAGGAAATCACAAGGAAAATCAATGCTCTGTACAGCCAGTCTCTGAACTGATAATCGCTTACAAAGAAGTACGGCAGTAGACAAATTCCTATGGCAAGAAACACAACGATGGGCGTGTATACTTTCGCAAATTTTCTGATGAATAATTCGGTAGGAGCTTTTTGGGCTGTGGCATTCTGAACCAGTTCCAGAATTTTACTCAGTTTACTGTCTTCATAGGCTGTATTAACTTTTACCAAAGCAATGCTGTTCATATTGATCATTCCCGCAAGAACTACTTCGCCTTTATTTTTGGTATCAGGCTTACTTTCTCCCGTTAAAGCAGCCGTGTTGAATGATGCTGAATCTGAAAGCAGCTCCCCATCCAGCGCCAGTTTTTCACCGGGTTTCAACTGAATGATGTCTCCAATTTTAGCTTCTTTCGCCTTCATTGTCTTTGGCTGATCATTATCCATAACCGTTACCTCATCAGGACGCTGATCCAATAATGCTTTTATATTTCCTTTAGCTCGGGTAACTGCCATAGACTGGAACACTTCTCCTACAGCATAAAACAGCATTACTGCAACTCCTTCAGGGTATTCTCCTATGGCGAAAGCACCAATGGTGGCGATGCTCATCAGAAAGAATTCTGAAAACACATCTCCTTTGATGATACTTTTACAGGCATCTTTCAATACCGGGAATCCTACAGGAATATAAGCTGCCAGGAACCACACTAAACGTACCCAACCTGTAAACCATGTGGGTTTTATATAGTTATCAAAGGCAATTCCTAACAATAAAATGATAAAAGATATAATGGCCGGAAGAAACATCTGAAAGACCGTCTGATCTCCGGAGTCATGAGAGTGATCATGCCCGTCATGGTCATGTCCGTCTCCTTCTTCGTGATG
>Ga0075158_10001014_pt1 | contig 21819 bp, 21 predicted proteins | sample JI91814BDNA_FD_70968 | JGI IMG/M metagenome (GOLD analysis project Ga0075158, IMG submission 70968) | Wastewater effluent complex algal communities from Wisconsin, to seasonally profile nutrient transformation and Carbon sequestration -... | ecosystem: Engineered > WWTP > Effluent > Algae... | reverse complement strand
GTCTTCGCTCACGTCGGCCTCCTCGGTTACGCCTTCCTCGAGGCCAGCGCCAAGGCCAAGATCGCCAATGTCGCGACGAACCTCGGCGCGCTGGCCGTCTTCGCCCCGGGCGGTCATGTGCTGTGGCATCTGGGCGCGATCATGGCCGTCTGCAACCTCGTCGGCGGTTATCTGGGCGCCCGCACCGCGGTCGCCCGCGGGTCCGGATTCGTCCGTTCGGTCTTCGTCGTCGTGGTGAGCGCCTTCGTCATCCGGCTCACCTGGCAACTGCTGACCCGCTGACCGCGACCGTTCGTGGCGCCGCCATGGGGTGCCCACAGCTTGCCCACAGGAACCGGCCCGAGATTTGCTGGTATGACGATCACCGCCCCCGCGACGACAGCCAACGCGAGCGCGCACCCACCCTTCCAGTGGGCCGCCAGCACGCGCCCGTCGGGCGCCGCGCGCCCGGCGGCTCCCGCTCCGCTACGCCGCGTTCCCACCTGGTGGCGTGACGCCTCCGGCGCGGCGATGTGGGCCCTGCTGCTCTTCGTCAGCGCCTTATGGGTCAAGGGCGGCGGGCTGCAAGACGTGGGCACGGTGGCCGGGTTCCTGACCTCCTTCGGCCGCCTCACCGGTCTGATCGCCTCGGCTCTGCTGCTGGTCCAGGTCTTCCTCATGGCGCGGGTGCCGTGGTTCGAGAGGGCCTGGGGCCAGGACGAGCTCGCGCGCACCCACCGCCTCGTGGGCTTCACCTCCTTCAACTTGATGCTCGCTCACATCGTCTTGATCACCCTCGGGTATGCCGCTGCCTCACCCCAGGGCGTGTGGGGCACCATCGTCGACTTCACCCTCAACTACCCCGGGATGCTGCTGGCCATCGCCGGCACCCTTGCGCTGATCATGGTCGTGGTCACCTCGGTCAAGAAGGCCCGCGCCAAGCTGCGCTACGAGTCCTGGCACCTGATTCACCTATACGGCTATCTCGGCGCCGGTCTCGCGCTCCCGCACCAACTCTGGACGGGCGCGGACTTCCTCTCCTCCCGCTTGGCGACCGTCTTCTGGTGGAGCGCGTATGCCGCGTGCCTGGCCGCCGTGCTCATCTGGCGGGTCGCTGTGCCCTTCGTCCGCACCCGCCGGTCGGCGCTGCACGTCGTCGGCGTCCGCGCCGAGACCCCCGACGTCACCACGGTGACCTTGCGTGGCCGCGGCCTGAATCGACTTGGGGCACAAGCCGGTCAGTTCTTCAACTGGCGCTTCCAGGACGGCCCCGGCTGGACGCGCGCCAACCCCTACTCCCTCTCCGCCGCCCCCACCGACGACACCCTGCGGATCACGGTCAAACACCTCGGTGACGGCAGCGCCCGGCTCGCCGACCTCGCCGTCGGCACCAAGGCCGTCATCGAGGGCCCGTACGGCCGCCTCCACCCGGGGACCAGGACCCGCACCAAGGTCGCGCTGCTGGGTGCCGGCATCGGGATCACCCCGATTCGCGCCCTTCTCGAGGCGCTCCCGCAGGGCAGCGACGTGAGCGTTATCCACCGCGTGAGCACCCGCGACGATCTCGTCCTCGGCGATGAGTTGGATGCTCTCGCCCGCGAACGAGGCGCGCGATATGTCGTGGTGGAAGGGCGCCGCATACCGGGCCGGGAGACCTGGCTGCCGGCGCAAGCGGCGCACCTGAGCGATGTCGACGCCCTGCGTCAACTCGTCCCGGACATCGCCGAGCGCGACGTCTACATCTGCGGTGCCCCCGCCTGGATGGACGCAGCCAAGGCGGCGGCGCTGGGGGCCGGTGTTCCGGCGGCAGCCATCCACGTCGAATACTTCACCTACTAAAGGACATCCCAGCGCCATGCGACGAATCACCTTGTGGCTGATGAGCACCATCTCGGCGCTCGTCCTCCTCTTCAGCTATCCCACCTCAACCAGCGCCAAGGCCAAGACCGCCGTGGAGGCGGAAGCCCCGCTGACCGAGTCCGCGTCCGGCTCGTCCGACGCGACATCGAGCGACTCGACCGCCGGCAGTTCGTCAGCGGACAACTCAACGAATGGCACTGCCAGTCAAGGGGATTCGCCGTCGAGCGAGGCATCGACCCCGTCGTCGAGTTCGAGTTCGTCGAGCGCCAGTTCGAGCGGGTCGGGGTCCAGCAGCAACGCGGCCAAGACCTACACCGGCGATGAGGTGATGACCCGCTGGGGCCTGGTCCAGGTCCAGATCACCGTCGCGAACGGCAAGATCACCAAGTCCGGAGTCACCCAGATCCCGTGGGACAACCCGCGCGACCAGCAGATCAACTCGTATGCCGTTCCCGTCCTCAATGACGAAGTGATCACGGCCCAGAGCGCGAGCATCGACATGGTCTCTGGCGCGACCGTCACCTCGAACGGCTATATCCAATCCCTCCAGTCCGCGATCGACCAGGCCCACCTCTGATGAGCACCGTCACCCAGCCCCTGCCGGCCATGGCGCATGCCGTCACTCCGGAGCCGCAGCGCGGCGCCACCGTGATCGGGCGCAAGGCTTTCGTCGAGATGATCATGGGGATGCCGATTTCCTTGCACGTCAAGGCGATCGACCCCGAGCGAGCCGATATCGCCGCGGCCGCGGCCAATGCCTTCGCCATCCTGCGTCGCGTCGATGACCTCTTCAGTATGTGGCGCGCCGACTCGGAGCTGCGGCGGCTCCAGGCCGGTGCGATTACCCCTGGGGAGTGCCACGAGTGGCAGGCCGAGGTGCTCGATCTGACGTTGGCCGCCGAGGAAGCGACGGATGGGCTGTTCACGGCGTGGTTCGCGCGCGAGGCGGGGCGGCCGTCATACGACCCGACCGGGCTAGTCAAAGGCTGGGGGGTCGAGCAGGCAGCTGCGCACCTGCGCACCGTCCCGGGCATCTCCTTCTGCCTCAGCGCCGGCGGCGACATGGTCGTCGGCGTCGGCCGTGGGATGCGGGGCATCGCGCCCACCTGGCGGATCGGGATCGAGGACCCGCGCGTGCCGGGGCGGATCGCCGCCACGGTCGAGCTGACCCGAGGTGCGGTGGCCACGTCCGGAGCGGCTGCCCGCGGGGCACACATCGTCGATCCCGGCACGGGGGAGCGAATCGCCCGCCCGGGGTCGACCACGGTCGTCGGGCCGGACCTGATGTGGGCCGATGTGTGGGCCACCGCGGCCTACGTCGATCCGGTGGCCGCCCGCGAGCGGCTGGTTGCGACTACGCATGACTACGCACTGACGGTGCTCTGAATACGTAGAGTCGCGGCGCTTCTTGACCGTCGTGGCCCGCGAGTCCGCGGCTTGTCGTTGCCACACTTGACGGGCAGCGGGGTCACCGGCCCCGCCTGACGGAAAGGCCGCCGCTGATGAGCGTCGAGACCGGATTGGCGGTGACCGGCCTGCTGGCCGCGATCTATGGGGTCGGCTTCGCCTTCGCCCCGAAGGTGGTCGACTGGCCGCGCTACGAACGCCCGTATGTCCTGGGTGGCTCGGTCCTCGTGCTGCTGGCCGCCGTCTTCCTCGTCATCGTGCCGTGGATGGGGACCCGATGAGCAAGGACCAGCGCCGCGGAATCGTCGGCATCGTCGCCGTGCTGTATGGCCTGGGGGTCGCCTTCGGCCCTAACCTGGTCGCCAACGACGGATTCTGGAAGCTGTGGCTGGCCATCGGCGCCTTCGTCGTCGGCGCCCTCTGGCTGGCACTGATGGTGCTGCCCTGGGCCCAGGCCCGCACCGACCGCCCCTCCTGACCCCTCGGGGCGACAGCCTTCCCGCCCGATGCCACAAACCCCTTCTTCGCGTGGGAAGGATTACCGCGCGAACAAGGGGTTTGCCATGCTCACTGGGAGCGATCTTCCGTCAGCGGCGTGAATCCGTGGCACGCGATGACCGGCAGCCGGGGATAGCGCGGGAAGCGCGGATCGGTCGCGGCCAAGCCGCAGCGCAGATAGGTCGTGCCCTTGCGGGTCGGCCGGATCAGCGCGTGCGCGCACTCGCCACACAGACCTGCGATCTCCCGCATGTCCGAGCGCCGCTGGTCCATGGAACTACTCCGGGCGACCAGGCAGAATGTCTTGCTGCGCAGGCAGATTCGCGATGCCGATGGGGCAGGTCAGCCCATTCGGGCCGTGGTTGCAATAGCCCCCGGGGTTCTTGTGGAGGTACTGCTGGTGATAGTCCTCGGCATACCAGAAGGGGCCGACCTCGGCGGCCGGCGCGAGTTGCGTAGAGATTGTCCCGGCCCGCACCTTGTCCAACTCACCCTGGAACGCTGCCGCCGTCGCCCGCACCGCGGCCTCCTGCTCGGGCGTCGTCCAATAGATCGCGGACCGGTATTGCGTCCCGACATCATTGCCCTGCCGGTTCGCGGTGGTCGGGTCGTGGTTCTCCCAGAAGGCCTTGAGGATCTCGGCCGGGCTGATGCGCGCCGGGTCGTAGGCCACGAGCACCGACTCGGTGTGCCCGGTCTGCCCGGTGCACGTCTCCTCGTAGGTCGGGTTGGGAGTGAAACCACCCATATACCCGGCCGCCGTCGTCACCACCCCTGGCAGCCGCCACATGATCCGCTCGGCGCCCCAGAAACACCCCATCGCGACATAGAGCATCTCGGTGCCCGCCGGCCACGGTCCTTCCAGCGGCGTCCCCAGTACCTCGTGCCTGGCGGGCACCACGAACGGCCGCTCCGCACGACCGGCTAGCGCGGTCTGGGCGGTGGGCATGGGCTTGACCTGGCGTCCGAACATCATGTCCGGTCCCAACCATTTCCCGCCGCCCCGGATTCCCGCAGCCCCCGCTCCAGGTCTGCGACCGCCGTCACCGGCGCGTCACAGACGAACTGCCGACAGACGTATGCCGTTGCCTCGCCACCGACCGCCACTCGCCCCGCGAGCAGCGGCACCGCCTCGTCCGCCTCAGCACCGTAGGCCAGCACCAATCCGGGGGAGGGCGAGCCCGCGACCGTGTCGATCATCTCGCGCGCCACCGGTCCCGAGCCGACGACGGCGACCTGCAGCGGGCCGGCAACCACGGCCTCCGCTGCCGCCAGGGTCCACCCGCCGAATCGCGGATTGTCCACGGCGAGAGCGCCGTTCTGCGCGATCAGCGCTTCTGCAGCCGCTCGCAGATCGGCCCGCTCGGTCAACGCCGACAGGGTGAGCAAACCCATGGCGAGCGCCGAAAGTCCGGACGGCTCGGCATTGTCGGCGCCGGCCGGGGGAGTCAGATAGAGCGCCTCACCGTCCTTGGGCTGCTCGGCCCAACCGTCGGCCCGCCGGAAAAGATCACCGGCGGTGTCGGCCAATCCCGTTGCCGCGCTAGGCCATTCGGTCCGGCCGTCGGCTTGGTAGAGCTGGCACAGCCCTTCGATCAGGTTGCCGTAGTCGTCCGCCTGCCCGGGAGCCGTGCTGAGCCGGGCGCCGCGCGAGACCCGAACCAGGCGCCCGTCGACCACCTGTCGGGCGATCAGTTGCTCGGCGCAAACTTCAGCTGCCGCAACATAGTCCGGGCGCCCGAGCACGCGGCCCGCGATGCTCAATGCGGCGATCGCCAGCCCGTTCCAGGACGCCACCACCTTGTCGTCGCGCGAGGGCTGGGGGCGCGCTGCGCGAATCGTCCGCAGCCGCTCTCGGATGCCGGCGTACCAGTCGGAATCTGCTGCGTCGCAGCGATATTGGAGCGTCGACGTCCCAAGCTCAAAGGTGCCGTGTGCGGTCACCGTGAAGACGTCCGCGGCAGCAGCCCCGTCAGCCGCGCCGAGAGCGGCGGTCAACTCCGCCGGCGTCCAGACATAGGTCAGGCCCTCGATTCCTTCGGTGTCCGCATCCAGAGCGGCCGCGAACATGCCCTCCGGCGTGCGGAGATCGGCGAGCAGGAAGTCGGCCGTCTCGGCGGTCACCCGCCGGGCGAACTCGCCGCCCCCCTGGCGCGCCCACTCGGCATAGACACGCACCAGCAATCCGTTGTCGTACAACATCTTTTCGAAGTGCGGGACCACCCAATCGGCGTCCACGCTGTAGCGCGCGAAACCGCCGCCGAGCTGGTCATACAGGCCGCCCCGGGCCATGGCCACGCACGTCGCCGCGACCATGGCCGACGATTGCTCACTCCCGGTCCGGGCCGCGTGACGCAATAGGAAGGCGAGCACCATCGACGGCGGGAACTTCGGCGCGCCGCCGAATCCCCCTCGCGCGGAATCGAATTGCCCCAGCAGAGCTCTGGCCGCCCGATCAAGCGCCGCTGCCTCGACGGCCACCGCCCGGACGGGCTGGGTGTGGGCCTGCAACTGCTGGGTGACGTTCGCCCCACTGGCGAGGACATCGTCGCGCCGGTTCGTCCACGCCTGCCCGGCCTGAGCGAGGAGGGAAAGGAACTGGGCCCGAGGGAAATACGTCCCGGCGAAGAAGGGCTCCAGGTCAGGTGTGAGCAGGCAGGTCATCGGCCAACCGCCTCGCCCGGTCATCGCCGTGGTCGCGGTCATATAGGCGGCGTCGACGTCCGGGCGCTCCTCGCGGTCGACCTTGATCGAGACGAACCCCGCGTTGAGCGTCGCAGCAACGCCTTCGTCCTCGAAGGACTCATGCGCCATCACATGGCACCAATGGCAGGCGGCGTAGCCCACCGACAACAGGATGGGGACATCACGCCGCCGCGCCTCGGCGAAGGCCTCCGGTCCCCATTCCCACCAGTCGACCGGATTGTCCGCGTGCTGCAGCAAATACGGGCTTGTTGCGCCGCTGAGCCGGTTGGTCATGGGAGAGCTCCTCGCGGAAGGTCAGGTCAACCCCGGGAAGGCGGCCAGGTCGGCGCCCCAGCGGGACTGCAGCTGCGCCGAGGCGGCCAGCCAGTCGGTCAGGGTGAGCAGTGCGGGCGGGGCGTCCGCGACGGTGGGGAGTTGCCCGGCATACGCACGCGTCAGGGCATCGAGCAAGTGCCCGACCAGCCGCTTCGCGCTCGCGTTGTCGGTCACCGTCAGCGGCAGCCCGTATGCCGATGGCGTCGGCGGCGCCTGGGCCCCCAGGAGCGCTTCCTGCGCCATGACCAACCCCCGCAAGGTATGCAGTGTGCTCACCCCCCGCTCCCGCGTTGCGTCCGCGGACCGCGCCGCGGCCACCTCCACGCCATAGACCGCAGCCCTGCTCGCGGCCAGCACGGCGAGAGCGGCGGGGGTGTCGAGCGCGGCCGGTGCCGGGGCAGGTGGCTGCCAGTTCCTGTCCAGCTTGCCGGCGAGCACGGTCCGGGACGCGGCCAACGACGCAAGCATCGGCCGTAAGGCCACCTCGGCGTGGGCGAGCACCTCGTGAGCCGCGGTGACTGACGCTCCCGCGAGGGCGGCTACCTCCGCCGTGCCCGACGCCGCCCCGGCAAGCCTGTTGGCCGGCACGCCGCGCTCGCGCAGGGCGCTGTCCAGGACGCGCGCCTGCTGATCCAGCGCTGCCCCGAACCCGGCCACCTTAGGCAGCAGGGCCACGCCAGCAGCGAGCGTTTGCGTCCCCAACAGCAGCCCCACCAGCGCGTCCTCACCGGCGATCGGCGTGCGCGCCGGCACCAGTGGCACACGCGGCGCGTCCTCCTCGAGGTGAATCCCGCACGCCGTCAGCGTCCCCAACGCGAGCGCACCGAGGGCGGCGCGCCGGGCCATCGGTGAGCGGGCGGTCATACCGGCGATCCTCGCACGCGAGTGCGAGCACGACGGGGGATCGATCGGGGCTGCCGCGTCGTTGTCCCATAGAGTGGCCAGCTACAAGTGGAAAAGGAGCCCGGTCGATGTCTGCCACCCCCAAGGTCCGCGACGTCGTCGCGACTGCGCTGACCGACCCCGGAATCGTCCTCGACGATGTCACGGTGAGCGTGGCCGGCAAGCGCAAACTCGTCCGGGTCACTCTCGACATGCTCCCCACGATCAACGCCGACGGCTCGACCGACGAGCCCACGCCCGCCCTCAGCCTCGATGACGTGGCCGATCTCTCGCGCGCCATCAGCGACGCCCTCGATCGCCGCGAACCTTTCGGGGGAGCTGCCTACGTCCTCGAAGTCAGCTCACCAGGCGTCGGCCGTGCCCTGCGCGAGCCGCGACACTACCGGCGCAATGTGGGCCGCCTGCTGAAGGTGACGTCTGCGGGCGCCACCCGCACCGGCCGCATCCTGCGCGCCGATGAGACCCAGGTCGTCGTCGAGATCGACGAGACCCCCACGACCATTGCGTATGCCGAGGTGGAGCGCGCCGTCATCGACGTCGAGTTCGCGAGCACCCAGGAAGGAAGCGAATAGCCATGGACATCGGTCTGGCCGACCTGCGCGCCCTCGAGGCCGAGCGGGGCATCTCCTTGGAGATCCTCATCCCCGCCATCGAGAAGGCCCTGCTCACGGCATACGAGCACACCGACGGGCACTATCGGCACGCGCGCGCCGAACTCGACCGCAAGAGCGGACACGTCACCATCTGGGCCCGCGAGGGCTTCGAGGTCCCCAATGACGAGCCCGAGGTGTTCGACGACGAGGGCGAGCCCTTGCCGCGCCGGGCGACCCGGGTGGAGTTGGGCCCGGAGTTCGACCACACCCCGCAGGATTTCGGGCGGGTGGCGGCGGCCACGGCCCGCAATGTGATCCTGTCGCGGTTGCGCGAGGTCGAGGACGACAACATCCTCGGCGAGTTCAAGGGACGCGAGGGCGACATCGTTGCCGGCGTCATCCAGCAGAACTCCAACCCGCGCAATGTCCTGGTCAGCTTCGGCAGCGTCGAAGGCATCCTGCCGGCGGCCGAGCAGGTGCCGGGGGAGATCTACAAGCACGGCGACCGCATCCGCTGCTATGTCGTCATCGCCAAGCGCGGCCTGCGCGGCCCCCAGATCGAGCTCTCGCGCACCCACCCCAACTTGGTGCGCAAGCTGTTCGCGCTCGAGGTCCCCGAAGTGGCCAATGGCACCGTCCAGATCGCCTCGCTCGCCCGCGAGGCCGGGCACCGCACCAAGATCGCGGTTTTCGCCACCGTCCCCGGCCTCAACGCCAAGGGCGCGTGCATCGGCCCGATGGGGGCGCGGGTGCGCGCCGTGATGGCCGAGTTGGGCGGCGAGAAGATCGACATCGTCGATTTCAGCGAGGACCCGGCCGAGTTCGTCGCGTCCGCTTTGTCGCCGGCCCGCGTGCAGTCGGTGACGATCGTCGACGCGGACGCGCGTAGCGCGCGGGTGATCGTCCCCGACTACCAACTGAGCCTGGCGATCGGTCGCGAGGGCCAGAATGCCCGCCTCGCCGCGAAGCTGACCGGCTGGCGCATCGACATCGTGCCCGACGTCGAGAGCTCCGCGGCCGGTGGCGGCACGCGCCCGCTTCACGGCACCACCGTGCTGGAGCCCGAGCGAAGCGGCCCGCGCGGCGGCGGCTCCCGTATGCCGCGTGGCGATGCCCCGGATCGCGGACCGCGTGGCGACGGCCCCCGTATGCCGCGTGGCGATGCCCCCGATCGCGGCCCCCGTGGCGACGGCCCCCGTATGTCGCGCGGGGACGGTTTCGACCGCGGCCCCCGCCGGGACGCTCCCGGGCGCGGAGCGCCGGGCTCGGCGCCCGGCCGGCCGACGACCCGCTAGAATGGGCGGGACCGACCGGACTGGACTCCGGCGCCGGTCATCCGAAAGCGTCGCGGGCCCGGTCCGTACGTGTGTCGGGTGCCGGCAACCGGATAGCTGGTCGGCCCTTCTGCGCATCGTTGCGGGAACGAGCGATCAGGGTCACCCGATTCTGTTGCCCGATCCCGCGCGGCGGATGCCGGGCCGCGGCTGCTGGCTGCACCCGAGATCCGAATGTCTCGCCCAGGCCCTCCGCAAGAGGGCCTTTCCCCGGGCGCTTCGCTACGGCGGGCCGCTCTCGGAAAGCCTGGTCACGGCATACGTAAATGACGCTGAGCAGTCGAACGCACAACCACCACCCACCAGACCGAAAGCGGGATTCCGCGATGAGCATCCGATGAGCACTCAGAAATGAGTTCCCCCCGGCTGTGACAACGGTCCGCTCCTTGACTCGAGGCGGACCGAGTTAAGGAGAAAAGTGTCCAAGATCCGCGTCAGCGCCCTCGCCAAAGAGGTCGGAGTTCCGAGCAAGGTTCTCCTCGAGCGCTTGAACGAGATGGGCGAGTACGTCCGGAGCGCGAGCTCCACCATCGAAGCACCCGTGGTGCGTCGCTACAACGAGAAGTTCCCCGCTGCAGCGTCCGCACCGGCAACCCCGCCGGCCGCCAAGGCGGCACCGGCCGCACCGGCAACCCCTGGCCCGGTCCCCGGACCGCGTCCGGCTCCGGCCCGTCCGGGTGCCCCGGCGCCGGCTCCAGCCGCCGCGGCCGCCCCAACTCCGGCACCTGCTAAGGCGAGTGCCCCGGCGCCGTCCATGCCCGCACCCGGCGCCCGCTCCGGCGCTGCGCCGGCCCCGGCCGCCCCGGCGGCCTCTGCTCCGGCCCCGGCTCCCGCAGCTGCGCCGTCGGCGCCGATCACGTCGGCGCCGTCCGCTCCCGCGCCGCGTGGTGCCACTCCGGGCCCGCGTCCGGCGGCACCGCGTCCGGCGCCGGCAGCCCCGGCCGCCCGTGAGGAGCGTCCGGGCGGGCCTCGTCCGGGTGCGCCGCGCCCGGGCAACAACCCCTTCGCCCCGAGCCAGGGCATGGGCCGCACCCGCGAGGGTGCTGGTCCCGCCGGCCCGCGCCCGGGCAACAACCCCTTTGCGGCCAGCCAAGGTATGCCCCGTCCCCAGAGCCGCGGTCCGCGGCCGGGTGCGCCGGCCGGTGCCGGTGGCCCTGGTGGCCCCCGACCCGGTGGCGTGCGCCCGTCGCCGGGCATGATGCCCGACCGCAGCGCGGTCGCTCGTCCGGGCGATCGCCCGGCCCGCGGTGGCGCCCCCGGCCGTCCCGGCGCGGGTGCCGGTCGTCCGGGAGGCGGCGGCTTCGGCGGTCGCGGTCCTGGTGGCGGTGCGGGCGGCTTCGGCGGCGGTCCCGGTCGTCCGGGCGGAGGTCCGGGTGGCCGAGGTGGCACCCAGGGTGCCTTCGGCAAGGGCGGCGGCCGCAACAAGCAGCGCAAGTCCAAGCGGGCGAAGCGTCAAGAGTTCGAGCAGATGTCCGCGCCGACCATCGGTGGCGTGACCGTCCCCCGCGGCGATGGCACGACCGAGATCCGGATCCGGCAGGGCGCCTCGCTGACCGACTTCGCCGAGAAGATCGATGCGAATCCGGCGTCGCTGGTCACCGTGCTCTTTCACCTCGGTGAGATGGCCACGGCGACTCAGAGCCTGGACGAGGACACCTTCAAGCTGCTCGGCGCCGAGCTCGGCTACGACATTCGCATGGTCAGCCCCGAGGAGGAGGAGAAGGAACTCTTCGACTCCTTCGACATCGACCTCGAGTTCGGTGTCGACTCCGAGGAGGAGGAGGACCTGCAGGCTCGCCCGCCGGTCGTCACCGTCATGGGTCACGTCGACCATGGCAAGACCAAGCTGCTGGACGCCATCCGCAACGAGAATGTCGCGGCCGGCGAGCACGGTGGCATCACCCAGCACATCGGCGCCTACCAGATCCACAAGGAGCACGAGGGCGTCGACCGGGCGATGACCTTCATCGACACCCCGGGTCACGAGGCCTTCACCGCCATGCGTGCTCGTGGTGCCAAAGTCACCGACATCGCGATCCTCGTGGTCGCCGCCGACGACGGCGTCATGCCGCAGACCATCGAGGCGCTCAACCACGCCCAGGCCGCGGATGTCCCGATCGTCGTCGCGGTCAACAAGATCGACGTCGACGGGGCCAACCCGAGCAAGGTGCGTCAGCAGCTGACCGAGTACAACCTCGTCGCCGAGGAGTACGGCGGCGAGACGATGTTCGTCGACGTCTCGGCCAAGCAGGGCCTGAACATCGACGAGCTGCTCGAGGCCGTCCTGCTGACGGCCGACGCAGCCCTGGACCTGCGCGCCAACCCCGACCGGGATGCTCGCGGTGTCGCGATCGAGGCCAACCTCGACCGTGGACGTGGCGCCACGGCGACCGTTCTCATCCAGTCCGGCACCCTGCACGTCGGTGACGCGATCGTCACCGGTAGCTCGCACGGCCGCGTCCGGGCGATGCTGGATGAGCACGGCAACAACCTCACCGAGGCGACCCCGTCGCGGCCGGTGCAGGTGCTCGGTCTCTCCTCGGTGCCGCGCGCTGGCGACACCTTCGTCGTTGCCCCCGACGACCGCACCGCCCGGCAGATCGCCGAGCGGCGCGAGGCGGCCGACCGCCAGGCGAGCCTGGCCAAGGCCCGCAAGCGCATCTCGCTCGAAGACCTCAACGCCGCCCTCGCGGCCGGCAAGGTCGACACCCTCAACCTCATCCTCAAGGGTGACGTGTCGGGTTCGGTCGAGGCGCTCGAAGATGCCCTGCTGCAGATCGACGTCGGCGACGAGGTCGACCTGCGGATCATCGACCGCGGCGTCGGTGCCATCACGATGAACAACATCAACCTCGCGATGGCCTCGAACGCGATCATCATCGGCTTCAACGTCCGGGCCGAGGGCCAGAACGCCGACTATGCCGAGCGTGAGGGCGTCGAGATCCGCTACTACTCGGTCATCTACCAGGCGATCGAGGAGATCGAGGCGGCCCTGAAGGGTATGCTCAAGCCGGAGTTCGAAGAGGTGGAGCTCGGCACCGCCGAGATCCGCGAGATCTTCCGCTCCAGCAAGTTCGGCAATATCGCCGGGTCGATCGTCCGCAGCGGCGAGATCCGCCGCGGCGCCAAGGCGCGCATCACCCGCCAGGGTGTCGTCGTCGCCGAGAACGTCGAGGTGGCCGGCCTGCGGCGCTTCAAGGACGATGTCGTCGAAGTCCGCGAGGGCTACGAGTGCGGCATCAACCTGGGCAGCTTCAACGACCTGCAGCTCGGCGACCTCATCGCCACCTATGAGATGCGCGAGAAGCCGCGGGCCTAACGTCTCAGCTTTCCCGTCCGATCCCCCAAAGTGCTCGTTCGCAACGGAAGTCTTCCGTTGCGGACGAGCATTTTCCCGTCCGTATGCCCGCGGGTCAGGCCACCAGGGCCTGGCCCAGGATCTCGCCGTCGCTCGCCCCCGGGAGCATGGCGAAGACGGCCGAGCCGATCGGCCTGGTCCACAGGTTGAGCAAGTCGAGTTCGGCGAGCCGCCGCTGGACGGGCACGAACTGCCGCGCCGGATCGGCGCAGTAGGCCGCAAACAGCAGGCCGGAGTTGCTGAGCGCACCCTCCTCGGGGGGATCGTCATACGAATAGGGGCGTCGCAGGAAGCGCTCGTGGGGCGCGGTGCCGTGCGCCCGACGCAGGTGAGCCGCGTCATCGATGCGATGGAAGCCGAGATCGTCGACCGCGTCGAGATCGGGGGCATCGGTCAGGGCGCGGCCGGTGACCGGCGCGCCGGTGTCGAGGCGTCGGCCGGTCGCGTTCTCGCGGGAGCCGCGATCGACCCGGTCCCAGGTGTCGAGATCCATCGCGATCCGGCGTAGCACCAGCCCGGCCCCGCCTCGCAGCCAGGCAGGGCCGTTGTCGCCCACCCAGAGCAGTCCGACGTCGCTCCCGTGCACGTCGGGCTGAACGGTTCCGTCGACCTGGCCGAAGAGATTGCGCATGGGTAGCCCGCTAGCCCCCCCGGCGAAGGGTTCGCGGAAGCCCCGCTGCACCCAGCCCAGGCGCACCAAGTCGCCGGCTCCGGTGATCAGTCGCCGCTGGGCATGAGCAAGCGTCGTCGGACTAGCTGCGCAGATCTGCAGGAGCAGGTCGGCCTGGCCCCAGCGCGGGTCGAGCCGATCGATCTGAGCGAAGGCAGGCAACGGCGCCAACCAGGCCGGCGCGGGGGCACCGGCCAGGCCCGGCACCCGCGGGCCAACGCCGACGGTCACCGTCAATTGCGCTGTCACACAAGCCAGCTCGGGCTCCTGATCGACGATGGTGCCCCGCCCGGACATCAGGCGTTCGATGTCGTCAGTCCAGATCGTCAACAGCCGGCGCAGGCTGGTGCGGTCGCTGCCGCCCGGCAGGGTGAAGGCGACAAAGGCGGCATAGGGCTGGGGGTCGTCGGCGATCCCCGGCTGGTGGACGCCCCGGAAGGGCCGGTATGCCGTGGCACCTGCGGCCCTCGATGCCGTGGTTGTCGCGACCGGGGCCGGATCGGAGCCCGTGCATCCGGCCGCGGCCACACCGCCCACCCCCGCGGCCAGCCCGCAGAAGAGCGCGGTGCGCCGGCTGGTCGCGCTCACGAGTGCGTCATTTCGCGCATGCTCGCGGAGCCGGACGGCTGGTAGGACTCGTCGGCCCCGGAGAAGGTGCGGACGACGAAGGTGGCGGGCAGCGGGCCCGCGCTGGTCGTCAAGGTGATCGAGACCGGGTCGCCATTCTTCAGGGGCGCGCTGAGCTGCATCAGCATGATGTGGTTCGCCCCGGGTTCGAGAGCGAACTGCTGGGCCGGAGCGAGGGTGAATCCGCCGGCGGCCGGCTGCATCTGCAACTGCCCGTCGGCATTCTTGACTGTTTCGTGGAGTTCGGTCATTCCCGCCGCCGGTGATGACGCAGCGGTGATCCGGATGGCGATGTCGGTGAGGTTGACGAGGGTGGCGAAGCAGCTCGTCATCCCGGCGTCCGCGGCCTTGCACCACGGATCATCGATCCGCAGGGCGGTCGAGGGGCCGGCTGCCGACCCCGCGCGCGGGGTGGGCAGCGTGCTGGAACTCGTATCGGCGCCGGACCCGCCGCAGGCGGCCAGGCCGGCGAGCGCGAGCGCCGCGAGAATCGGGCGGACAGCGAAAAGGGTAGTCATGGCAAGGCCTTTCGAGGTCAGAGTCGTTTGAACCGCCTCGGCCGTAGCCCCGGGCACCGACGTGCTGCACGCCGGATCGCTGGAGGGCTGCTGAGCCCGGAAGTTGCTGGATCCGACGACGAGGTCAGTGACAGAGGCGCCACGGCAGGGCGGGTGGCTGCGGTAGCAGCCGGGCAGGGCGCGACGCGGACAGCGTCGGCGGACCACGCGTCACGCGGGCGCGGTCTGCGCCCATCCCCAGGACGTATGCCGTGCCCTCACCGAGCGCCGGCAGGCGCGCAACCTCGTGGCCCAAGCGCGGCGAGCCGGGCAGGCGGGGAAGCAAGCGCCGGGCGCCCCAGAGCAGCCGTTCGCCCCAAGCCAGGGCGGCCGCCAGCAGCAGGGTGGCCAGAAGATGCCCGAGGAGCATCCGCCCGGTGGGCGCCTCCATCGCCGTCAGGGCGGCGCCGCTGCCGGAATGCCCGAGATGCCTGGCGCCGAGGACAGTGCCCGCCGACGTGCTGTGCATCCCGGCGCCAGCCGTTGCGTGGGCAGCAGTGAAGACGACATGGCTGATGGCCTGGCCCAGCGCCAGGCAGCCTGTCAGCCCCGCAAATCCGATCCGCCGAACGGCCACGGCATACGCAATGGGCGAGGCCAGCAAAAGGGCGAGCGCACCGGCGAGGGGAGGAATCGGCATACCGGCGATCCCCGCGTGGGCCAGCGTGGCCAGGGCTACGGCAGCCACCGCGATCGCGGTGGCGCGCACGAGGCGCGGCCCGGGGGTGCCCGGCTGGATCACCCGGCCAGGATACCGATCGCTGCGAGCGGCCCGAAGGCGTCCGCATCGTGCCGAGGCGTGATGTCACTGACATAGGCTGGCCCGATCCCACCCCCGCGCACAGTGAGGAGATCGACCATGGTCGACACCGGACGCGCCCGCAGGGTCGCCGAACGGATCAAGGATGTCATCGCCGAGAATCTCGACGCGATCGTCAAGGACCCCGACCTGGGCTTCGTGACGATCACCGATGTGCGCGTCACCGGCGATCTGCAGCAGGCCTCGGTCTTCTATACGGTCTTCGGCGACGACACCCAGCGCGAGCACACCGCGCGCCTGCTGGCCAAGAACACCGGCAAGCTGCGCAGCCTCGTCGGCAAGCACCTGGGTATCCGCCTCACCCCAAGCCTGGAGTTCCACCTCGACGCCCTGCCGGACACGGCCGCGCACATCGACGACCTGCTCCAGGCCGCACGCGAGCACGACGCCGAGGTCGCCGCCAGTGCGGCCGGTGCCGTGTATGCCGGTGACGCCGACCCCTATAAGCACGAGGACGACGAGGACGAACTCGCCGGCCAGCGTGCCGACGCCTGATCGCCGCCCGCCGGCGCCGGATGGGTTGCTGATCGTCGACAAACCGGCGGGGTGGACCAGCCACGACATCGTCGCCAAGGTCCGCTACCTCGCCGCCACCCGCAAGGTGGGGCACGCCGGCACCCTCGATCCGATGGCGACCGGCGTGCTCGTTCTCGGCATCGGCCGCGCCACCAAGCTGCTGACCTTCCTCGTCGGCTGCGACAAGGCTTATGCCGCGACCATCCGCCTCGGCGCCACCACGGTCACCGACGATGCCGAGGGTGAGGTCGTGACCACCACTGCGGTGGGCAAGTCGCCCGCGGGCCTGCGCGACGCGATTGCCGGCCTGACCGGTGCGATCGACCAGGTGCCCAGCGCGGTCAGCGCGATCAAGATCAAGGGCGAGCGCGCGTATGCCCGCGTCCGCGCCGGCGAGGACGTCGCCCTGGCCGCGCGTCCGGTCACCGTCGCGCGCTTCGATGTCTTGGGCGAGCGGCCGGTCATGGTGGACGGTGTGCCGATGCTCGACGTGGACGTCGAGGTCGAGGTCTCCTCCGGCACGTATGTCCGTGCCCTGGCCCGCGACCTCGGCGCCACCTTGGGCGTCGGGGGGCACCTGACGGCCCTGCGACGCGCCCGGGTGGGCCGCTTCGACCTCGGCGATGCGCACCCCCTCGCTGCGCTCGAATCCTGCGCCCCTGAGCAGTTGCCGGTCATCCCACTCGCCGACGCTGCGGCGGCGTTCGCGACACGCCCGGTGGACGCGGACGAGGCGCGGGCGCTGGCATACGGTCAGCGCATCCCGTCGGCGAGCCCGGGGCGAGCAGACCCCGTGGCCGCCATCGGGCCGGACGGCGCCCTGGTCGCGATGCTCGACGAGACACGCGCCATTGCTCAGGCGTATGTCGTGTTCACGCCGGCCAGGTGATGAGGCAGCGCCCGCTTCGGTCCGAAATCGTGTCCCTGGCCGCGTGTTCGTAGAGTTGGCCCGTGCATCGCTGGACCGATCCCGCCGACACGCCCGCGGACCTCAAAGGCTGCGTGGCGACCTTCGGCAACTTCGACGGGGTCCACCGCGGCCACCAAGTCGTCATCGCCACGCTCCGGGCAGAGGCAGCCCGGCGCGGCGTGCCAGCAGTCGCACTGACCTTCGACCCGCATCCGGTCCAGGTTCTGCACCCCGAGCGTGCGCCAGAGTTGATCAGTCCCGCCGGTCTACACGAGCGACTGCTCGAGGAGACCGGGATCGACGGCCTGCTCGTCGTGCCCTTCACGCGGGCCTATGCCCAGCAGAGCGCGGAGGACTTCATCATCTCGACCTTCGTCGACGGTTTGGGGGTGTCGGCCCTTGTCGTCGGCGCCGACACCAAGGGCTTCGGGGTCGGCTACACCGGTGATGTCGATCTGATCCGCGAACTCGGCGACCGTCACGGCTTCGAGGTGATCGTCGTCCAGGATCAAGGCGATGATCGGCGCTGGTCGTCCAGCGCGGTGCGGGAGCATCTGCGTCTTGGCGAGGTGGCTGAGGCAGCCGCCATTCTCGGCCGGCCGCACCGCGTCATCGGCATCGTCGTCCACGGCTACCACCGGGGCCGCGAACTTGGTTATCCCACAGCGAATCTCGAGCGCCGCGCGCGCGGCGTCGTGCCCGCCGATGGGGTGTATGCCGGGTGGCTCACCCGTCTTGATATGGACCCTGCGGACCGTGACTATCGGCTGCCCGCGGCGATCTCGGTCGGCACCAACCCGACCTTCGAGGGCACCGAGCGCACGGTCGAGGCCTATTGCCTGGACCGCACCGATCTCGATCTCTATGGCGAAGAGGTCGCGGTCGACTTCGTGGCACACATCCGGCCGACGCTGAAGTTCGACTCCATCGACGCGCTGCTGGAGGCGATGGCGCAGGACGTAGTCGCGTGTCGATCGATCCTGGCTCCCTGACCCAGAGCACAGACCCAGAGCACTGACGCTGCGTCGGTGGCGGCGCATTTCGGTTGGCAATCTCCTCGCTTCTGTGGCTGAGGTCGGCGCGCGACTCTAGGCTGGCCGAGGTGCTTCGCCCCAGGGGTGGCGGCGGGGGCCATCGATCGGGGAGGCATGGATGTCTGGACCACTGACCCGAGTACTCCGGGACGTCGAGCACGAAGGGTTCGCCGGTTGCGCCGCTCACGCCCACGAGCACATTTGTGCTTCCGCCGAACCACCCCGAGTCCTTGGCCGATGAATAGGCCAGCGACACTGGACCGCTCGGGTGCGACGCGCTCGCGGTCCGGAAGCCGGCCGTCCCCTGCTGAATCCGGTCCGGCAGGTGCAAGGTGACGGCGCCGGGCCCCAGCGGCGGTGAGGAGCGTCCGAGGGTGAGGGGCGGCCATACGGCAATCGCGACAAGCAGCACGGCAAGCGTGGCGGCGGCGACGCGGCTTGACGCACACGGTGCCGCCGGATGCCGCGCCCCCACGGGTCCGTGGGCAGGCTCGGCGGTGCGGTAGCCCGGGCGGCGGAGCGCAGGAGAGCCCGAAGCTCCGCGTCGGCGCCGTTCGGGTCGAGGTCGGTGCTCATGTCCAGAAGTACGCTCGCTGACGCGATTCGGTTGGGTCGCGCCCATCAGGCAGCCCCGAAACCCCGGCGGCGCGATCGGCTGCCAAGCGTCGATCGCGTCTCACTTGACGCCCGCGGGGCCGCGGGACGTGATTTCGCCGCCCGAACATGGCACTATCGGCCTAACACCCGCACACCCAACCGCGAAAGTGGTCGCCGATGCCCGCTACCCAGTCCCTCCTGCCTGCCCACGAAGACCTGGACACCACCGCCCTGACCAGCCGCTCGGCGAATGTGGGCGTGCTCTTCCGGGACCGCGTGGCCAAGACCCCCGACAAGGTCGCCTACTGGTATCCGCAGGGCGACGACTACGCCAAGGTGACGTGGAAGCAGGTCAAGGACCGGGTCTTCCCGCTGGCCGCCGGGCTGATCGCACTTGGCGTCGAGCCCGAGGAGCGCGTCGCTCTTGCGTCCGGCACGCGGTATGAGTGGGCGCTCGCCGACCTGGCGAATATGTGCGCGGGATCGACGACCACCACGATCTATCCCTCGACGATCGCCGACGACGTCGCCTTCATCATCTCCGACTCCGGCAGCGTCGTCGTCTTCGCCGAAGACGAATCCCAGGTCGAGAAGCTGCGCAGCATTCGCGACACCATTCCCTCGGTCCGCAAGGTCGTCGTCTTCGATGGTGCGGGCGACGGCGACTGGGTGATCAGCCTGGAGGACCTGGCCCGACTCGGCACCGACCTGCTCGCCGAGAATGCGCGAGCGGTCGACGAACGCATTGATGCCATCGCCTCCGACCAGCTCGCAACGATCATCTACACCTCCGGCACCACCGGCCGGCCCAAGGGCGTGCGGCTGCTGCACAGCGCCTGGACCTACCAGGCCGCCGCCACCGGCGCGATCCGGATTTTGCAGCCGGACGACCTGCAGTATCTGTGGCTGCCGCTGGCCCACGTCTTCGGCAAGCAGTTGCTGACGATTCCGCTGCAGGTCGGTTTCCCGACGGTCATCGACGGCCGCATCGACAAGATCATCGAGAACCTCCCCAAGGTGCAGCCGACCTTCATGGCGGCCGTCCCGCGCATCTTCGAGAAGGTGCACGGCACGATCTCGGTGATGATGGCCAAGGAAGGTGGGGCCAAGGAGAAACTCTTCCACTGGGCCACCGGGGTAGGTTCCAAGGTCTCCGATGCCCAGATCGCGGGCAAGAAGCCGGGGGCTGTCCTCGCCGCTCAGCACAAGGTCGCCGACAAGCTGGTCTTGTCCACGGTGCGCAACCGCTTCGGTGGGAACGTTCGCTTCTTTATCTCCGGCTCGGCAGGGCTCAACCCCGAGGTCGCCCGCTGGTTCCACTCCGTGGGGCTTTTGGTCGCCGAAGGCTACGGTCTGACCGAGACGAGCTCCGCGGCATACGTCAATCGGCTGGTGGCCTACAAGATCGGGTCGGTCGGCTGGCCGCTGCCCGGGCTGGAGACGCGGATCGCGGACGACGGCGAGATCCTGCTGCGCGGTGAGGGCATCATGCAGGGGTACCACAACAATCCCGAGGCGACCGCGGAGGTGCTCGACGCGGACGGCTGGTTCCACACCGGCGACATCGGCGAGTTGGACGACCGGGGCTTCCTGAAGATCACCGACCGCAAGAAGGACCTGTTCAAGACCTCGAACGGCAAATACGTCGCGCCGTCGCAGCTGGAGTCGACCTTCAAGGGTCTGTGCCCGTATGTCAGCCAGATCATGGTCCACGGCAACGATCGCAAGTTCGTCAGCGCGCTGATCACCCTGGACCCCGACGGCATCGCCGGTTGGGCGGCTGCGAACGGTCTCGAGGGCAAGTCCTATGAAGAGATCGTCTCCTCGCCGGCCGCCAAGGAGATGGTCCAGGGCTATGTCGACCAGCTCAACGCCGGCCTCAACCGGTGGGAGCAGGTCAAGGCCTTCACTATTCTCGGCAGCGACTTCTCGGTCGAGGGCGGCGAGCTTACGCCGAGCCTGAAGGTCAAGCGCAAGGTGGTCACCGAGATGTACAAGAAGGACCTGGACTCCTTCTACAACTAATCCACGCTTTCCCCGGATGCGGTGCCGTGACCCTCGGCCGACTGTCGACGTCGGCCGGCGGTCCCGGTTCTCGTCCATATTGCACAACAGAGGTTCCCGTATGCCGTTCCAGCCCCCCGCCCCCACCACCCGTCGCGCCGCCCTCTTGTTGCCGACCCTCGCCCTCGCCGGCGCGGCCCGGCCGGCGTGGGCCGACGACGCCGAGCGCGCGATCGTCACCACCGGCCTGCAGGCGACCGCCCGCGCTGCCGCGTGGGTCAAGCACGATGTGCCCTACAGCCAAAGCGCGACCTTCGACGGCTACCGCACCGACTGCTCCGGCTATGTTTCGATGGCGTGGGGTCTGGCCCGGCCGGGCCTGAACACCCGCACCTTGCGCCGCGTGGGTGACTTCATCACCAAGCCCGAGTTGCGCCGTGGCGACGCGCTGCTGAGCCCGACCACGCACGTGGTGCTCTTCGACAAGTGGGCCGACCCCGGGCGCACCAGCTACTGGGGGTATGAGGAGTCCTCGTCCCAGGGCGCGGTCTATCGAGTGATCCCGTATCCCTACTGGCCGGGCTATGGCCAGTTCAAGCCGTTCCACAAACGCGGCCTGAGCCCGAGCTGACGGGAGTCATTCCGGCATAGGCCGCGGGTAGTCTCACCCCATGAGTGACGGGCTGGCTGGCTATCCGCCTTTCCCGCCCTTCACGGGTTGGGCCGCCGGCTTTGACCCCTCTGTTGTGGACGGCTCTGCAGAACGATTACGCCACGATCGGTCTGCTGCCACTCCCGAGTCCCTAAGCGCAGCCGTGACCGTGGCCACGCGGTAGGCAGCCGTCGACACCGGCGCGTTGGAGGGCTGTACGCGACGACGCGCGGGTTCACACGACCGAGCGCCGAGCAGACGGCGACGTGGGAAGCGGCGCTGTCTTTGCACGGGATCGAGGTTGCGCGAGCGATCGAAGACGCACTCGCTGGCTACGACGTGGTTTTGGACCTGGTGACGGGCCGTGAGCCGCTGAGTCAGTCGTGGATCCGTCAGCTCCACGAGCGTCTGCTGCGGTCGCAAACGACGTTCACGGTGTTCACCGTTCTCGGCCCGCAGACGCACCCAATGCCCAAGGG
>Ga0075158_10001012_pt1 | contig 21827 bp, 10 predicted proteins | sample JI91814BDNA_FD_70968 | JGI IMG/M metagenome (GOLD analysis project Ga0075158, IMG submission 70968) | Wastewater effluent complex algal communities from Wisconsin, to seasonally profile nutrient transformation and Carbon sequestration -... | ecosystem: Engineered > WWTP > Effluent > Algae... | reverse complement strand
CGCTGACCGTGTCCACCTACGATTCCGCCTACCTGCACATGGAGCACCTGGGCGCTCGCTTCGGCCTGCTGGTGTTTGACGAGTGCCACCACCTGCCCGGTGCCGCGTATGTGCTCGCCGCCCGCCTGGCGCAGGCGCTCTTTCGGCTCGGCCTGGGCGACTGCCGCTCCCGATGCGCTGGCCTCGCTCGGTCCGCTGGTGCGGGAGCTCGCCGACTGCGGCGCTGCCACTCGGTTATCCCCAGCTCGGACCCAAAGCAGCCGGCCGCGAGAGCATCCATACGCCTACATACGCCACCAGGCATGGACCGGTCCATGGATCACGGCCGAACCCCCCTCAGGAGACCGGCTGACCTGTGGATACTGCCATGGCTGACAAAGGCGAACGAATGCGCAACGCGAACGGATGCGTCACGCAAACGGATGCATCACGCAAAGCCAGCCACCAGGGCATCGGTACGGCCGGGGGCCTTTGAGGGTCCTTGCGCTGGCGGGCCTTGGCACTCTCCCGACAGACCGCGAACAGTACCTCTGCCTGCGAGCGTCGGCGGCGTGAACTGCCGGGAACAATGTAAGCAAACCCAGAACAGGGGTTCCCCCAATCGGGATGTAATCGTTACCCACCGGATAATAAAGGGGTGCACCGGTGCGCCCCGGTGTGCGCGATAGGCATGGCAGAAAGCGCGCCAAGCGCGCAGAATCAATGGGGAACTGCCTCGGCTAGAGCGATGGGACTCACCGGGATGCACCGGTGGAACACCATGGATCGAAGAGGTACGGCGCCGCTGCGAGCTGTTCGAGAAAGTTCTGCTTCACCTCATCAACCTCTATGCAGCGGGATGCGGTGGCCAGCCCACCTCGCTCAGGCGTCGCAGCCTGTCAAACTGTTTGCGTCACAGTTCCGCGCTCAGGAGGCGCAGGCGCCCAGCAGTGCACCTCTGCGCCGTCTCCCCGCTGAGCGCCGATGGGTACTCCGTCGGCTACCTCCAACCCCATTCACCTACCGCGCCGACCCGTGCGATGTCGCTGCGCAGGCGTTCGCCGGCTCGCCGGCTTGCTGCTGCTGCGCCAACCGTGACGCTCCACAGGGACTGCTGTTCAGTAAGCTGCTATCGGTGGATATCTTACCGAGGGCCGTGTTGCGGAAGATCTTAGGGAACGGCGTCACCACGACAAACGAAACGCCGACACAGCCTACCTCGAAAGGCGTGTCAAATGACGTGGCCGTTCCCATTGGACCCGGGATTTTCACAAGTTACTGCGTTGCCATACCCCTTGAAGATCTCGGTGCAGGCGAGAGTACGCGGCCTAGCTTGAATTTCTGAACCAAGGCGAGCAAGGGCGGCAACTCAAGGCACTAGCAATATTCCGTGAATTTTCGTTAGAATGCTATCGGTTGAGGGCCGAGAGTTATGCTCTCGGGGGGAGAGCTTGTGATTGGCCAAGCTTCTGATATCGAACAAGCATTCTATGTCTGCTGTTTGAAGGCGGACTCAGAGAGCTTCATAGCCAGCGGAATCGCCTCGGCTTGGGAGGTAGGCTCATCTTCGCCGCTTGGTGGATTGGCGAGATTGCCAAATGGCTGAACCATATTTATCCCTAACCAACAGCCTGGTAGCTGACCGCTTTGTGGTTGAGGCCGAGATCGGCCGCGGGGGAATGGGCAGCGTCTTTCGCGCCCGAGATCTTCTCACCGGGCAGCCGGTGGCGGTCAAGATTCTCCATCAACGAGCCAACCGCGAGCGATTCTTCCAGGAGGCAAAGCTACTCGCGACGATGTCGCACCCCGCGATCCTAGAATACAGGGCCCACGGAGTTGCCCTGGACGGCCAAGCATATCTTGTTACTGAATGGCTGGAAGGGGAAGACCTGGCGCAGCGGCTTCACGGTCCAGGTCTCAGGCTGTCCGAGTCGCTGCAGCTGGCCCGGGGAGTAGCCGAGGCGCTCCGCGTAGCCCACCGCCAGGGGATCATCCACCGGGACCTTAAGCCCGGCAACCTCTTTCTGCGGGCGGGGCAGCCCAGCCGACCCGTCTTGATGGACTTCGGCATTGCGCAGCGCTGGGGAGAGCAAGACGGGCTGACCAAGACCGGTCATATCATTGGCACGCCGCAGTACATGTCGCCCGAGCAGGCGCAGGGGGAGCCAGTGGGTCCGGCAAGCGATGTGTTTTCCCTCGGGTGTGTGCTTTTCGAGTGTGTGACGGGTCAGACTCCCTATCCCGGCGAGCTCCTAGCCATAGTCTTGGGAAAGCTGCTGGGTGGGGAGGCGCCCGGGCTTGCCCAAGTACGTCCGGAGCTGGCCGGGGAGCTCGCCGTACTAGATGGCTTGCTGAACCGGATGCTGGCTAAGGACCTGGCTGTCCGGCTCGGCGATGCAGATGCGCTGGTTGAGGCATTAGATGGGATTGGCAGCCTGCCCGACTTTGCCGCGCCGGTCCGGCAGACCACACGGCTACCCGCGGTGGCCGCTGCCGAGCAGCGCTTGGTCTCGGTCATGCTGGCGCTGCCGCCAGGGGCCTGCGGGACAGAGCTAGCCACCGCCGAGTTGGACATGCGCACCAGCTCTCGTGAAGCCGCGCCGGTGAGTCAGCTTGATACCAGGGCGCTGTCGCTATTGCTGGGGATGATCGGACTCCGCCTGGAGCAGCTGGCCGATGGCTCCTTGCTGGCCAGCGCAACCGCCGATGGCGACTCGCAAGTCGACCCGGTACTGCGCGCCGCGCGCGGAGCGTTCATGATGAAAGAACGCTGGCCGCAGGCGCAGGTCGTGCTGGCGACGGGCAGGGCGCTGATGCACCAAGGCATCCCGCAGGGCGAGGTGATGGAGCGGATTGGTCAAGTGCTCCAACAGACCCAGGATGCTCCGATGGAGACCACGAACTACGTGCTCTGTGACCGGGTAAGCGGTAATCTGCTAGAGACCCGGTATGCAATGCTGCGCAGCGGAACGTTGTGTCTGCTGCAGGGCGAACTGGGAATGGAGCAGGACAGCCGCGGGCTGCTCGGCAAGCCGACCCCATGCGTGGGCCGCGAGCGAGAGCTGGCGTTGCTGGATGGGCTGTTTGAACAGAGCGTTCAGGAGTCGGTGGCCCGTGCCGCCCTGGTGTTGGCGCCGGCTGGGGGAGGAAAGTCACGGCTCCGGCACGAGTTTATCAAACGGCTGCACGAGCGGCGCAGTAACGCCCAGCTGGTACTGGCCCGCGCCGATCTACTGAACGCCGGAGCCGCTTATGGACTGCTCGGCGAAGTGCTGCGTCAGATCTCGGGGATTGTAGAGGGGGATCCGCTGGGAGTCCGGCAGGAGAAGTTGCTCGGCCAGGTCGCCGCTCACTGTCGAGCCCAGGACGTGGTGCGGGTAGCGAAATTCCTATCAGAGGTCTGCGGGTGTAAGCTGGCAGATGACCCGGAGCTGCGCCTGGCAAGGCAGGATCCTCGGGTCATGGCCACGAATATCGAACACGCGCTGGTCGACTTCCTGAGCGCGCAGTGCCAGGACCGGCCGCTGGTGATCATCCTGGAGGATTTGCATTGGGGCGACGCGCTAACGGTGCGCCTCATCGAGCAGGCGATTCGGACGCTGGGCGAACAAGCGTTTCTGGTGGTGGCGCTGGCGCGGCCGGAGGTCCGGGACCGATTCCCAAACCTATGGACCGGCTGTGATGTGCAGGAGGTGCGGCTCCCGCCGCTGTCCAAGAAGGCGTGCGGCCGTCTGATCGAGCAGGTACTCGGCGCGGCAGCAGGCCCGGACCTGCAGGCCAAGCTCGTAGCGCAAGCCGGCGGCAATGCCCTGCTGCTGGAGGAGTTGATCCGGGAGGCATCCCAGGGGCATGTCAGCGAGCAGCCGGCTACGGTATTAGCAGTGCTTCAAGGCCGAATTGATCGGCTAGAGCCAGAGGTGCGGCGGGTGCTCAGGTATGCCAGCGTGTATGGGGAGGCCTTCAAGCGCAGCGGCGTAGATAGCATCCTGGAACAGGAATACGCGCCCGAGGAGGTCGCCCACTGGCTGGAGCTGCTGTGCCGGGATGAGCTCATCGAAGCCCGACGTGCCAGCAGTCTCCCCGAAGATCAAGAGTACGCCTTTCGCCATGCTCTGGTACGGGAGGCTGCGTACAGCTTGCTGACCGATGAGGATCGGCCACGAGCTCATCGCGCCGCGCTGGAATACCTGGTAGGCAAGGAAGAGAACGACCTGCTGGTCCTGGCAGGGCACGCCGAGCGCAGCCGCCAGCGTGACCGGGCGATCGGGTACTACACCGCTGCGGCGCAGCAGGCGTTTGACTGCTACGACCTGCCCCGAGTCGATGAGTATGCCGAGCGCGCCTTTGCCTGCGGAGCCGAGGGAGCGGCGCGCGGTGAGCTGCGCAGCCTTCAAGCCCAGGCCGCGATGTACTTGCCCCAGTGGCCCCGAGTCAGACCACTGGCTGAGGAAGCGATTCCGCTTGTGCCCGCATACGGCGCGAGCTGGTGCATGGCTCAACACACCTTGATAATGGCTTCTTATGTATTGAGCTGCCAGGAAGATTTCACTTCGCTAGTGCTGCGCTTTGCGAGCTATGATCCGCAGCCCGCAGGGCTCCCTAAGTATGCATATACTTGCGCCTCCGTCATCGGGATGGCTGTGCAGCGGGGAGCCATGGAGGTTGTGACTCCGCTCCAGCGTCGCGTGGATGAGCTGGAGCGATTCTTGTTAGAGGACGAGCGCTTAACTCGTGCGGTCATCTACGGATCGCGCTTCGACATGCTTCGCAGCACTCGGGTTGACCCAGATCAGCAAGTGCAGTGCTGCCAGGCCGCGCTCGAAATCTTGAGCAACACGCCATCGGCTAGAGAGTACCACATCATGACTCCGTATTTTGGATATGCGAAGGCAGAGCGCGGGGACTTCACCAATGGGGCAGAGATAGTCCGTCAAGCGGTGCGCGACGCCCAGGCCTGCCGTGATTCCTTTTCTGTCGTGTTTGCACAGATTCATCTAGCCTCACTGCTGGTGATGTCGGAAAAGGAAGAGTACCTGGCAGAGGCAGAGGAGCTCATCGAGAAGCTCCATCAGGCTCCAGGCATCTCGACCAGCTATCAGGGCTGGCTCTACGGGCTTTCAGGGGCGGTCGCTCTGCAGCGCGGGCAGACTGAAGCCGCCGAGCTTGCGGCGAGGAAGGGTCTTGACAAGCTCGGGTCGGTGCCGTTCCGCCACCTGGTATTCCAGGCGGTCCTCATCGAAGCCCTGCGGCGGCAGGGAAATGTCGCACAAGCACACCGCGAGGCTGAGCAGGCCTTGCAAGCGCTACGGCGGCTGAGTGAGCAGAGTTATCCCGCGATACCCGTGCTGCTGGAAGCCGCACAGACGTTCGCAGCTGCCGGTGACGAAGCTGCGGCAGGGAGTGCGTTGTCGGCTTGCCTGGCTGAGATCAGGCGGCGGGTGAGCTTGATCGTTGACCCTGTCCATCGTCAACAGTTTCTCCAAGGCGTGCGTGTTCACCAGCGCGCGTTCGCTCTGCGCTACAACGACTGCTTATGAGTACGGAGCTGCGCCCCTCCCCTGGGAGTCGTCGCTCTGGGACCCCGATGACTCGTGATTGCTGGCGGTGCTTCACCTTCATGTGAGGCGAGGAAATCCTCAGCGCATTATCCCGCATGCCTTTTGAAAGGCGTAGCACTCCGGGCCGAAGAGCTGCTAAAATGGGCGAGGCGCTAAAGGAAGGAGGAAGGAATATAGATGATCAAACTAATGCAGCCTCCCCCAACTTGGGGTATCCCGAATATCAGCCCAGCCTGTATGAAATTAGAGACCTGGCTCCGGATGGCTGGTCTCTCCTACGAGATCGTCCCATTTGATCTGACCGCAGCCCCTAAAGGCAAGGTTCCGTACATTGAAGAGCAGGGGGCGCTTATTGGCGACTCGACGCTGATCATCGAGCATCTTACCAAGACGCACGGCAGGGATCTAGACGAAGGACTGAGCAGTGTCGAGCTCGCGATCGCGTTGGCCTTTCGCCGCCTGCTCAAAGAAAATAGCTACTGGGTCATGGCTCACAATCGTTACGGCGACGAGGTCAACTGGCCAATCTACCGAGAGATGATCATCCCCATGGTCGCCCCGGACCAACCGCGTGAGGTCCAGGAGCAGGCCGCTGAAGGTTTCCGTGGCGTCATCCTTGGACAGCTTAAGAGCCATGGGCTAGGCCGCCACAGCAGCGACGAGATCTACCGTATCGGAGTCTCCGACTTGAGAGCAGTCGCTGACTATCTTGGGGACAAGCCGTTCTTCATGGGTGAAAGGCCCACTGTGGCCGACGCCACGGTTTACGCGTATGTAAGCAACCTGGTCTCCATCCCATTGGAGAGCCCCGTTAAGCAGTACAGTCTTTCACGGCCTAACTTGACCGAGTACCTCAAGCGCATGAAGGGCCGCTTCTTCCCGTAACGGACTGCGTCGCGCTGACCCTGAACAACAGCGCCCGCGGCTCGGCAGCAGGTGGCCAGAACATTCAGCCAGATGTCCCTCGTTTGCCTTGGCCGAGACCTTCGCGCTGGACGGCTGCGCTCAGCTGGCGCAGCCGTCCTACATCGAGGCCCATTGAGGGTCCTCGGAGCGGCAAAATTTTACGATATCTTCTGCCACATGACCTCATGTATCATAGAAGAGATAATGTCTGTAGACTGAAATTTTCCGAGGCGATCGCATAGTAGGACCGTAGCGTTGCCAATATGAGTTTGCGTCATTGTCGACGGAGAATAATAAATGGGCCAAATTACATTTTCGCCGTGTCAACGGAGAATTTAGGAGCCCATTTATGAACTGCCTCAGGCCTCATGGCCATCACGCCCTGAGCCGATTTCCCCAGGCTCTGTCGTGGATGGGCACCGCCAGCGAGCTAGACGGAGAGTGATGCCGCAAGCGGTCAGAGCCATCGAAGGATTGCTGGGCCAACGCTTCCAAGTTGAAGCGGAGGTCGGACGCGGCGGCATGGGACGCATTCTGCGCGCCCAGGACCTACGAACCGGAAGCCGAGTCGCTATCAAGGTCCTGCATCAACGGGGAAATCGCACTCGGTTCGAGCGCGAGATCGCGATGATGGCCTCGCTGTCTCATTCGTCCATCGTTTCCTATATCGCGCATGGCGCGACGATCGATGGTCGCCCGTTTGTCGCCCTTGAGTGGTTGGATGGCGAAGACCTCTCACAGCGGCTGCGCCGCTCTGGTCTGACGCTTCACGAGTCGCTTGCCCTCATGCGGTGCGTCGTGGGCGCGCTGCGCTATGTCCACAATCGCGGCATCGCTCATCTCGATATCAAGCCTGGCAATCTGTTTTTGCGCGCGGGGCGGCCCGATCAAGTGGTGCTGCTCGACTTCGGGATCGCTCAGGAAACAGACCCAGGCAAGGCGCCGCCGGAGACCGATCTTGTGCTGGGAACACCTCAGTACATGTCGCCCGAACAGGCGCAGGGCTTGCCCGACATCGGACCCGCCAGCGATGTCTTCTCGCTCGGCTGCGTGCTGTATGAGTGCCTGGCTGGGGTGGTGCCGCACCCTGGTACTCACCTGGCGGTGGTGTTGAGCAAGATATTGTTTGCCAAGGTGCAGCGGCTCGCCGAGCTCCGCCCTGAGTACTCGTGCCACTTGGAGGTGATAGACAGCTTCCTCGAGCAAGTCCTGGTCAAGGCTCCTGAGGCTCGTCTGCAAGACGCCGATGCGCTGTGGGTCGCGCTGGACAACCTGCCCCTGCTGCCAGACTTTCCTCCACCGCCTCGCGCGCAGGGCGACCAGGTCATGGTTGCCGCGCAAGAGCAGCGCCTGGTCTCGGTGGTTGTGGCGCTACCGCCAGGAGCGTGCGGGGTCGAGCTGGGCACGATGGAGATCGACAGCGGTGCATCCAATCCGGACGGCAGTAGAACCAATCGCCTGAATAACCAAGACCTGGTCAAGGTCCTGGATCCCGCCGGTGTGCAAGTGGAGCTGCTGGCGGATGGCTCCATCGTCATCACGGCGGGCGGCGATGACGAACAGCCGGTTGACCCCGTAGTTCGCGCCGCGCGCTGCGCGTTCCTGCTTAAAGATCGCCTACCTCATGCGCGAATCGCGCTGGCAACCGGTCGCGGCCTCCTGCATCAGCGATTGCCGGAGGGCGAGGTGATGGAGCGCGTGAGTGCAGTGCTGAATCAACTGGACTCTGCCGACTTCGTCGAGCTCGATGGTGTCTGGGCTGATGAAGTGAGCGGTAACCTCCTTGAAGCCCGCTACGCAATGCAGCGGTACGGACACGGCTACCTACTTCATGGCGAGCGGGGGCTCGGCGAAGAGAGCCGGCTGCTGCTGGGCAAGTCGACTCCTTGCGTGGGGCGTGAGCGCGAGCTCGCACTACTCGATAGGCTAGCGCAGGAAAGCGATGAAGACAGGGTAGCGAGGGCGGCGCTCATCATCGCTCCGATTGGAGCCGGCAAGACCCGGCTCCGGCAAGAGTTTGTTCGCCGGCTTCGCGAGCGCGGAAGCCGGGCCCAGGTCATCGTATCTGCGACTGATGTTATGAGCGCGGGGGCCAGCTATGGACTCATGGCTGAGGTGATTCGGAACCTGTGCGGAATCCTCGAAGGCGAGCCCCTGCAGGAAAAGTGCAGCAAGCTGCGCCAACGGGTAGGCAGCATCGTCCCAGCCTCTGAAGAGACTCGGGTTGCCGTGTTCCTTGGCGAGATCTGCGGCGCCAATTTTCCCGATCAGGCATCGCCGATACTGCGCGCCGCGCGACAGGACCATCGGCTGCTCACGGAGCAAATTGAGCAGGCCCTCATCGATTTATTTAGAGCCCAGTGCGAGCGCCAACCGCTCGTCCTCTTTCTGGAGGACCTGCACTGGGGCGATGCCTTGACCGTCCGCTTGCTCGACGAGGCGCTGCGCAGCCTGGAAGATCGGCCGCTGCTGATCGTTGCCACTGCGCGACCCGAGGTCAAGCAGCTCTTTCCCAGCTTGTGGTCCGAGCGAGCCATGACCGAGTTCCGGCTGCCGGCGCTACCGCGCAAGGCCAGTGAGCGCTTGATCGAACACCTGCTCGGTGATGCGATCTCACCAGCCGAGCGCGGCCAGCTGGTGTCCCAGGCGGCTGGTAATGCGCTGATGCTGGAGGAGCTGATTCGTCAGGCTGCCGAGGGACGGTTCAGCGAGCGACCAGCCACGGTTCTGGCCGTGCTTCAGGCGCGCATCGACCGGCTGGACAGCCAGGCGCGGCGACTGCTGCGGGCCGCCAGCGTGTATGGCGCGGTCTTCTGGCGAGGTGGTGTTGCTGCCATTATGTCTGAAGAGACTTTGCCCGAAGATCTCGATGAGTGGCTAGAGGTACTGCGCCACCACGAGCTGATCGAGGGTCGACGGAACAGCCGCTTTGTCAACGAGGTCGAGTATGTCTTCCGCCATGATCTGGCACGCGAAGCGTCCTATAGCCTGCTGACCGATGCAGACCGCCCGCGCTGCCATCAAGTCGCGCTGGACTATCTCTGCGAGCTGGGAGAGAGCGATCCCCTCGTCCTGGCGAGTCATGCCGAGCGAGCCGGAGAGCAAGCGCGAGCTGCAGCCTACTTCACCGCCGCGGCTCGGCACGCATTTAATTGTAGCGACTGGGAGCAGCTCAACGCTCTGGCCGCGCGTGCGATCGCTTGTGGGGCGATAGGCGAGCTCCTGGGTCAGCTCCGCAACATTCAAGCCTTTGGCTCGTTCGTGCGGGGCGAGTACGATCAAGTTGCGCTCTACTGTCAGGAGGCATTGAGTACAGTTGCCAAGAATGGCGCGGACTGGTGCAGCACCCAGCGCTTGATTTTGATACTGTCGTTCTTTCGCGCTCCGCAAGTGCAATTTGTGCAGCAATGTCAAGACTACCTGAACAGCGAGCCGGAGCCGCTCGCCCGCGGTCAGTATCTGCGGACCTGCTCCTTTCTCCTGCCCTATGCCTGCCAGCGCGGACTCTGCGCGCTGGCGGCCATCGTGAGCCGTCGACTGGATGACCTGGAAAGGCAGGTCGGCCCCGAAGACATCTTGGCTCATGCGAGTCTAAAGTTTGCGCGGGCCGACTGGTTTCGGTTTATCCAGATGAACCTGATGATGCAGCGCCAGTGTGTCGAGGATGCATGCGAGGGCTTCCAGCGGATCGGGGCCAAGGCCGAGCTCTATTTTGCGGTTGCCATGAGAGCAGCCTTGCTTGGCGAGTCCGGTGATTTCGCTGGTGGGGATGCGGCGCTTCGCGAGATTGAGCAGACGGCAAGAGCCGCCCGTAATCATACTGCAGCCCGCTTTGCCCAGCTCCACTTGGCGGCGCTCCTGGTCCAGGCAGAGCGACCGCAGAGCTTCGCGGAAGCTAAGAATCTGCTCCTGGGCGTGATGGCGCAGCCCGGAGTGTCGGTCGGACATCGCGGGTGGGCGCATGCTCTGCTGGGGCAGATCGCCCTATTATCGGAACAGCTTGAGGCGGCCGAACAGGAGGTACGGACTGGACTCGGTCTGCTGAGCACGCGGCCGTTCCTATCCGTGGTCGCGCAGACCATACTCATTAGGACGCTCCGCAGCCAGGGACGAATCGAAGAGGCGCAAAAAGAGGCTGAGTTGGCGCTTTTGAGTCTCGCGGGCCTTAGCGAACAGAGCTATCCTGCCATTCCTCTGTTCGTCGAGGTGGCGCAGACGCGCTACGAAAGTGGGGACACGGTCGGTGCGAGTAGCGCCCTATCCAGTTGTCTGGTCGAGCTCGATCGTCAAGCGAACCTGCTCATTGATCCCAGGTCACAGCAGCGCTTTCTGTGTGAGATTCCAGCTCACGCGCGAGCTAGAAAAATGGCGCAGAGCTGGAATCTCGCAGTAACTTCTAAAGGAGATCGTCAATGATCAAGCTTTTTCAGCTTCCGCCAGCTTGGGGACTTGCCAATATCAGCATGCCGTCCATGAAGCTCGAGACCTGGCTTCGCATTGCCGGACTGCCTTATGAAGCTGCGCCGCCTGCGCAGCCGCCGCCCCCGAAAGGCAAGGTCCCCTATATCGAGGACGCGGGTACCGTGCTCGGTGACTCGACTTTGATCATTGAGCACTTAAAGACCCGTTACGGCAAGGACCCCGATGCCGCGCTATCGCCCGCGGAGGGCGCGGTTGCGCTGGCCTTCCGCCGCATGCTCAAAGAGCACTTCTACTGGATCATCGTCCACTTTCGCTGGCGCAACGAGAGCAACTGGCCCGTATACCGCGCGCTGCTTGCCTCAATATTGGCACCAGGTGTTCCCGCGGAGGCCCTTCATCCGGCGTTAGAAGAGACCCGCAAGGCGATTCTGGCGCAGCTTCATGGACATGGCATGGGCCGACACGGTGAGTCTGAGGTATCCGCGCTCGGCTGTGCAGACGTCGATGCGATCGCCAATTATTTAGGAGATAAGCCTTATTTTATGGGCGCGCAGCCAACGACTGCAGATGCCACCGTATATGCGTTCATGGCAAATTTGGTCGACGTTCCAGTGGAAAGCGGAGTGAAGGCGCGTGCGCTCGGATACCCCAATATTATTAACTATTGCGCGCGTATGAAGGAGCGGTATTACCCTCGATAATGGAAGTCTGCTCTGTGCCCGTGGTTTGTGCTGTTAATATGGCAATTTTCGCGACGATATGTTGCTTGTAATAATGACGGAGACGATTGTGTGAAAAATTCTCCGTTGGAGATAAATTATGACGGAGCGTGGCCTGCCTGCTGAGCCAATTGCAATTATCGGCATTGGTTGTCGCCTTCCAGGGGGTGCAGATAGCCCAGCCGCGCTCTGGCAGCTACTCATTCGCGGCGGCAACGCCATTGTCCCGGTTCCCCAAGAGCGCTGGGACGCGAAGGCGATCTTCGATACGCGCCGCGATAGTCCCGGCAAGACCTGGGCGCGGGAAGCCGGGTTTGTTGACGGCATCGACCAGTTTGACGCGCATCTGTTCGGCCTATCGCCGCGAGAAGCAGCGGCGCTGGATCCGCAGACCCGAATGACCATGGAGGTTGCGTATCAGGCGCTCGAAGATGCAGGGCAAGCGCCTGGTGCACGGTCCTGGACCACGGGCGTGTTCATGGGCATTTCGGGCTCGGACTATCAAGCTATTCAGCTCGCTGACCGCCGGAGCATCGATGGCTACGTCGCCCTGGGAACCGCAGCGTCCATCGCTGCCAACCGAATCTCTCACGCACTCGATCTGCATGGCCCGAGCCTGGCCGTGGATACTGCATGCTCTTCTTCGCTTGTAGCCGTACATCTGGCGGCTCAGAGTCTGCACAGCAGAGAGAGCGACTTAGCCCTTGCCGGAGGCGTCGGCCTGCTTCTTCGGCCAGAGATGACCATCGCCTTTTCCAAAGGCTTCATGCTTGCTCCCGATATGCGGTGCAAGTCCTTTGACGCCCGTGCCAATGGATTCGTGCGTGGCGAGGGCGCTGGCGTGGTGGTCTTGAAGCGGCTTGCAGACGCCCTTGCTGAGCGAGATCGGATCTATGCGGTCATCCTGGCCACCGCGGTCAACCAGGACGGCTTCACTCCGCAGGGAATTGCCGTTCCCAACCAGCGAGCACAGGAGGCCCAGATCGAGGTCGCGTACCGTCGCGCCGGGGTCTCCCCCGCAGAGGTCCACTACATCGAGACCCACGGTCCGGGGACACCGGTGGGCGATCCGATTGAGGCAGGGGCTTTAGGGAACGTTCTCGGGCGCGGACGCGCGAAGGAAAACCCGCTGCTGCTTGGCTCCATCAAGACCAACATCGGACACCTGGAGCCTGCCGCAGGGATCGCCGGACTCATCAAAGCGGCACTGAGCCTGCACTACCAGGCCATTGCGCCCAACATCAACTTCGAGGAGCCCAGTCCTGCCATCGATTTCGCGGGGCTCAGCCTGCGGATTCCGACGCAAGTCGAGCCATGGACAGCGGGAGCGAAGCGACGCATCGCAGGCGTCAATAGCTTCGGGTTTGGCGGCACCAACGCGCACGTCGTACTCACGGGAGCTGAGCTTGCTGAGGCTGAGGCGCCGAAAGCGCAGCCCGAGGTGCACGCTCCCGGAGTGCTGCCGATTTCAGCCGCCAGCCAGCCGGCACTGGCGGCTCTGGTGGGGGCCTATGCCGCTCAGTTGGCTGCTCAGCCAGAGGCAACGCCGGAGCTCATCCGAGGTGCTGCTGTGCGACGGGCACAACACGCACATCGCGTCGCTGTAGTGGGCTCGGATAGACCGGCACTGTTGGCCGGACTGGCCAATTGGAGAGAGCTGGCAACGCATGCTCATGCCAAGCGGCGGTTGGCCTTTGTCTTTTCCGGAATGGGAGGTCAGTGGTGGGGCATGGCGCGTGACCTGCTGACGCACGAGCCGGTCTTCCGCCATGCGATCGAAAAGCTCGACGGATTGATAATGGCGCGCGCCGGGTGGTCGCTGCTGTCAGAGTTCCTGGCTCCGGAAGAGAGCAACCGCCTAACCCACGATTTTGTAGTGGGACAGCCGGCCGTGTTCGCGCTCCAGGTGGCAGTGGCTGCTCTTTGGCGCTCCCTGGGCGTTGAGCCGACTGAGATCGTTGGCCACAGCGTTGGCGAGATTGCCGCTGCACACATCGCTGGCGCCATCACGCAGACGGACGCCGTTGATCTTGTGATAAGCCGCAGTGAGCTACAAGCGCGGCACGCCGGCCAGGGGGCGATGGTCGCCATCCCCTGGGAACGTCAGCGGGTGCTTCCCTATCTGAATAGTCGGGTGTCAATCGCTGTGGTCAACAGCCCGGAATCGACTGTACTCGCTGGCGCGCGCGACGATCTGGAAGCTATTGTCGCGCAGCTGAGCGGTCACGGGGTTGCCGCGCGATGGCTCGCGGTTCCCTTCCCCGCGCACAGCCCGCTGATGGAGCAAGCCAAGCATTCCCTTGTGGCGCACCTAAAAGATCTCAGACCGTCTGCTCCCGCGATCTCCATGTATTCGACAGTTACCGGGAGGCGGGTCGAAGGCATCACTCACGACGCCGAATACTGGGGAGAAAACACCAGGGCTCCAGTCCTGTTCCTCGACGCGCTACAGGGTCTGGTTGACGTGGGCGTGGATGCTTTTGTCGAGATCGGCCCTCATCCGGTTCTGGTCTATGCAATTGGTGAGCTCGGCGGGAAGCTGCGTAAGAATCTGGTGGCGCTCCCATCGCTGCGGCGCGACCGAGCCGCCGGCGCTGTGCTGCGTGAGAGCCTGGCGAAGCTGTGGTCCGTTGGTTGTGAAGTGGACTGGCAGCGTGCCTATGGGCTTGGCCCTGCACTGGAGCTGCCGCGATATCCGCTGCAGCGCGAGACGTTCTGGCGGGAGTCGGAGGTATCCCGTAGAGCGCGACATCCGCGAATCGAACATCCACTGCTGGGCGCACGCGCCCCTGGACCGCAGACCCAGTGGACTATAGACCTGGCGCGCGCTGAGCTGGCCTACCTGGAGGACCACAGCGTCCAAGGGTCTGTGATCTTGCCCGCCGCCGCCTTCGCCGAAATGGCTCTGGCCGCCGGCGAGCACCTGCTCGGGCAGGATTCCGTCTGTCTAGAGCAGGTGCGCTTGCTGGCGGCGATGTTCATTGACTCTGAAAGTCCAGCCGAGGTGCGTACTGTAGTCCTTTCCGACGGGCCGCCGCGGCTCGCGATCTCCAGCCAGAGGGCCCCCGGCGATCCGTGGACTCTGCACTGCCAGCTCAGCGTGAAGCGAGCCGAGCGGCCACGGCAGACCAGACTTGCGCTCGACTCAATCCGAGCCCGCTGCACGCAGCCCATGGAGGCCGCAGCCTTCTATGAAAAGCTCACCCGGATGGGCGATAACTTTGGGCCACGCTTTAAAGGAGTGCGCCGGCTGCTGCAAGGCCGCAGCGAGGTCTTGGCCGAGATTGAAGTGCCTACTGAGCTCATCGGGCAGCTCGATAGCTACCGCGCCCATCCTGTTATCATAGACTCGCTGTTTCAGTCGCTGGTCGCCAACTTCGAGGTCTGCGAAGAGTATAGCTGCTTGCCCGTATCAATCGAAAGATTGACTGTGTATGCGCCGCTACGTAGCACGAAGTATATATCGTATGCTCATATCATTGACAGGCATCTAAATGGGACCGTTGGTGAGCTCTACTTGACCGACCTCGATGGGAACGTGCTGGTCGAGGTGAGCGGGTTTGCATTCTGTGCTCTCGAATCGGTCGCCGCACGTCATGCGACACGGAGTCAGCTGCTCTGGCACGACGTATGGAAAAAGGCCCCGGCTCTTGAAGCGACGACGAAGCTGGCCGGAGCTTGGCTGATCGTGGGCAGTCAGGGTGGCACGGCGGGCACGCTCGCCCGAGTACTGGGCAATCATGGCGTGTCTGCTGCCGTGTTGCCGGCTGATGCAGGCAGCGAAGTGCGGCGCCGCTTGGAGGCGGCGGCGCCGGAGCCCAGCGCAGTCGTTTGTGGGGTCGTGTTCGTGGCCGAAGCCGAGCTGCCGGGCGACCTCTCGCTCCTCGTGCAGGAAAGCTGCGCTGCCCTTCACTTGGTGCAAAGTCTGGCCGCCGAGCCGCTGCGCGGAAACCTCCGACTCTTTTGGGTGACGCAAGGCGCGAGGAGCGCTGCGCTCCACCTGGCCGGCGCTGCTATCTCCGGCTTGGCCCGTGTGGTTGAAAACGAGCATCCAGAGCTGCGCAGCACGCTCGTCGAGCTGGATGGCACCGCCGCGTCCATTGCTGCTCTCGCGGTCGAGCTTCTGGCCGACAGCCCAGAGGATGAGCTGCGCCTGACTGGTGAGGGGCGTTACTTCCATCGTGTGGAGCAGGTGAAGCGTCCGATGGTTGGCAAGGCCGGTGCATTGAGCCGCGCCTGGGTGGAGCATCTGGGCGCGCACACTCGGATCGCGATCCTGGCAGCGCCGCTGCCACAACCTGGCCCAGGGCAAGTCCTTGTTGAACTGCGGACGGCGGCTCTGGCGCAGTGGGATGCCTACCGGATGTCGACCGGTAGCGGCTCACATCAGACTGGGTGCATCGCGGTCGGCACGATCATCGCGGTAGGGGAAGGAGTTGAGCTGCGTTCAATCGCCGAGCGGGTTATCGTCATCGGACATGGGCTCTGTGCTACACATGCCGTCGTCCCTTCGCGCTTCACCGCTCCTGTCGCGGAACCAAGCGATCGCGAGCTCTCAGCTGAATCGGCGCTAGCGGCACTGGCGGCGACCATCCTGTTCGCCGAGGTAGCCTCCAGTGCACGCGTCGCTACGGTCGGCGGCACGTTGGCCATGCGACGCGCTTGCGCAGTGGCCGCACGACAGCGAGGTGCAACCATCGTTCACGATCCTGCATCCGCTAAGCGCGACTTCGATGCTGTCTTTCAGCTCACAAGCCCTGCGGATTTGACCCGCATCGCCAGGTTGATCCGTCCAAACGGACAGCTGCTTACACTCGGTCCGGCTGTTCTGGATCACGCTGTGCTCTCGGCTGCCCTATCGAGTGGGCTCCGGCTCTGGCAGTTTGATCTCGGACACTGGCTTGATGAGGCTGCGCCTCAACTTTCCACTTATCTTCAGGAGGCGGCGAAGATGCTGCCGCTCGATGAAGTTCATGAAGAGGCGGCGCGCGTAGCTCATCCAGGGCTCTTATCCTCAGAGCCCTTCCATGACCCTGTGATGATCTCCACCGCAGGGCTGCGCCCCGATGCGATGGAGCCGCTGGCGCTGCCGGCGGATGCGACCTATCTCATCGTCGGCGGACTCGGAGGCTTTGGCCGCAGGGTTGCCGAGTGGCTCGTCGCCTGCGGAGCCAGACACCTCGCCCTGATCGCGCGAAGTGGCGCCAACACTTCGGAAAAGCTCGCGGTCATCCAGAGACTGAAGTGTGCAGGCTGTCGTGTCTCGGTACTACCCGTGGACGTTACTGACAAAGCGGAGCTTACACGCACGTTCGAACAGATCCGGCAGACGATGCCGCCGCTGCGCGGGGTCTTCCATAGCGCGATGGTTCTCGAAGACTCAACTATCGGCCAGCTTGCCGCAGAAGGGCTCCAGCGTGTCCTGGCACCGAAGATGTCCGGGGCCTGGAACCTGCACGAGCTCACAGTGCCGCTGCCGCTCGAGCACTTCATACTATTTTCATCGACGGCCAGTCTGATCGGGCAACCCGGTCAGGCCGCGTATGCAGCGGCGAACGCATTTCTAGACGGGCTGGCACTGCTGCGTCGGGCGCAGGGCTTACCTGGGCTGTCCATCGGCTGGGGAGTGCTGGGAGGCGCCGGCTATGTCGCCGAGCGCGATGGGGTCCGAGCGCATCTGGAGCGGATGGGGCTCACTCCGATCCCGCTGCACACGTCTCTGGCTCTACTCGGTGATCTGATGCAGGCTGACTTGGACGTGGTCAGCGCGTGCAGCATCGATTGGCGCCGCTGGGCGCGAGCCAATGCCAACGGGCTGCGGCCGCGGCTCGGGGGACTGAACCGGATTGAGAGCAGCACGGCCCAACCTGAGACGTGGCAGCAGGCTCTGCACGACAGTGTTGCCGAGGAGCGCCTGCCTCAGCTTCTGGGCGGTCTTACCGAGCGGGTGGCCAAGATCCTGGGCACGAAGCCTTCGGCGCTCAAGTCAAGTGACAGCCTGGGTGAGCTCGGATTGGATTCGCTAATGGCAGTCGAGCTGCGCAATCGGCTCCGCCAGGACCTCGGCCTGGACTTGCCCACGCTCACTTTTCTGCAGGGACCTACCCTGGAACAGCTTGCCGACAAGCTGCTTGCGCGGCTGTTTCATGCAGACACGATGCGGACTGCTCCCGGCGCGGAATCGAGCGCTGGCGCGAAGCACTCGGCAGTGGGTGCGCCGCGGCTGGCTTGGTTCACGCGCGGCCCGTCAGCTCTAACGACCCCAGCCCGGGCGCGTCTGTTCTGCTTTCCCTATAATGGCGGCGGGATCTCGAGCTTCGGCAGTTGGACCGCTGGTCTCGACGGGGTCGACGTGGTCTCATTAAAGCTGCCGGGCTGGCGCGATCGTCCCGATGAGGCGCCGAGCTTGTCCTTTGCCCAGCTTGTCGAACAAACTGTCGAGGTGATGGCGCCCTGGCTCGATCGCCCTTACATCCTCTATGGTCACAGCCTTGGCGGACGCCTCGCGTTCGAGGTCGCCAGCGCGCTGGAGGCGGCGGGGTTGCCGCCGCCCGCCGCCGTGATCGTCGGCGCCTGCCATGCACCGATGCTGCCGTCGCCATTCCCGACCGACGTGAGCGCCCTGCTCGCGCAGAGCATGGATCAGCTTGGCATGAGCAGCGTGCTCAAGCCGGCCCTAGAGGATCCGGAGCTCATGCAGAGCCTCATCGCTGCACTGCGCAATGGTCTGAACGTGCTTGCCAGCTGGCGACACCAGCCGGAGCGAATGTTGTCCTGTCCCCTGGTCGCGGTGTACGGTGATAAAGATCCGCTGGTCCGTCTCGAACATCTGAGAGGCTGGGAGACATTGACCACCGGGACATCGGCCATCGAAGTCATCAGCGGCGGCCACCTGTTTGTCGATACTGCTCGCACTGCGACCTTGGCACTTGTCAAAAAGCATCTAGCACAGGTAGAGCGCGCCCGATGAGCCAATCATCCTTGGTAGGAGCATGGAAGCTGGTCTCGGTGGCCATGGTTGGCGAGGGGCAGAATGTTCCGCTGTGGGGAGAGAGACCCCAGGGCCAGATCATCTACACGCAAGAGGGCCGCATGGCCGCTGAGCTTATGGCCCCAGTCCGCCAGCTGTGGGCGAGTGCCGATGTTCGCCGGGCGACGTTGGTCGAGCGGGCGGAGGCCGTCGATGGCTACCTTTCCTATTCTGGGAGCTGGGAGTCTGACGGTCGGGTGGTCAAGCACCACCTGGAGGTTTGCCTGATCCCAAACTGGGTCGGAACCACGCAAATTCGCTATCTCAGCTATGAAGGGAGCCTGTTGGTATTAAGCTCTGCCCCGCTCCTTTTTGACGGCGTTACGCAAGTATTGAAGGCAGCTTGGTGCCGCTTCTAAAGCGTCTGAGAGAACCTTCTACGGAGCCATCGTCACCCGAAAGCTGTCGCGCTTTTACACGGGCTCGCGAGCAGACCACCCATCGGCTTGCGGGCGGCAGGCCATAAGGAGTAGCATGCTGAATGACAAATTGGCCGGAAGGCCATGGATGCTCTACGGCGCGACCGGACACACGGGGCGATTGATCGCAGAGCACGCCGTGTCGCGCGGGCATCGGCCAATCCTGGCCGGCCGCTCGCGCAGCAAGCTCGAGCCGGTGGCCGCGGCGCTGGGGCTTGGCTTCGCCATCGTGTCGCTCGCGGATGCGCATGAGCTACGCCGCGCGCTCCGCAACGTCTCCCTCGTGCTGCACGCTGCTGGGCCCTTTAGCGAGACCAGCTCTCCGATGCTAGAAGCGTGCCTTGACGTGGGCGCGCATTATCTGGATATTACAGGCGAGTTACAGGTTTTCGAGCACACTTTGGCCCACGATGAGAAGGCGCGCGCGCGTGGGATTGCGGTGGTGAGCGGCGTCGCGTTCAATGCTCTGCCGAGCGATTGCCTGGCGTTGTACTTGAAGCAGAAGGTATCGGATGCTTGTTCACTCGAGCTCGCGGTAGCGGCGGACGGCCTGCCGAGCGGGGGTACCACGAAAGCCATGTTGGATATGCTCCGCATGGGGAGCCTGCGGAGGCGAGACGGCGTGCTCGAGCCAGTGGAGTTCTCAGGCAAGCGCATCCCATTCCCGTTAGGGCCCCGGTATGCTGTATGCTTGCCCTGGGGCGATCTCTCGACCGCCTTCCGAACGACCGGCATTCCCAATATCCAGACCTACTTCGCAAGTCAGTGGAACACAGCTCGCGCTGTAGAGTTCGCTGCACCGTTTATGCGCCGAGTGCTCTCGTCCAAGCGCGTCTTCGACACTTGCTGCTTGCTTGCCGATGGGTTGTTGGGGGGGGCCCCACCTGGGCCGCGCCCCGAAGCGCGATGGCAGGTCTGGGGTCGGGTAGAGAACGCACGAGGTGAGGCGCGCGAGGCCTCGCTTGAGACCCCTGAAGGGTATATTTTCTCGGCGCGCGCAGCCGTCCAGTGTGTTGAGTGGGTGTGGGAACGCGGGCTCATCGGCGCCCACACGCCAGCTTCTGCATTCGGGGCAACGGCGGTCCGCGAGATCGTTGGCGTTGTCTGGAACGGATGAGACCAAGGCGATCTTGTCCAAGCAACCGGGCGGCATCAGCTCGGTGGACTGACCCAGCGGGCCGGCCCTCCACCCGAGCGCGGTGGACAAGGCTGGTCATGCTCCGTTGGGAGGGGCTGAGGTTCATAGGCGGCAGCTGAGTAGAGATTCTTAAGAAGGCAGTCCTACAAGGTTCGCGCCGATCGCGGTCCTCCCTCCGAAGGCCATCCATCTCGCGCCGGGCCAAGCAGCCGGCGCGGTGGTGGAGCGCTTGATCGGGTCCCCCTCGGCGCCCGCACCAGCCGAGCCCACCGACTTCCCCACCGTCCAGGTACATCTCTGGGTACATCTGGGTACGCCGTTGCGCCACCTTTCCGACGGCAGCTACTTTTCTTCTTCGCCCTCAAGGACCCGGCCCGAGTCCTCGCCAAGCGAAGTTCGCATAGGTCGGCCCCGTCGCTGGTGCGGGCTTTTGCCAGCGCTCGGCACCACTGTCACACCAGTTTTCCCACCGATTTCCACGGCCTTGCGTAGGCCGGCGAGCTCAGTGGCGCGGCTCAGGGCGGTGCGGATCTCCACTTCATTTACCGTCGAGTAGTGGTGGTGCATCTTGTCGGTCTCATGCCCGTTGATCGCCATCGTCACGACTTGGCTGGTCCCCGACAGCCGCAACAGGTCCTTGCTCGTGCGGCGCATGCCTCGCGGTGTGATCTTCTTGGTCAAATTTAGGCGGCGCTGGATGCGGCCAAATATTCCCCAGAGCGTTTCTTTAGACAGTAAGCTCCCGTCGGCTTTGGGGAACAGCAGGGGGCTTTCCCGCATCGGGCCGGGCGGCAAGCTGTCTATATGATGGCGGAGCATCTCGAGCAGCTCTGCCGACAACGGGATCTCGGTGTCCTTGCCGGTCTTGGTCCGCTCCATGATCTCTTGACCCAGTGTATGCGAGCGGCGATTCAGCAGCCACCCTCCGTCGTCAAACAAGATATCTTCCTTGTATAAGGCACGCAAGCTGGAGGGACGGAGGCCCAGCCCAAATCCTAAGCAGATGATCGTCAGGTAGTCAGGGTATAGCTCGGCAACCGCAGAGAGAAACTCCTCGGTCTCATGGGGGCGCAGGGAGTTTGGCTGTTGCCGTGTATAGGTCCGTCGGAGGCTGTGATCGAATCCAGGCAGGTCGGAGACGATGTCGGGCAATCCGTACTCGCGCGCAAACGCGCGGACAATGACTTTGACGACTTTCATGATGTTGTCGCACGTATGTGGCGCCCAGAGCCCCCGCGTGATCTGGCCGGCGAGGGTCTCATGATAATCGATAAGGTCTGTGCGACGCATCTCGGACATGTAGAGATTGCCCAGCCGGGGGACGATGTGATTTTGCAGGGTCTGGCGCCATTTCTTGCGACTCGCGGCCGAGCGGATCTGCCCGGTTTGGACCTTCTTGGCCAGGAGCGCCGGGGCGTAGTCGCTCAGGCGGACCTTGGGGACACTCAGCGGAGCGTCCGCTTTGGCGATCCTGGACTTTTCTTCGACCAGCTGGGCCACGGCCTCGTCCAGGGTCCCGTCGGGCAGTATGCGCCGGATCTCGCGGTCCTTGCCGGTGCGCGGGTCGCGGACGCGGGCGCGGATGACGAAGCCGCCCTCTTTTCGCCGCCAAATGCCAGGCTTGGTGGGTTGGGCGGCGATCATCGTGTCGAAACG